>Ga0265295_1006914_pt1 | contig 13415 bp, 8 predicted proteins | sample Munlansysbiofilm_FD_192503 | JGI IMG/M metagenome (GOLD analysis project Ga0265295, IMG submission 192503) | Leachate microbial communities from a municipal landfill in Southern Ontario, Canada - Methane capture system biofilm | ecosystem: Engineered > Solid waste > Landfill > Unclassified ... | reverse complement strand
GGTTAATTTTTCTGAAACCACGTCGGAATTCATTTTTTTAAAAAAATAAGTGTAAAATATTTCGCCTGAGCCTTTAACCCCCTCCAGCTCCTCCAGATAAGGATAGTTTCCCTGGATATCGGTCATATTCGTGGACAGCAACTGCCCTTCAGTGTCTTTTAAATTAGGATGAATAAGACGGATGCCGTAGTTGTCCCCACCTTCGTAATTAACCACCTCATTGATCCAGAAATAGGCATCGTTGGAATAACGGGAAGCATGGATTTGCTCCCGGATGTACTGTTCCACATTATCTTCGACTTGGCTTTGCCGGACGCCAAAAAATACCTGATAGCGGCCGTAATCCTTTTTCACCGCTGCTGTCATCAGCGGCGCGAGCAGTTCTGTTTGTCCTGAAAAGGACAGGCTTTGATCGAGATCAGAAACATTTTCGGAATAAAGAATTCTGCCGGTGGCCGGATCAGCAATCAGCGCCGTTAAATAAGTCTGCCGGATCGGATCCTCAAAATAAAAAATCGCCTGTTCCAGAAAGGCCTCCGATTGATAGGTATTGTAACCATCCAGAGCGGTTTCGGCCAGCTGATTAAGTCGGGCAAATAAGGCCTCCTGACTCCGGCGTTCCTGCTCAATCGTGATAATCAGGTTGTCGACATTATCTTTCAGGAAGTTTTTTTTGACCTCGATGATACTGGCTTCAATATTCTTTTTATAAACCATTTCCATTTGTAAGGATAGCAACAGAAAAGCCAGACTGCTGAGTCCGCCAAGGATTAAAATGATGATCACCAGGATCTGACGGTATTTTTTTCGCAATGGTTCCATTTTATCGTCTCCTGACGATAGCTCATCCGTTCCAGGCTGTGACACAGGTTAATCAGCACCGCCATAGTTGCGAACATAAGCTAATCTTTTTTCTTTATTATACCATTTATCCTTCTCAATTGGTAGCGGTTATCAAAAACCAAACTGAAGCTTTGTCGCACGGCTCTCTTCCTCAGAAATTTTGATATTCTCCCGAAAACCGCCCTGGTCGCTTGACGCCATCAAATTGTTTCGATATAATCGGTAAACATCCTGTTTAGCAAAACCAGAGTTGTCAGAATTCGACAATCCTCAAAAAGTTAGTTGGGATTAGGAAAGGATCGAAAACATGCTGCTATTTTTTGTTTGTCTGTTGGGTTTGCTCAGTATCGTCACGACCCTGCTGATGGTTTTATTTTCCGGCAAAATGATTCCCTACGCAACTGCCAGCGGCGAGGTGTGGCCGGGCAGTTTGTCGGAAAAATCGTGGGTGCCTATCAACGGAGTAGAAATGGGGATGATCATCAAAACCCGCGACCAGACCCGGCCGGTGCTGCTCTTTATCCATGGCGGCCCGGGGCTGCCGGAGTATTGGCTCAATGCCAGCCATCCTTCCCCCCTTGACGAACTGTTTACGGTGGTGTGGTGGGACCAACGCGGCGCCGGGCTGTCGTACCACCCAAGCATCGCGCCAACGACGATGACGACGGAGCAGCTGGTAGCGGATACCATTTCGGTGACCCAGTATCTGCGCCAGCGCTTTCGCCAGGATAAGATCTATCTGATGGCACATGCCTTTGGTAGCTATCTTGGCATTCAGGCGGCCGCCCGGGCACCGGAACTCTACCACGCCTACATCGGGGTCGCTCAGTCAGTCAACCTGGCACTGTCAGAAGAGCTGGCCTATCAATTTATGCTAAACTACTATGCTGAGGATCCTAAAAATCGGGCGCAACTTGAAAAAGCTCCCTATGGGACTGCCGCCTACGAACGAATTCGGGATCGGATCATGCACGAGGCCGGGATTGGCACCACCCACACGATGTACTCGGTGTTTACCGGAATTTTTCTGGCGGTGATAAAGCACCGGGAGTATCTATTCAAAGAGAAGCTCGATCTCTGGCGGGGCAAAGCATTTTCTAAAAACGCGCTGCTCAACGAGGAATTCCGGCAGGCCAATCTCAGCGATCTCATCACCCGGCTGGAACTTCCCGTCATTTTTTTCTCCGGCGCCTATGATTATACCGTCAACTTTCACCTTGCGGAGCTTTATCTGGAAGAGCTTGAGGCGCCCGAAAAACATTTCTATCTTTTTGAAGACTCCGCTCACAGCCCCATTTTTGAAGAACCGGAGGCGGTGATAAGGATCTTGAAAAATTTACTCCGCTAGGAAAACACCGGCTCCGGGCTCCCGATATTTTCGGGCAATCGCTTTAAAATTCTCGTGAACCTGTAAAAAGGCTGCCACCACCGCCGGATCAAAATGGCGGCCGGATTCTTCAGTAATAATCGTCACGGCTTGCTCATGGGTGGAGGCGCTCTTGTAAATCCGTTCGCTGGTGATGGCGTCATAGGCATCGGCCAGAGCGACAATCCGCGCCGCCAGCGGAATATCTTCGCCGCAAAGCCCCTGTGGGTAACCGCTGCCATCCCATTTTTCATGGTGAGCTGAAACAATCTCTTTGGGGTATTTTAAATAAGTCTCGCGACGATCCATGATCTGCTCCGCTTTGATAATTGCTTCCCGGCCAAGCGTGGCATGCGTTTTCATAATCTCAAACTCCGCTTCGGTGAGGCGTCCCGGTTTTAACAAAACGGCATCAGGAATCCCGACTTTACCGATATCATGAAGTGGTGCTGAGGCCACAATCGTGTCGATGATTTCCCGGGTCAGAATTCTTTGATAGCCCGGCTGGCTGCTCAGTTCTTCACAGAGCTCACCAACATAAAGCTTGGTTCGCTGCAGGTGAAGTCCGGTTTCATTATCTCTGGTTTCGGCCAGAGCGGCCATCGCCATGATCGAAACCTCCTGAATCAGGGCGACTTCCCCGGTTCGTCGGGAGATTTCTTTTTCCAGATACTGATTCTGGCTTTTTAAAAAATTGCTGGCTTTTTTGAGATCCAAATGGGTTTTTACCCGCGATAATAGAATCGCCGAATTCACTGGTTTGGTGATATAATCGGCGGCCCCCAGTTCAAAGCCCTTGCTTTCAGCATCCACATCATTTTGAGCGGTAAGAAAAATAATCGGAATTTCCCAGAAATTGACATCATTTTTTAAGATCCGACAAACCTGATAACCGTCCATTTCCGGCATTACCAGATCCAAGAGGATAATATCGGGAGGATTTTTTTTGATCATCACAATCGCTTTGACGCCATTAATCGCCACCTTTACCTGATAGAGCGGACGCAACAAGCCATTGATCAGGGTAATATTATCAGGGTTGTCATCGACCACCAGCACCGTTTGTTTTTCCCGTGTCATTGTCTTCACCTCATTTCTTTCGTACTGTTTCAAGCAGTGCTATGGCTTCATCAAAGGCGTAACCATGAATCATTTCGACCAGCTGATTGAATGTTTCCGGACTTAGCACATTTTTAAACAGCGGTCGGTTTTGATCAAAACAGCGTAATGCTTCGGTATCACCGTCAGCCAATAAGGCCGCCAGTTCAGCCAGTTTTTTATCCCGGGTTTGCTCATCGACGGTCTGCCAATGCTCTTCCAGAGGCTCTTTCTGGGACTCGATAAAGTTTAAAATGGCGGCATAAAACTGTTCAAAGTCGGCCTTAAAGGTTTTGATATCCGGCTTTAAAGCCTCATTAATACCAGCCTCCAGCAGCGCCGCTTCGATCCTGTAAATCTGCTGATAAAGACCGGTCGCATCAATATTGCCGAGAACCCCCTTGGCGGTGTGCAGTTTTTGTTTCAGAAGGTCTTCATCTTGTCTTTCCAGGGCGGCTTCGAGATCCGTTGCCATGCCCGCATGGGTTTCGGCAAAAACCGTCAGCAGGGTCAAAATCAGCTCCTCGCTGTTTCCCATCCGGGTATTGATTTTTTCCCAGTCGAGGGCTTTGATTTTGATGGCGGCAATTTTGATGGCGGTTTTTTTTGTTTCGATCATCACGGCTGTCTCCTCAGTTTTTTTTATTGTATCCAGGGCAACAAGTGCCTCCTCGGTGATTGCTTGCGGCTTGACATATTTTTGAATACTATGATATAAAAGCAGCGGCTCAATCGGTTTTGAAATATGGTCGGTCATTCCCATTTTCAGGCATTGCTCCCGTTCGTTGGGCATGGTTCGAGCGGTCATCGCCAGAATTGGAATATCCGGGTTGATGTGCCTAATTTTTTGCGTTGCCTCAAATCCGTCCATCACCGGCATCTGCAGATCCATCAGAATAAGATCATAGTAATCATTCGATTCGGCTTCGATGATGCGGTTCAGGGCAGCTTCGCCATTTTCGACCGCATCGACCAGGGCGCCTTGCTGCCGCAGTAATTCTTCGGCAATCTGCCGGTTCACGGGATTATCCTCAGCCAGCAGGATCTTTAGGCCAACCAGATATGCAGCGTTTTTTTGATCGGGATGCGGTGAGGTTGCGATAACCGCTTCCCGCTGCAACGATTTCTCCAGCCAAACCGTAAAGCTGAAGGTACTACCAACCCCCAGTTCGCTTTCGGCCCAGAGCCGGCCGCCCATCAGCTCAACCAGATTACGGCTGATGGTTAGACCCAAACCGGTGCCGCCGTAGTGACGGGTGGTCGAGTTATCGTTTTGAGTAAAGGGCTCAAAGAGCTGTTCCAGATTGCTTTGAGCAATGCCAATACCAGTATCCCGTATTGTAAACTTAAGTTGATCCTGGTTTTCATTTCTTTCTTCGCAACTGATGGCCACTTCAATCTCCCCGAAGCTGGTAAATTTAACCGCATTACCAACCAGATTGGTAAGGATTTGTCCCAACCGCAGCGGATCACCCCGATACCACTGCGGCAGCTCCGGCGGCAGATTGATTAACAGTGCCAGCTTTTTTTCAGATCCTTGATCTACAAATAACAGGATCGTATCCTTAACCACCTTTTTTAAATTGAAATCGATCATTTCGAGCTCCAACTTGCCCGATTCAATTTTAGAAAAATCGAGAATATCGTTGATGATCCGCAGCAACGACGTCGCAGCATTATGAATCTTATGAAGATAATCTTCCTGTCTGGCATCCAAATCAGTCTGCATCACCAGCTGAGACATTCCCAGAATGGCATTCATCGGGGTTCTGATTTCGTGACTCATATTGGCCAGAAATATCGACTTGGCCTCGGTCGCGGCATTGGCATTTTTTAGTGCAACTTCCAATTCCTGTTCTTTTTCTTTGATCTCGGTGATATCTGTAAATACTCCCAGAAAACCACCCACCGAACCGTCGGCCAGATAATAGTGGTTGAGGCTGTAAAGCGCTACCCCTGTACGTCCATCAGCACTTAAAAAAGAAGACTGCCGCACTGACGGTTGGCCGGTTGCCAGAACTTCTTCCTTCATTTGACAATAGTCCCGGTAAGCGGTTTTCGAGCGATGTGGAAATTCTGAAAAATTACGGTTGAGATAGGCTTCGGTATCCGATCCGTAATAGCGGCAAAGCTTGTTGTTCATTCCCAGCAGCTGATCGTCCCGGGAGACATAAAAAATTCCTCCCGGCATGGCATCCAGCAATTGAGTGGTAAAATAATTCTGATTTTTCAATTTTTTATTGCTGGCGATTTCCTTTTCCAGCACCGCTTTAGTTACCTCAATCTGATGGGTGTATAAGCAACTGACCATGTAAAAAGCAATCACCAGAAAATAAATAAAAATATCAATATCCATTCCAACGATAACCGCCGCAAACAGCGGATAGGCCAGAAAATAAAAGCCATTCTTCCAGGTATCGCTGGGCTTTTGGACTTTTCTAGCGGTTAATTGGGTAACCGCATTCTGATTAAAGTAAACCCCACCCAGGGCAATCAAAAGAATTCCGAACTTGTAGGCCAGATCAATACTGTCACTCTGATCAATCAGGTGGGGATAAATGGCACTGATTAAATCCGTCAGGGTAACGATCGCAAAACCGCTCAGCACTGTTTTTTGACCAATCGTAATGAGCCGCTCCTTAAAATAAAGCCAATTTAACAGCAGCAGTCCCTGTGCAAAAAGGCTGAGAACAATATAAAAAAAAGAAAAAATAGTAACCAGATCACCCGAAATCATCAGCGACCATGGCACTTGCGGCAACGGTTTGAAAAAAACCAGCCAGACCGTAATCCCCATACAGACGACCAGCGTGATCAGATCGGCGATAACCTGAAATTGACTAGTCTTTTTTGCCACAAAATCATAAAGACCAGCAATCGTCGCCAGAATCAGAACCCGGCTGATAGCATAGAGCAGCACTTCCAGATGATAAAAATTGACTCGATCATAGCCTCCCGTAACGATCACCAGTTCTCCCACCATGGCGATCAGATCGGCAATGAACCAGGCGATAAAGCCATAGGAAAGGATCTTTTTTACCGTTTGGTTGACTTCCCTGACGGGGCTGAAAAAATGTATCGATAACCATGCTAACAGGGTCGCGCCGGGCTTTAGTAGAATCATCAGCATCTGGTACTCCAGCATAACGGTCAGCAAATAAGCTAAGGCATAAATGATGATCAACATGACAAAGCGTTGTTTGTGTTTTTTCGTCATCTTCGGCTCCCCCCTTTTTGACAATGATTGCTAGCGGATTCTTTTATTATATCACCCCCAGCCACGATGGGGAAGTCTCAAAAGTTCTTTTGGTCTGATCGTATCACTATTTCAGGCTTTACGATGCTTCTCTTCAGGGTAATCAAAAGGACTGCAAAAGACACAAGCTTTTACAGTCCTTTTTGATCGCGCCCTCACTTAATAGCAGGCCACTTGATCTTAGTAATTCTTATCGGCGTAGCCGACCCAGCCGCCTTCTTTGACCAGCGTTTGGTCAAATTCGCCAACCTTGAAAGCAAGGGTTTCAGATTTGCCATCGGCTTGAATCTTAATCTGATTGCCATCAACATCGATTTCCATGGTCACAGCTTTGCCGGCATAGTTTTGAAACAAACCGTCGATGGTCTGCTTGGGCAGTTCAATCGCAAACATCCCGCAATTGTACATGTTTTGTCTAAAAATCCGGGCAAAGCTTTCGGCAATGACGACATTGATGCCATTGACTTCGAGGGCCCAGGGGGCGTGCTCTCGTGACGAACCGCAACCAAAGTTTTCCCGGGTGACAATCACCGCTTTATCTTTGGTGTCGGCTCGTGAAAAGCCTGGCAGCACCAGATCCTCGAGCAGATTCGGCTGTAAGGCCGCTTTGGTAATTTCGGTCAGATATTTTGCCGGGATGATCTCATCGGTGTTAATATCACTGCGATCTAAAAATAATACGTTTCCTTTAAAGTTTTTCATATCTATCTACCACCTACGCTTTAAATAAATCAGAATTTGTAATTACACCAGTAATGGCTGCCGCCGCTGCTGATGCCGGGCTCATCAGATGAACCATCCCGCCCTTGCCCATCCGACCGTTGAAATTACGGTTGGTGGTTGAGGCGCAGACTTCGCCTTCAGCGAGCACCCCGTTGCTCATGCCCAGACAGGCACCGCAGGTGGGGTTAGTGACGCAGAAGCCGGCATCCTGGAAGATTTCGATGATTCCTTCGGTTAAAGCCATCGAATAAATGGCTGGCGTCGCCGGACTGACAATAGCCCGGACATTATCGCTGATTTTTTTGCCCTTAAGCACTTCCGCCGCAATCCGCAGATCTTCAATCCGTCCGTTGGTGCAGCTGCCAATGTAAATCTGATCGACTTTGGTGCCGCTAATTTCGGCAATGCTGCGAACCTGATCCGGCTTGTACCCGACAGTAACCATCGGTTGCAGTTCCGAAACATTGTATTCCAGCACCCGTTCATACTCGGCATCGGCATCAGAAACCCATTGGGAATAATCTTTCAGGGCGTCTTCTTTGCTGGCAAACTCATCCTTGATGAAGTCCCACAAGTAGTCCACGGTAATCCTATCCGGATAGCAGATCCCGCAGGTGCCACCGGCTTCAATGGCCATATTGCAAAGGGTCATGCGGGATTCCATTGACATCGCATCAACCACCGGACCGGTAAATTCAATGACCATATTGGTGGCGCCGTTGACAGTCAGCTCTTTGATGATAAAGAGGATCAGATCCTTGGCGTAAACGCCAGGTTTTAATTGACCAGTAAGGACAATTTTAATCGTTTTAGGAAAATGAAAGGCGCAAACCCCTTTTAAGATCCCAACTTCCAGGTCGGTGGTACCAATTCCGGCGGCAAAGGCTCCAAAGGCTCCATGGGTACAGGTGTGGGAGTCGCCCATGATGATCGTGTAGCCAGGCCGGACAAATCCTTTTTCCGGGAAGATGGCATGACAGACGCCGTTTTTTCCGATATCGAAAAAGTCTTTAATCTCGTGTCGTCTGGCCCAATCGCGGAGGATTTTTCCCTGTTCGGCGGTTTTTGAATCCTTGGCTGGGGTCACATGGTCGATGACGGCCTTGATCTTGGTGGGATCAAAAACCCGATCCATTCCCCGAGCCATCAGATCGGTGATGGCAATTGGGGTGGTGATTTCATGACAGAAAACCCGATCCAGTTTTAATACGTGTGTATCTGGAAACGGCTCATCAACCCGATGCGCATCAAATATTTTTTCAGCTATTGTCTTACCCATTTTAATCTCCTTCTTTTTGTCACTTTCTTAATTTCAATAAACTTACATCTTATTATGACATAAACCTGTAAATAGATCAATAAATCAAACAAAATCAATCCTGCTGGCTGAAAAAATTTTCAGAAAGGTCGATTTTTTTAATTTTTACCTTGACTATGACCTTAGGTGATCGTTTATGATAGATTCAGGTAAGGCCAGCCAAACCCAAATTAATGCCAGTAAGGAGTCAAACATGAAAATGACAGTCAAGGAAGTCGCAACGCTTACCGGGGTCAGTGTGCGCACCCTTCACTACTATCATCGTGAAGGAATTCTGATTCCCAGTGAGATCACCACAAATAAGTATCGATACTATGACGCGACCAATTTAAGGCAGCTCCAGAATATTCTGTTCTTACGGGAACTCGATTTTTCGATCCAGGAAATCAAAACGATTTTGGCTGATCCCGATTATGACGAGATTGCTGCCTTTAAAAAACAGCGGCACCTGCTGCTGCTCAAACGCCACCGTCTCGATAAACTGATTGCCTTGCTGGAACAAAAATTAGAAGGAGAAACAACCATGAACTTTAAACCATTTGAGATGACCGAAATTGAAGCAAATAAGAAACAATATGAAGCTGAGGTCAAACAGCGCTGGGGTAAAACGGATGCCTACAGCCAGAGCCAGAAAAAAACCAGCACCTATAGCCCGGAAAACTGGGAAGCGATCCACAATGAAGCGGAAAGTATTTATGCCTGCTTTGTTGCCAATCTCGACAAGGATGCCTCCGACCCGACCGTTCAGGATCTGGTCGCTAAGTGGCAGGATCACATCACCCAACACTATTACGAGTGCACCAAAGAAATTTTAGCCGGCCTGGGGCTGATGTACATTCATGACGAGCGGTTCAAAGCAAACATTGATACCCACGCCACCGGCCTGGCTCAGTTTATCAGTGATGCAATTGGAATTTATACCGCTAAATAGGGATTAAAACCCATTTTTTATTCAATAATTACATTAATAAGAACTATTTTGGGATAATTCACCCTTTATCCCCAAATGGTTCTTTTTTATTATACCGCTTACTTTCTTATTCTCCTGACCAATAAAATCACCACTGCTGAAACCTTCAGAAAATCGTAACCTTTTGTTAACAGAAAGTTCACATTCATCTGCTATCATGTATTCAATCACTTCGGTGGCAATGGCTACCGATTGAGCCAAGCAAATAATAAACTAAAATAATTTTTCTGTCTAGCGAATTTGGCAGAGCTAAAATATGAGGAGAATCAAAATGAATCAATTAACTTTAAAAAACTATTTGTCCCGTTCTGATCTTGAAAAAACGCTGACCAGAGTCAGTCAGAATATTAATCGCACGCAGATTAAACAAATATTTGAGCAGCCCCAAAAAAACTGTCTTAAATTTCTAAAAAGCCTCTGGTCCGATGTCAACATTGAAAACCACTGTAACCTGACTACAATTGATTTTAATCAGGTTGTCAAAACTGCCGATATTATGATCCCTGATACCATAGATGCGCAGTGTCAGGAATGCCTCAATACCAGCAAACATAAGCTGTCAGCATTTGAACAGCTGTTCCTCTCGAACTATAATCTGATCATGAATGATTTTGATGACGGCAAGATCAAGGAATCTTACGCCAGTTATGATCGATATTTATAATCGCCTTGATTAAACTCCCTTTAAAATCCGAAATCGGTGGACATGTGCTCCAGCGCATCTTTCCGATAACGGGTATCGAGATAATCGTCATCCCGGTTCTGCCCCAGTGATGCCGCACAGCCGGAAAACAAAACAACCCCCTTTGAAACGCACCATTATTGCGCTACCAAAGGGGGTTGTTGTCTATCTTTTTAATTCAAACTGATTAATCATTTGTTTTAGCATTTCGGCCTGACTTGACAGCTCTTCGCTGGCAGCGGCACTTTCTTCAGCAGTGGCCGAATTCTGTTGAACGACCTGTGCGACCTGTTCGATACCGGTGTTGATCTGGGCGATCCCAGTGGCCTGCTCATTGGAGGCTTCGGCAATATTCCCGACCAAATCGGTCACTTCGCCAATCCCGCCAACAATTTCATCCAGTGCAGCGGCAGTATCATCGGCAATTTTGGTCCCATGTTGAACCTTATTGATCGAGCCTTCAATTAAAACCGTGGTCTCTTTAGCGGCTTCCGCACTTCTTGCCGCCAGAGTTCTAACTTCCTCAGCAACAACGGCAAAACCCTTGCCGTGTTGACCCGCCCGCGCAGCTTCAACGGCCGCGTTCAAAGCTAGAATGTTGGTCTGGAAAGCAATGTCATCAATGACTTTGATAATCTTCGAGATATCCTGCGATGACTGATTAATCTCAACCATGGCACCCTGCATCTCAGTCATTTGAGCATTTCCTTTGGCGGCATTTTCGCGGACATCCATGGCCAGCTCTTTGGCTTTATTGGCATTCATGGCATTGTCTTTAGTTTGATCAGCAACCTCGGTAATTGAGGCGGTCAGTTCCTGAATCGAGCTCGCCTGTTCAGTCGAACCCTGAGCCAGTGACTGGCTGCCCATTGACACCTGAGCTGAACCAGCGGTTACCTGTTCGGCGGCATCACTGATATCACCCAGCAATTTGTTCAATGAAGTAATAATGCCATTTAAGTCGGTTGACATTTTACTGAAATCGCCGCCGTAATCTCTAACCGCTTCTAAATTAAGATTTCCTTTTTCAATTTCTCCGGTCACCACTGACATTTCCTGAACAACGTTCTCAATCCGGACAGCCGTGTAATTAACCGACTTGACCAGTTCATCAAACTCACCTTTATAGGTACCGGCAACTTCCATATGCAAACTTCCTTTGGCCATTTCAACCATGACCTTGGCCACTTCGCGGGTAGGTTTGGCAATTTCATCAAGAATATTGTTCATCCCCCCAACCAGTTCTTCCCAGGCGCCTTTAAATTTACTGGCATCAGCTCTGGTATCCAATTCGCCGTCAATGGCGGCTCTGGTCAGCATCGTGGCATCATTAACGAGATTGCCGATTGATTTCTTGACCTCAGCTAAGTTCGCACCGATTTCACTGAATTGGCGATATACCTCTCCAGTATATTCACCGGCAGCACCAATGCTTGTATCGAGATCCAGATCGCCTTCAGCCAGGCGTAATAAGTTCTCTTCTAATCGTTTTATTTCGGTATTGGAGTATTCATTAACACTGATAATCGAGGTCAAATCGGTAACGATTTCGACATAACCAATTTTTTCGCCTTTTTTATTGAGCAGATAAGCCGTATCCTGTTTATTATTTCGACCAACCCATTCAAAATAACTGTCGGTCAGACCCTGATCAACCAGTCGTCTGATGCCACAGCCTTCAGTGTTACAGATATTAGCGTTGGCACTGCTACACGGCATACCACAGGCAGCATCGCGATTCTTGATAACGCCGTTGGCAATCATCAGATCAGAAAACGGCTTGTTTAAGAATGTCCAATTCATGTCGTTATCAATGACATGAACCGGGAATGGAATCGCATCGAGAATTGCTTCATACCATTCCAGTTTACCGGCAACAATATCCATCGCCTGATTGGCATTTAATACGGCTTGTTTGTATTCCCCTGAAAGACCGGCGCCTGAATCCCGCCGCGAAAATTCGCCCGTCTTTGCTAAATCTGAAAACATCTTCATATCCGCAGCAACGTGTTTAACTGAATCTCTGATGGAAATTAAACTGTTCCCCAGGATATCACTGTCCGACTCGGTGATGATTTCTACCGTCAGATCCCCTTCAGCCAGTTTGCGGGCACTCTCAGTATGTAGCCTGATATTCTCGGCAATGTCAGCAACGGCTTTGCTGAGTGCACCTAATTGATCCTCAGAATGATCAATCCCGACCACTGCATCAAGATCACCCCGAGCCAGTTGACTGGCTGCCTGAGTTAGCTTTGACAGTTTGTTGGAGATCCCTTTTACTGCTAAAACAAATACCCCCAATATCGCGAGTAAACCAACTGCAAAAATTAATGGCAGATTGTCCGGGCTTGCGTTTGACATAACCAGACCGGCAACGATTACAAAGATAACTGTAATCGGTAACCCCATCGACACGACCAGCTTTGACAATAAACTCTTTTTGTGATTCATTTTTCCCCTCCATGATGCTTTATTTGATTTTATTTATACCCTTAATAACGACATTATTCAGATCAAACTGGAAATAAACGCTTAAACGCAATCGCCACCACTTAAGGTTTGAGTTTTAAGGTCTCGAATCCGTTCCATCCTAACCTAGAATCGATCATTCATTTAAACGAATATAACTATTATAACCTTATTTCCAGGAATAATCCAACATTATTTTTGCGTATTTTTTTGAACACATCAGTATCCTGATAAAACCAGATCAATCACATTAATACCTGATGATACGGGACGATTTGAACAGCCACATTTTACTGCTTTCGATCTTGTAAAAATAAGTGGATATCACAATCCGATTCTCGCTAATCAAGAGACGATTCTTTTTACGCTCATCCGGAGCTTATATCCCACTGTGTTTAACTGAAAAAAGTTTATCTCTAATAATTATGGGTATATAAATTTATAAGTTGTTTTTCTAATTAGAAATCGAATTAATTTCCATTTCTGAAAAACAACAAACGAAATAATCAGAATGATCAGCAATAGCGCTTGACAACTGCATTTGAAGAAACCGTCATCGGGAATTGATCAGAACGTAACTCATTCACGTGATTTGTAGTTTACGGCTATCCCTATGGCTTATAGAATAACGCTTAGAAGCAAGTCGTTTCAGAACGTTTTGTGCTTTGAGTGAAATGAAAGGAATGGTTA
>Ga0265295_1006913_pt1 | contig 13417 bp, 12 predicted proteins | sample Munlansysbiofilm_FD_192503 | JGI IMG/M metagenome (GOLD analysis project Ga0265295, IMG submission 192503) | Leachate microbial communities from a municipal landfill in Southern Ontario, Canada - Methane capture system biofilm | ecosystem: Engineered > Solid waste > Landfill > Unclassified ... | reverse complement strand
AGCAGAAACAGGGTGTCTCGATCAACTTGGCGGAACTTATCGCTCATGAATTTTCACCTTCGCAGGAATTTTAAATGCCCGGAGAGTTTAACATTTTACGTTCGGAAAGTCCGACAAACTGCTAGCAGTAGCTGCATAAGACATTACTGGCAACAATAACAGCAATCCAAAAATCAACAACAAGCGCTTCATGTAACCTCCCTTTCAGTTTAATTCTGTATTCTACTACCCGACCTCGTTCACAAACCAGAATGAAATAAAATCAATGCAACCGCCGCAACAGGCTGGCAGTAGCCTGACGCAACGCCTCCTCGGCAGCACTGGAAACATCGCTCCCGATACCAGTTCCACTCCCCGGAACATACTCTAATGTTTCAACATCTACACAACGAATCTGAATCCCCATCCTAGTTTGCAAATTTTTGCGTGCGGACAACCCACGTATTTTGTCGCCGCCCTCACCATAGTCATAGACTTCACCATAAATAACTTTAGTGGCTCCAAGTATTTTACCAATTTCAATGGCCTTGCTCTGGCTAACCATACCGTTGGCACTCATCCACTGCCGATCCATCACGTCTTTGATTACATCACCCTTATCTTCCACAAATTTAAAGCGGTTTGTATCATACAGGGCATCCACCAGGCGGTTATGTATCCCCATTCCGACGTTTTTTGCCAACAGATGTGGATAACGCTGAGCAGCACGATCGGAAAGTCCCATCGGCAATACCGCCACCACGATTTTTGCCCCGTTATAGGCTGGGGACTGTACACTTTGGCTATTGGTGAACTGCTTATCTTGCAAAGGATTATCTTGCTCGACATAGGTTGTGGCACAACCAGTGGTCAGGGCAAAAGAGAGCACAGCCAAAACAACTAAATAAAGAGCTTTCAGGCTAAAGTTTGCCAATCGCATCATGAATCGCTTTCTGGGTTGCCTGCCCGACAGTAGTTTCGTTGAAATGGACTTTATCTTCACGTATCTGGAACAGAACGCCAAGCGACTTAGTCACCCCTTTGCCAGTTCCACTAACTTTGTACAGAGTGCCATTATTATTGATTATTTCGATATCCACACTGATGTTGATGGTAGTTTTAGCAGCCGCAAACAGACCAATACTGCGTGCCCGTTTCACCTTAAAATCGCGCACGGTAACATGCACTACCGCATCTGCTACGCTCTTTGTCAGCGCATCCGCATTCCCAGCAACAGTAGTTTTTCCCCAATCTGCAATTATAAGCTGATCTATTTGTTGGGTTATTTCTGGATGATCTTCAATAGGCAGGTAGCGCCCAGTAGCGTAGAGTTCGCTATTAACGATATTGCGAATACCATAAGCAATGAGATGATTTTTCCAACCATCATTATCGGTATGATCAATTACCTTAGTAACTATAAAGCGAATTTTAGGTGCAGAGTCTTGAGCGAGAAGGGTGCTAGACCAAAACAGCATAAGAATGGCGAGCAACAGCAATGTTTTGGATATTAATCTGTATGTATAACTTTTCAAGTTGCCCTCCAAGGTTAGCATACAACAATTGGAGGGAGCATAACATTAGCGCGGATACAGACGCAATATAACTCTTTTATTTATAACGTATTTTTTTCACCCCATTGAGCACAGAAATAGCCTTGACCATCTCTTCCCCAACCCTTTTGCGCTGTCTGGTAACAATAAAATCATATTGAACGCGTTGCTCCTCAAGGTTCAACTCCTGCTCTACATTGGAGAGGGTTAAATCAGCATCGCTAAAAATTTGTTTTAATTGGGGGAAAAGATCATAAGTTGAATCGGCGACAACGGTTAGACGTAGAAAGCGATCTTTCTTTACCAAGCAATCCATCTTCTTCAAAATAATCAGCACTGCGCTGGCCAGCACGGTGCTAAAAACACCAGTACTGATCATGCCTAAGCCAAAAGCCATACCAATACCTGACATCATCCACAAGCTGGCAGCGGTGGTTAACCCTCGCACCGATAGGCCATCCTTGATAATAACTCCGGCGCCTAAAAAGCCGATGCCAGTTATCACTTGAGCTGCCATTCTGCCCGGATCAATACGCACCACGCCAGTAGCTAACAGATCCCCATATTTAACAAACACCCCTTCAGAGAGAACCATCATCAAGCAGGAACCTGCACTCACCAACACATGAGTGCGCAAGCCCGCTGGGCGGCCATGCATCTCCCGCTCCCAGCCGATGACACCACCGGCCAAGGCAGCCAATACCAGCTTAGTCACAATGGGCAGAAATGAACTATCACACAGATGGGTCTGAAAAAGCATCGCAGGCTCCTTACATCTCCAACGCTATGTCACCACATAGCTGTTCACGCAACGCATTTACATCGGCGTTATCCAGATATTCATCGAAACTCATAACCCGATCAATCACACCGTGTGGGGTCAGTTCTATAATGCGATTTGCTATGGTCGATACAAACTTATGGTCGTGGGAGGTAAAGAGAATCACCTCAGGAAACTGGATCAAACTGTTATTGAGCGCCGTAATAGATTCGAGATCAAGGTGATTAGTCGGCTCGTCAAAAAGCAGCACATTGGCGCTGGACAACATCATACGCGACAGCATACAGCGCACTTTTTCTCCACCGCTTAGAACACTAGTCATTTTTGTTGCGTCATCGCCGGAGAACAACATCCGCCCTAAAAAGCCACGTGCAAAGCTCTCCCCTTCGTGGGGTGGAAACTGACACAACCACTCAATCAGATTCATATCCTGAGCAAAGTAACTACTATTATCTTTAGGAAAATAGGCATTGGTTATAGTAACACCCCAGCGGTAGCTGCCGCTATCAGCCTGCAGCTCGCCAGACAGTATCTGCAACAGAGTTGTTTTAGCCAAGCTATTGGCGCCAACTAAAGCTATTTTATCTCCCTTGTTGACAACAAAGCTGACATTATCCAGCACCACAACGCCATCTACGGTTTTCGACAATCCCTCGACTTCAAGGATGATATCACCACAGGCACGTTCAGGTTTAAAAACCACAAACGGATATTTACGTGATGATGTTGGCAGCTCTTCAATGTTCAGCTTATCCAACATTTTTTTGCGTGATGTCGCCTGTTTTGCTTTAGAAGCATTGGAACTAAAACGGGCGATAAAATCTTTGAGCTCATTGGCCTTATCGGTCGCTTTACGATTAGCATCCTGTTTCTGTTTTAGCACCAACTGGCTGGCTTCATACCAAAAATCATAGTTGCCCACGTAGGTACGAATGGTCCCAAAATCGATATCCGCAATATGAGTACAGGCCTGATTAAGAAAGTGGCGATCGTGCGAAACAACAATGACAGTATTTTGAAAACGACCCAGAAACTCTTCCAGCCATTGGATAGATTTCAAGTCTAGATGGTTAGTAGGCTCATCCAGCAATAGCACATCGGGGGAACCAAACAGAGCCTGTGCCAGCAGTACGCGCACCTTTTCGCCACCTTCTAGCTCCTGCATTTTCTTCTGACGCAGATCTTCTCTAATACCTAATCCATTAAGCAGAATCGCCGCTTCTGCTTCGGCCTCGTAGCCGTTCATCTCAGCGAATTCGGCTTCCAACTCGCCAGAGCGTACTCCATCCTCTTCGCTAAATTCACTTTTGCTGTAGATCGCCTCGCGTTCAGCCATCACCTCATACAGCTGTTTGTGCCCCATAATGACAGTATTGAACACCGTCTCTTCATCAAAAGCAAAGTGGTCCTGCCGCAATACGGCCAAGCGCAAACCTTTACCAATACTAACTTCACCCTTATCGGCCTCAATATCACCAGCAAGAATTTTCAAAAAAGTTGATTTACCGGCCCCGTTGGCACCGATCAAACCATAACAGTTGCCGGGGGTAAACTTGATATTGACGTTTTTGAATATTGTGCGTTTACCATATGACAAACATATATTTGATGCACTGATCATTTACAGGTTCCTTAATTTAGAGCAGACCTACAGCAACCAAAGAGAGCCGTGCCTCCGGCGCAATCGTGACTACAGACGGGCTGTTAAAAGTTTGCAGCAGCAAGTTAATCAACAGCACCTGTTGCATCAACTCAGTGGTCACTACAAAAACAAATGACCATGGAAATCTCCTCCATGGCCATGATGAATGGGCACCTATAACACTTATCTAGCGCGCAAGCAACGCTTTTTACCGACTAAAAAGCCTCGGTCAGAAATCGCCGAGGCTTTTGTTTTTTATAACTGAAGTTGCTACTTCAGGGTCTCCCTACGGAGATCTTAGGTTTAAAACAGTAAAATAACGGATCGCAAATTTCTCAAGCACTTATCCTGTTTGGTGGCTCTAAGACTGGCATAAGCTCTCCCTCCTGTGGTTGTTCATGGACAGCCGTAAACTCCGCATTCCCATCATTGCCCAGCACTTACTCTTTTGCTACTACACAAATATACAAGCTGTGAACATGTGAAACCGATCGAACTAATCACTGAGCAACTTTGCCAAACCTACGTAAACATCTTACTTCATCTGACGGGAAAACAACATCCAACTCTCTGCGGTGTTTAACAACCATCTTTGACTTGATTAAAGAGTAGCAGACAGATCAAGCTTGTAAAGCGTCGACACTAAAAAAATCGCCCGGCACCGCAGTTTTATTTACCCAACCACTGCGCCATACGCTGACACTCACTCGACCAGTCATCACTTAGGCGTTTAGTTAAAAAAGCGCCAAACAGGCTATCGAAAAGTTGTAATCCCTCTTCGAGCACATACATGCGCTCATAAAAGATTGACAGCTGTTCATCTTCGATTTCTGCCCCTTTTTCTATACGCACCGTTGGACATTTAAAAGAACCGAACTGAAACAGTTCCCCTTTTAAGGTCAAGCGCCACTGATGCTCCAGCTTTTCAAAATGTATAGTCGCCTCAGCTATCTCCTTACCTTGACACAGAGCGACACAGACTTCGGCAAAATTATCCTGCGGTCCTGAGACAACAACTTTTTGCGCCCCCTCATTGCCACTACCGAGCAGCAACAATTTATCATCTAAAAAAGCGCTAAAGGTCTCCTCGCCAGCAGCTGGTCCAGCGCAACTAACAGCGTAGGATGCACTACCGTTAGTCGTGCGATACATCAACCACTGCATAAACTCGGTACCCAGCCATAGATTGTTTTGAATCTGTTCAGCTACCGCCATATCTGCAGCCTGATCAACAGCAGATAAAGCGGCACCCAGACTCGCTGGCACTACCTTACGCGCACGCTCTATGGGATGCACAATTACTAAGCGCAAACCGGAAAAACTTTTTTGGAACAGCTCAGTCACATCATCTATGGCACGGGTGCTCAAATTGGCAAAAGTCAGCCGCTGCGTGGTCAAGTTCCAAACCACATCATACAGGGTCGGAGTGGGCAAAACTCGCGTCAACAAGCGACTGCGCACCAGCTCCTTCAACTCTTCGTTTTTATCTTTCGGCACACGGTTATAGGTGGGATTTTCCGCCAAAAACCGGTTTTGCTCACGCTGCATATCACCTTTTACCAATGCAGATGGCAGACGTCTTTGGTCGCGCCGCATGGTGAAAGTGACATAGTTATCCCGCCACCAGCTATCGGGACGCGCAAAATCGTTACTTTGAAAATCATCCAGCTCAACCCAGCCGATAGACAATTCATCTGCTGAATTTTCAATAGATTGAAACCCATTACTACGCAACTGCTCACCAATCCAGTTCGCTAGATCCTGCTCCGGAAAATCTCCAACTACGTCAAATTGTGTAATACTTACAGTATTGGACAGTAAACCCATAATAACTCCTGCGGGGAATAGTTGTGTTCGTATATAAGGACAAATATCGCGCCGAAGATAACCCCATTACCGTCAAGAGACCAAGAGAAAAAACGAGAGAGATTCTGCAGTCCCAGCAGATCTACGGAAGCAATAGACAACAAGAGATAAAAGATTGATAATAAAGCCACGGTAGCTTTATCTGCTATGCTTGCATTTAGTCTGACAATTTCAGGGAGAAAATCATGCACACTGTTAAACAGATCTCAGTTAAACTTCTCGCGTTGCTGAGCATAAGTTTATTTGCGTTAGCCCCACAGGCACTAGCACAAAGCGCACATAACACACAAAATAGCAGCGAAATACACAAATTAGCAATAGCGCCACTAATCAGTGTCAGTAGTGGTGCCAAGCAGGCACAAGCCCTGAGTGAAACTCTGGATTGTGCCTTAAGTGGGTTGTGCTACCTCAGGCAAGAGACACTTACTCCTGCAGAGCGCAGTCTAACCTCTCTGCTGCGCCAAGGAGTAGCGGAATATTACGGCGAAGCCTTGATCCCGCAACCAGAAGTTACCACGCAATTTTTGACCATGCCCAAGACAGATAAGGACACCCCGCGTGATATCGCTATTCGCTTAGGAGAGCAACTGGGGGTTGACCATGTGCTGATCGGCATCCTGTGGCGTTTCGATCAACGGGTAGGTAGTCCGTTATCCGCCGACCGTCCGGCATCGGTTGCATTCAACCTGTTCTTGCTCGACGTTGTCAATAACCGGCTGGTGTGGCAGGGATCTTTTGACAAGACGCAAAAAGCCCTCAGCGACAACCTGTTTGAGGCTACGCTATTTTTCAAATCAGGTGTGAAATGGTTAAGTGCCGAAGAGCTCGCCGAATTTGGGATTAAAAAAACGCTACAATCACTTAAATAATATCTTTTAGGCCATCACTGACGACACTCAAAATTTAGGGGCGATTGATGAAAAAGACAGCTATCGATACAAAGTGTACGCTGGAAGTTGGTACGCAGCATTACCGTTATTTTAGCCTCCGCGCAGCTGCCAGCCAATTGCAAGTGGAACTAAACCATCTACCTTTTTCCATTAAAATTCTAGCCGAAAACCTGTTGCGTTTTATCGACACTCCCGAGGTTAAACCTGCCGATGTGCATGCCCTACTCCAATGGCAACCTCAGGGGGAGCGCCGCGAAATAGCTTGGCGCCCAGCGCGAATTTTAATGCAGGATTTTACCGGAGTTCCAGCCATTGTCGACCTTGCCGCCATGCGTGATGCGGTAGCGCAAAATGGTGGTGATCCGGCACTCATCAATCCACAGATCCCCGTTGATCTGGTTATAGATCACTCAGTAAGTGTCCAGCGCTACGCCAGCAGTGATGCCTACGCTGAGAATGTTACCTTGGAGATGCAGCAAAACTACGAGCGTTATAAGTTCTTGCGCTGGGGGCAAAGTGCTTTTAGCAATTTCAGAGTGGTGCCACCGGGCACCGGTATCTGTCATCAGGTAAATCTAGAGTATTTAGCTGAAGTGGTACATTGCCAGCAGACAGGCAGCGAACAGCAGCTCTATTGCGACAGTGTAGTAGGCACCGATAGCCACACCACCATGATCAATGGCCTAGCAGTATTAGGCTGGGGAGTGGGCGGCATTGAGGCGGAGGCCGCCATGCTTGGTGCACCAATTTCCATGCTGGTTCCTGATGTGGTTGGTGTATATCTGCACGACCAGCTTAAGCCGGGCATCACCGCGACAGATCTAGTATTGACCATCACCAACAAGCTGCGCACTAAAGGGGTGGTGGGAAAATTTGTCGAATTTTGCGGCCCGGGCTTAAATCAACTGGCCCTGGCTGATCGAGCAACCATCGCCAATATGACACCTGAATATGGCGCAACCTGCACTTTTTTCCCTGTTGACAGCCAGACCATTAACTATCTGCGCCTAACGGGGCGCAGTGCAGAGCATATAACCCTGGTTGAAGCTTTTGCCAAAGCGCAGGGATTGTGGCGCGATGACTTTGCCCCGCTGCCAGAATTTAGCAGCGTAATAGATATCGATTTAAATCAGATAACTCCTAGCGTAGCAGGCCCTAAGCGCCCGCAGGATTTAGTCCCGCTCGCAGCCACTAAAACAGTTTTCCGCCAAGTACTCACCAGCGACCAACCCGCTGTTGACTTAAACACTGAGGCGCAGATAGAGGGAGAGAATTTTTCTCTGCACCACGGCGACGTGGTTATTGCCGCCATTACCTCTTGCACCAACACCTCTAATCCATCGGTCATGCTGGCCGCTGGACTGTTAGCACAAAAGGCTGTTCAATTAGGCCTACAGTGTAAACCCTGGGTCAAAACCTCTTTGGCACCCGGCTCTAAAGTTGTCAGCGCCTATCTAGACAAGACAGGGCTACAACAGCCATTAGATCAGTTAGGGTTCAATCTGGTCGGCTATGGTTGCACCACCTGCATTGGCAATTCAGGCCCACTAGATCCGCCTATTGCCGCAGCGATAGACTCAGGGGAGCTCAATGTTTGTGCTGTGCTCTCCGGTAATCGCAACTTTGAGGGGCGCATTCATCCCCAGGTTAAATCCAGCTGGCTGGCATCACCACCACTAGTTGTGGCCTACGCATTAGCTGGCACTATGTGCATCGACCTGCTGCACGATCCTATCGGCACCACTGAGGCTGGAAAAAAAATCTACCTCAAGGATATCTGGCCAAGCAACGCCGAAATCGCCAGCGCCGCAGCACAGGTACAGCCCGAGCTATTTACCCAACAATATGCCGACCTGTTTCGTGGCGACGAGCACTGGCAGCAACTTCCATTAACCCCCAGTCAACTCTACCCGTGGGATGAAGAATCTACCTACATTCGCAAACCACCTTTTTTCACTCAGCCAGTTGAGCATCAGGACATAGTCAATGCACGCATCCTGGCCCTGCTCGGTGATTCTATAACCACCGACCACATCTCACCAGCCGGAGTCATCGCCACCGACAGCCCAGCGGGTGAATATCTAGCCGCCCATGGAGTCGCGCGCGCGGACTTCAACTCTTATGGTTCACGCCGCGGTAATCATGAAGTGATGATGCGCGGCACTTTTGCCAATATCCGCCTGCGCAACGAGATGGTAGCAGGGGTTGTCGGCGGCGTTACCCGCTATATACCTGGCGACGAAATAATGCCTATTTTTAACGCTGCGGAAAAATACCAGCAGCAGGGAGTTGCGCTAGTCATCATTGCCGGTAAAGAGTATGGTACCGGCTCCAGCCGCGATTGGGCGGCAAAAGGCACCCTACTCCAAGGAGTAAAGGCAGTTATTGCTCAGAGCTTTGAGCGTATTCATCGCTCCAATTTGCTGGGAATGGGAATTTTACCTCTGCAGTTCATGGGCGAAGATTCCCGCACATCGCTGCACTTAACCGGAGACGAAACCATCACCCTGCGCGGGCTGGGTGCAGAGCTAAGCCCCGCATGCACCATCACCATGTCTATCAAAAGCGAGACAGGGGCACAGCAGTCAATCTTACTTAAGTGCAGGCTCGATACCGCTGATGAACTGCGCTCATATCTCAGTGGTGGCATTCTGCGCTACGTGTTAGACAACATGAAAAATTAATGCAAAAAAGTGCAAAGCCCCAGCTCATTACTTGAACTGGGGCTTTGCATTTAATCAATGTCAGCAATCGTTTACAACACTAGTCACTGGGCAGCAACCATTTAAGTTGCTGCGCATTAGATGATTGCTCGCTTAGTTAGCTAAACCTCTAAGGCGTAACCCCTTTAGGATTCGGGCCATACTGATTTGCCGACATATTACTATCTTGCACCATAAAGATAATAAGGACGATCGCGCCAATTATGGGAATCAAGCCAATAAGAAGCCACCAACCACTGCGGTTGGTATCGTGCAACCTTCTTACCGATACAGCCAGACCGGGGATAAGAACAGCAAGAGAATACAGCGAGCTAAGAATGCCAGGGCTACCTAAAACGCCCTCCACTGCTCCAAGCAAAACAGAAACAATGAAGCTGATTAAGAAGAACATCCAATATTCTGTACGTCTGGCACGTCCGCTAAACCCGGCATAGTTTTTGAGTACTGCTATATACCAATTCACAAACTCTCTCCCTCTTATGTCTCTATTGGTTTGTTAGTCCGAGGTAGTCGAGACACTCCTACACTCTAACGCAAACATTCACGGGCCAGTCCCGATTGTCAGACTAAAAGCTACCTACGCCAAAGGCTGCAGGTCAACACTCGCAACACATTGCGCGCTGATTTAGCTAGCATTGGCCTAAATAACCTTCATATCGTTATCAGTTTATCATTACCCTTAAGTATTTGAGTCAGCGGCCCGCCCCAATATATCACCTCAATACCCAGGTGCTCCAGATCAGCTATTACACCCAACTTATCGGCACAGGCTTTACAGGCAGTTATATGCACACCTGCATCTAGAGCCTCTTGTACTTTTTTTTGGATATCGCCATTCTCGCTTACCAATTTTACCGACGAGCCCCACAGAATTAATGTTACCTTCTCCCACCACCCCTGAAGCAGAGAGTTGGTGGTATACATAAGAACCATCAACTCTGCGGTAATCGGATTATCATTCGTCCATAGGACATAGAGATGCTTGTTATCGCTCATCTTTCCCCCTTAGAGTGACGCTATTAAGGTTTAACAATTGAGCTCAGCTGCGCCTTATGGCGCGGATGGCAAAATTCACCAGATACTCGTTACTAACCACCTAACATCCTTAGTCGTAAGCCAAGCGAGTTTTCTCGTCGGTCACAACATGCTGGATACTCTCTTGCCATTTATCGGAACGCCAGGTACCTAGCTCTTGGTGGGTAAGGTAATAGTTTTGCGGGATCGGATGAGTACCGATGACAACATCAATGCCGTACTTAGCAGGAATATATTTACAAAAAGCTTGCAGGTGTGGGCACGGCGGGTAGCCAACCACCATCCCTGTCGCCAAATGGATGACATCGGTTCCATTCTTTTTCATCTCCGCCGGCGAGTACTCGATGTTGCCACCAGGACAGCCACCACAGGTGGTATAGCCGACCAATTCGACCTCTTCTCCGGCATACAGAGCGAAGGCTCCCTCACAATTGCGCAAAGAGCGCAGGCATTTCCCCCCAGCACAGTTGTGGTAACGATTACAAATAATTATGCTAATCTTCTTCATTTCTGTTGCTCCAATTTAATGATATTTACCCGTTTTCATACCAGCTAACTTTTGAGCTCAGCTACTACGCCAAGCACGACCACAGAGACAATATACAACTGCTGCTATGTTGTTTATCTGTCAAACGATTTAACAACCAGGCTATTCTTGGTTATTGGGTAAGCGCTTGATCGAAAGCTTTAATAAAAGTGGCATAATCTTCATATTGAGGCATATGCCCTAAGCCCTCCAACTCAATAAGCGTGGAACCTTTCATCAGCCGTTGGATTTTTTTGCCGAGTTTTTTATATTCACCTAGTTCACGAGTAACACCCGCTTTCAACCACCCTCTACCGGGGCCGGTTTTATCTCTAGTGCCGATAATAAGAAAGGTTTTACTCGTGACCTGTGAACACCTATCCACTATATTTTCTGAGAAAATAGGGCCATAAGTTAAGGCATTATTCCAAGCAACAACCTTCCAATCGTCTCCAGCAAGCATTCCTTTGAGGGGGATTAACAGCTTCTCGTACTCACTTGACCATTTTCCATCATAATAATTTTTCTGTTGATAGTTTATAGCTTTCTCCAGAGTTTTACTAAGCTCCATCTGGTAGAAGAAGTTAACATCTTGGAACTTTACATATTTACTGTAATCTTCCAACCCAATAGGGTTGATCAAAATCAGTTTATTCACCGCTTCACTATAATTAGCAGCCATGGTAATCGCCAACATACCGCCCATAGAATGGCCGACAAGATCGAATTTTTTAATATGCAAACTATCCAATAATAATTTGGTATTTAACCCCAATTGGCCAAAGCTATATTGGTAATAATCTGGTTTCGATGATTTACCAAAGCCAATTTGATCGGGGATGATTACGCGGTATTTTCTCTCCAGCAGATCTTGAGCAATTTTATCCCAATAATAACCTGAAAAGTTTTTACCATGTAATAAGACAATGACCTTGTGCGCATCTCTATCGCCAACATCCATGTAACGCATTTTTAAATCTTGATTTTGCGAATTAAACTTGAAGGTTTTGACTGCAAATGGGTACTCGAACCCATCCAACTCTTTATTATATTTCACGCTACTCTCAGCATAAATCTGTGAAGTGAACGCAAAAACAGAAACTAAAATCAAAAGATACGCCCTCATATTATCCTCATCCATTAAGAGGTTAGCTAACCTAACGAGGCAGCAGGAATATAATTCTTACCTGACGTCAGATAACAAGCAGAGGTCACTAAAATAAGCAGTTTAGGTGGGAATTTCAGCAGCTTCAGCAACAACAATATTTCTCCCTGCCAGTTTAGCCTTATACAGGTTTTTATCCGCAGCTCTGATCAGTTCACAACAACCTGAGCACTGTTTATCTGCGCTAGAGCATGCCACCCCAATGCTAACAGTAACCCAAGGACCAACGGTGGATGCTCCATGTGGAATATGCGCGCTCTCAACTGCAATGCGTATCCGCTCGGCAAATAAACATGCACCCTCAAGATTTGTTCCTGGCAAAACAGTCGCAAACTCTTCGCCACCATAACGAGCACTCCAGTCACTGCCGCGCTGTAAAACTTGGGAGATAATTGTAGCTACCTGCTTTAAACAGCGATCGCCATCAACATGACCATTGTGATCATTATACTGTTTAAAATAATCAACATCACAGAGAATCAGCGCTAAATCGGCCTTGGAACGGTTCGCACATAGCATCTCATGTCCCAAGCTCTTATCAAAATAGCGCCGGTTGTAGATGCCGGTTAATCCGTCAATTGTCGCCTCCTGTTCTGCGATAAATAGACGGAATTCACGGTTAAAAAACCACAACAACACCGATTCAAGAACAATAAACCCACAGATTGCATAAACGATATTAATCCACACCGAGCTTTTAAATGCAGCTACTAAATCACTAACCTCATGCCACACAAGCACAAAGCCAACCGGTTTGAGGCTGGGATCCTGATCACCACGATAATCGCGAAGTGGAAAATAATACCGAGCAAACTGCGCATCATCAATATCAATCAGTTCAACATTATCAGCTACAAAATCACCCTTTATAGTAGCTGCCTGCAATACACTCTTAACTTGCGTGCTTGCTGTAGCGGATGAAACTGCTTCAAGATAGTAATCCATGTATCCATATTGAGATAAATACTCAGATATAAATTGCGGCCACATACAGCTTTCAACATGTTCTTTTGTCAGCAAAATAGCAATTTCTGTCCCGTAGTTTTGAGTGAAGATGGGCAAGATTTGCTTAAATGAGGTGCCTACTTCTAGCGCACCAACATATACATTGCTATCAACATCTGAATCATAACACTACTGTCCGGTTGAAAAATATAATAACAACGTAAGCCATTGAGAATACTAGTTCTTTGACATAACTAATTCATTTTCGATTTGAATTCATCTACTCAAGTGTGTGTTGATACCTTTCTGCCT
>Ga0265295_1006912_pt1 | contig 13420 bp, 10 predicted proteins | sample Munlansysbiofilm_FD_192503 | JGI IMG/M metagenome (GOLD analysis project Ga0265295, IMG submission 192503) | Leachate microbial communities from a municipal landfill in Southern Ontario, Canada - Methane capture system biofilm | ecosystem: Engineered > Solid waste > Landfill > Unclassified ... | reverse complement strand
TCCAGCAACTCACGGATTTTCAGAAGCCGTATCATATGCAGAAAGATCAGATGTAGTAATAATGTGTTTGGGAATATCTCCAAGGATAGAAGGAGAAGAAGGAGCAGCATATTTAAACACTGATTACAAAGGAGACAGACCAAACCTTGACTTACCAGGAATGCAAGAACAATTACTAAAAGAGATACACAAAACAGGAAAACCAATTATCTTAGCGTTATTCAACGGAAGCCCTATAACAATAAACTGGGCACAAGAAAACATACCAGCAATAGTAGAATGCTGGTATCCAGGAGAAGAAGGAGGCACAGCGTTAGCTGATGTAATCTTTGGAAAATACAATCCAGCTGGAAGATTACCGATAACCTTTGTAAAATCAGTAGATCAATTACCCCCATTTACCGATTACTCAATGAAAGGAAGAACGTACAGATACATGCAAGAAGAACCACTCTATCCATTTGGTTACGGATTAAGCTATTCAAACTTTGAATACAGTGGCTTAAAATTAGATCCACAAGTTGTAGATATAGAAGAATTAAAAGAAGTTGAAGTAAAAATAACTGTAAAAAATATAAGCAACATAGCAGGAGAAGAAGTAGTACAACTTTACATAAAAGATATAAAAAGTAGTGTAAAAGTACCCAAATATGAACTCAAAGGATTTAAACGGATATATCTTGAACCACAAGAAAGTAAAAGTATAGAATTTACAATAACTCCTAGGCAGTTATCGCTAATAAATGAAGAGGGGAGGTGTGTATTAGAACCAGGAGAATTCAAGATATATGTAGGTGGTCAACAACCAGATGAAAGAAGCAAAATTCTAACAGGAAAAGAAGTCTTATCAGTAGTTTTAAATGTGAAAGGTGAAAAAGTATTAGAAGTTGAGTATTAAAGTTGTATGTTTTTTAAAAGTAAGGAAAGAAGTAAGAAAACAAAGCAGGAGGTGTGAAAAAATGAAAAAAAGTGCATGTATAATTGTATTGGCTTTATTACTCTTTATAACAGGACTTTCCCAAGTTGCTGGAATTCCAAGAGAAGAGACATTGATTGTCGATGTATTATCAGGAAGAGCCGGGTCTCCGGGTAATTTTAACGTTTTTACGTCTGCGTGGCGTAATCCTGATAGAGGCATTCAACAATTAATTTTAGAACCTTTATGGATAGTTGACCCTACTACAGGAGAAGTAATAAACGCTTTAGCATCAGAAGAGCCAATATATAACAAAGATTTTACACAAATGACAATAAAATTAAGAAAGGGTTGCTATTGGAGTGATGGAGTAGAAATTACCGCTGATGACATTGTATATGGAATTGAAACAGCTATGAAATATACAGCTATGGGTAGCCATGATACGTTCAATTTGAATGTAAAAAAAGTCTACAAAACAGATAATTACACTGTTGTCTTTGAATTAAAGGAACCCAACGCACGGTTTCATGCGAATTTCATTGATAGATGGGGAGGATGGAGACCTTTCCCAAAACATGTTTTTGAAAAGGTCGATGATCCTATTACCTTTGATTTCAATCCTCCAATTAGCAGCGGTCCATATGTACTAAAAGATTATGATCAAGCCGGTTATTGGACGTTGTATGAAAAGAGAGAAGATTGGGAAAGAACACCAACAGGAATGTTGTATGGAGAGCCAAAACCTAAATATGTCCTTTTCTATTATTATGGAGAAACTTCAAATAAAGTAATCGCTCAAGCAAATCACAATTTAGATATGACAGATCTAACAATTGAAGCTTTTAGAGCACTTACACAAAGGAACCCATATACAAGGGCATACAGAATAGAATATCCATGGATAGTTAATGTTGATCCTTGTATTACAGGACTGACTTTAAATAATGAAGTTTATCCCTATAACATAAAAGATGTCAGGTGGGCTTTAACTTTGGCAATAGATATAGTTGATTACATAGGGATAGCTTTTGATGGAGCTGCCCCAATGGGAGTGCTACACTTACCTCCAACTCCTTATTATTTAAAAGTTTATTATGAGCCCATGGAAGAATGGTTAAAAAACTTCACGTTAGATATAGAAGTTAACGGACAACCTTTTAAACCATACGATCCTTCTGCAACACTTAGGGCTGCTCAATACGCAAGAGAAAGAGGATACACTGTACCAAATGATATCAATGAACTTAAAGAAATGTTTGGACCTGGATGGTGGAAATATGCACCAGACGTAGCTGAACAATTATTAATCAGAAATGGGTTCAAGAGAGATAAAAACGGTAAATGGTTACTACCAGATGGTACTCCTTGGAAGATTACTATAATTAATCATCCATCTCCTTCTCATCCTTCAAATAGAAATGGTTTGGCTGCTGCACAGCAATGGAGAAACTTCGGCATTGATGTTAATGTAGTTACAAGTGAATCAATACAAGATATAACTTTCTTTGGAAACTATGAGGTATCAACTAATTGGCCAGCACCTGAACCTTGGGGAGGTCATCCGGATTTGGACAGAGTTTTAAGTCCTTTCCATTCAAGGGTTTATAAACCTATTGGTGAATACGCTGTACAAAATGGTCCTACTTCAAGATGGACCAATCCAAAGTTAGATAAAATAGTTGAGAATATGGAAAAAATTGATTGGAATGATCCTAGAAATCTCGAGCTTGGTATGGAAGGCTTAAAGTTACTAATTGAAGAAATGCCTACAATACCAACATTTGGATACCCTGGTGTTGTTGGATGGGATGAATACTACTGGACCAATTATCCTGGCGCCGAAAATCCTTATACTCAACCTTATCATCATTGGCCAAACTTGAAATACATGCTCCCATACTTAGAACCAACAGGAAGGAAATAATAAGTAATTAATCTCAACGGCCCCCTTCGGGGGGCTTATTATCAAAACGGAGGTGTAATACTTGCTATTCATCAAACGATACTTACTTCCTAGAATAGTACAATTCTTAGTAGTTGTATTTGTAGGTATAACCATAGTATTCTTTGTACCTAGACTCACTCCTGTAGATCCTGTACAGCAAGTAATAAGTCAAATAACGTCTCAAGGCGCCTTCATGGACCCTGCGGCAGTAGATGCATTACGACAATCCCTCACAGAACTATATGGACTAGAAGGAGGTATGTTCCAACAATACTTTGCGTTTTGGGGAAGACTAATAAAAGGTGATTTTGGTCCTTCACTATTCCAATTTCCTACACCTGTAATGGATTTAATAATGATTTCTCTACCTTGGACTGCAGGATTACTAATAACAACAACTATCATATCTTGGATTATAGGTAACCTACTTGGAGGACTTGCAGGATACTTCAAAAACAAAGCATGGGCTAAAACATTAGACAACATATCTATGGTTTTAAGACCTATCCCATATTACATATTTTCGTTACTACTTTTAATACTATTTGCATATCTAATCCCAATATTTCCTTCAGCAGGAGGATACTCTGTGGGAAGACGTATAGGATTCAACTGGGCATTTATATCTGATCTTTTAATTCATTCATTCTTACCAGCTATGTCACTAGTCATTTTAGGTATAGCTGCAAATTTCATGACAATGAAACTCATAGTCTCAAATATAGTTGCTGAAGATTACGTTATGTATGCAAAAGCTGGAGGATTAAAAGAATCAACAATAGCCTTTAAATATGTAATCAAAAATGGGTTATTGCCTCAAATAACTGGTCTAGCCTTATCGCTTGGACAAATATTTGGAGGGGCACTGATAACAGAGATAGTATTCTCATATCCGGGATTAGGAACACTACTATACGGAGCAATCAACTCAGGAGACTACAACCTAATAATGGGAGTCACTTCACTCTCAGTTATAGGTATTGCTGGTGCTACGTTGTTAGTTGATCTCATATATCCACTATTTGATCCTAGAATAAGATATAGATGAGGTGATAATGTTGGAAGCTTTCAAAGAACTTATGAAAGATGGAAGATTCAAATTTGCGTTTATAGTAATATGTGTACTTGCATTCATGTCGATACTTTCGTTCTTCTCACCATACGATCCATTAAGATGGAATGTTGTACCTAGAGATAGACCACCTAGCTGGCCACATATATTTGGAACAACATCCCAAGGTCAAGACTTATTTTGGCAGTCTACCTTTGCGATAAGAAACTCGTTGACAATAGCGTTAATAGCATCGGGTATATCAAGGGTTATTGCAATAATAGTTGGACTAGTTTCTGGATACAAAGGAGGGACTGTAGATACTGTATTAATGTCGATTAATGACAGTTTTGTAGTTATGCCTCTGTTACCAATACTTATATTAATAGCATCTGTTATTAGAGAAAATTTAAACATGGTAACGTTAGGAATCATATTGAGTCTATTTGGATGGGCATGGGATGCGAGGGTAATAAGGTCACAAATACTCAGTCTAAGAGAAAGGGAATTCACATACACAGCTATACTATCAGGGACAAAGACATTCAATCTAGTAGTAAAAGAATACTTTCCATTCATAATCCCAATAATATTTGCAACGTTAATTAACAACATGATATGGGCAACGGGTATGGAAGTAACCCTAGCCATACTAGGACTATCAAACACAGAAATACCAACAATAGGTACCATGATACATTGGGCGGTTAACTATCAATCAATACTACTAGGATACTGGTGGTGGATACTAACTCCGGTAATTATCTCTGTATTCCTGTTTGTAGCGTTATATTTACTTTCTACAAGTTTGAGTGAATATCTTGATCCACGAACTAGAATACAAAGAATTGGTAAGGCAAAGGAGTGAAATTGTTGAATATACTAAAAACAGAAAATTTAAAATCATACTATATATTTGAAACACCAACAGAAAAGAAAGAAGTTAAAGCTGTAAACGATGTGAGTATAGACATAGAAGAAGACAAAATATATGGGGTTGCAGGAGAAAGCGGATGTGGAAAAAGCACTTTTCTAAAAACAGTATGTGGATTGGCAGAACCACCACTGAGGATAGTAGGTGGAACGATATACTATCTAGTCAATGGCAAATATGTTGATATAACGAAACTGAGCCAAGAAGAATACAGAAAGTTAAGGTGGGAATATATCTCCTATATACCTCAAGGATCGATGAGTGCATTAAATCCAATAATTCGAGTTAAAGAATCGTTCAAAGATTTTGTAACAGCACATAAAAAGATAAAGGATGAGCAAAAAGATTTTGAAGAACCTTTAAGAAAACACTTGAATGCGTTAGGCCTACCAATGAGGGTGTTAAAATCGTATCCTCACCAATTATCTGGGGGTATGAGACAAAGGGTAACAATAGCGTTAGCAACAATATTAAATCCACGAATAATATTAGCAGACGAACCAACAACAGCGTTAGATGTAGTAGCTCAAAGGGCAGTAATACAACTTCTCAAGGATATACAAAGCTTACAGAAAAATACAATAATATTAGTAACTCACGATATGGCAGTACATGCAAACATAGCAGATAGGATGTTGATAATGTATGCAGGTGTGTTTGTAGAAGAAGCAGATACAGAAGAATTATTTGAAAACCCACTACATCCATACACAAAGTTTTTGATAGGATCACTTCCAAAGATGGGAGACAAAAGTTACAAGGTGAGTGCACCAGGTTCACCACCCTCACTAGCAAATTTACCGCAAGGATGTCCGTTTCATCCAAGGTGTCCGTATGTAATGGACATATGTAAGAATGAAAGACCAGCATTAGTAGAAACAAAACCATCACACAAGGTGTCTTGTTTTTTGAATTCAAAGGAGCGGATACAAAATGACTAACTCAACAGAAGAACTCATAAGGACAGAAAAGTTACAGAAAATCTTTGTAGTAGGTGGTGGGTTTGCAAGGAGTAAATTGGTAGCGGTAGATGATGTGAACTTTCACGTTAAAAAGAATGAAATTTTCACATTAGCAGGAGAAAGTGGTTGCGGTAAATCAACAGTTTCAAAGATGTTGTTAGGGTTTCTAGAACCAAGTGAAGGTAATGTATATTACAAAGGGAAAGATGTAGCGAATTTAAAGAAATGGAAAGAAAAGAAAGGGTTCATGAAAGAGGTACAATCAATATTTCAAAATCCGTTTGAAACATTCAATCCGTTAAGGAAAGTAGACAGTTATTTGTACGATACACAGAAACATTACGGTATGAGTAAGAAAGATAAGATGGTAGAAGAAGCGCTAGAAGCAGTGGGATTAGATATAAGTGAAGTAAAGGGAAGATATCCAAACGAATTTTCAGGAGGACAATTACAGAGGATATCAATAGCAAGAGCTTTGATAACAAGGCCATCGTTGTTAATAGCTGATGAACCTGTTTCGATGGTAGATGCATCGTTAAGGATGTCAATAGTGAATTTGTTTAAAGAGTTAAGAGATAACAGACATGTGAGCGTGTTGTATATAACGCATGATTTAGCAACAGCGTATTATGTAAGCGATAGGATAGGAATAATGTTTAGAGGTAATATCATAGAAATGGGTGATGTAGAACAAGTGTTGATGAATCCTAAACATCCATACACACAGATGTTGAAAGAGTCAATTCCGGAAGCTGATCCAAATAAGAAATGGACTGAAAGAATAAGTATAAAAGAACTAGAGACTGAAGAGTATATGAGAAAAGGTTGTAAGTTTGCAGGTAGATGTCCGTACGTTATGGATAAGTGTAAGGATAATATGCCTCCAGAATTACAAGCTGAGAATAGAATGGTTCGTTGTTGGTTGTATGAGTGAGTGAGAAGAATCAAATAAGATTGTTTAATTGTTTTTAAAACATGAATTTCCAGTGTTAATAAATTTTTTAACAAAAATAATCTTTAAGACTACAGAATTACTTTTAGTTAAATAATCTATAAAAAGGAGACATTAAAAAATGGAATATCACGTAGCTAAAACTGGTTCAGATCAAAATATAGGAACACTACAAAGTCCTTTTTTAACAATAAACAAAGCGGCATCTATTGCAATGCCTGGCGATATTGTAATCGTCCATGAAGGAATATATCGTGAATGGGTCAAACCTAAAAATAAAGGATTAAGCAATAAAAGAAGAATCATATATCAAGCAGCTGATGGTGAAAAAGTAGTAATCAAAGGATCTGAACATATTCAAAGCTGGCAACATGTTGAAGGTAATATTTGGAAATGTAAACTACCTAACTCTTTTTTTGGCGATTTTAATCCTTACAAAGAAGAGATATTTGGAGATTGGCTAGTTACAGTCGAAGAAACTAAACATTTAGGAGATGTATACTTAAATGGAATGTCTTTTTATGAGGTTGGTAGCTATGAAGAGTTAATTAATCCGACTGTAAAAACAGAAGTAATAGACCATTGGACACAAAAAAAGGTTCCTGTTTTGAATCCAGAACAGACAAAATATGTTTGGTTTGCTGAAGTTGATAACGAAAATACCCTTATTTATGCAAATTTTCATGGAACTAATCCAAATGAAGAATTAGTTGAAATCAATGTACGTAGATCTTGTTTCTATCCAACTGATACAGGTATTGATTACATCACTGTAAAAGGCTTTGAAATGGCGCACGCAGCTACTCCTTGGGCACCCCCAACAGCTGATCAACCAGGATTGATTGGTGCTAATTGGAGTAAAGGTTGGATCATTGAATACAATATTATTCATGATGCAAAGTGCAGTGCTATAAGTATAGGTAAAGAAGCTTCCACTGGACATCTTTATCGTTCTATTCGAAAAGATAAACCTGGCTACCAATATCAGTTAGAGTCAGTTTTTTCAGCCGAACATAAAGGATGGAGTAAAGAAAGCATTGGTTCTCACGTTATTCGAAATAATACAATATATGATTGTGGTCAAAATGCTATTGTAGGTCATTTGGGATGTGTTTTTAGTCAAATTTACAATAATCATATATATAACGTGGGTATAAAACGTGAATTTTATGGACATGAAATCGCAGGAATTAAATTACATGCTGCAATAGATGTACAAATTTATCATAATCGTATTCATAACTGTTCTTTGGGATTGTGGTTAGATTGGCAAGCACAAGGTACAAGAGTTAGCAAAAACTTATTTTATCAAAATAATCGTGATTTATTTGTAGAAGTTAGTCACGGTCCATACGTTATTGATCATAATATCTTAGCTTCCGAATACTCAATAGACAACATGGCACAAGGTGGTGCTTATATTAATAATCTAATAGGCGGTAAGATGCAACACAGAAAAGTGCTGAATCGTTTTACCCCGTATCATTTACCTCATAGCACAAAAGTTGCTGGCTACGCATGTGTGTATGGAGGAGATGATAGATTCTATAACAATATATTTGCAGGAAGGAAAGGATTAGAAGATACCGGAACTTCTCATTATAATAATTACACATCTTCTTTAGAAGAATACATTGAAAAAGTCAATGAAAAAAATGGTGATTTAGAAATATTTGCATCCGTAGAACAACCAGTTTATATTGATAACAATGCATACTTTAATGGAGCACTACCTTTTGAAAGAGAAAAATGCAACTTGGTAGAAAAAGATTTTGATCCAAAGCTCTCGATTATCGACAAAGGAGAAGAAGTTTACCTTTCTTGTAAATTACCAGATATTTTCGAAAATTTATTTGGAAGAATACATTCAACATCAACCTTAGAGAGAGTTCGTATCGTTGATGCTGAATTTGATAGTCCGGATGGAAAAAATCTAATATTAGATACAGATTTTTTTGACAAACAAAAAAACGAAAAAAATCCAATAGGCCCTATTATGAGTTTAAGAAAAGGTGAAAATTACATCAAAGTGTGGGGAAAAATGTAATTTTTTACTATATAATGGATGCCCCCAATGGGGGGCATCGCTATCAAAATTCAATCGAAAACTATAAAGCAATAATGGTTTATTAAATCCACTAAATAATAAATGTATAAAAAGACTATCTTTTCAAAATGCTAGAAAAATGCCAATAAATAAAAATAAATTCTTTTATTTAAGTTTAAACTTAGTTGATTAGAAAAACTAAAGTTTGATTTCTAATGTAAAAATTGATATATTTATATTTGATTATTATAAAAATAAATTTAATTTTTTTACCAATTGAGAGAAAGTTATTTTCTTATTATGAAATACCGAATCTGGAGGTGGTACTTTTGATTAAATACATTACAAAAAGATTGCTTTTTGCTATACCTTTATTGTTTATCATCTGTCTTATATCTTTCGTAATAATTGAATTACCCCCAGGCGATTTTATAACTTCTTATGAAATGTCTTTAAAACAAAGTGGTGAAACAATTGATCAAGCAACTTTAGAACTTTTAAGAGCTCGATATGGTTTAGACAAGCCTGTTGTTATTAGATTTTTTATGTGGTTAGGAAACCTTCTAAAAGGTGACTTAGGGTATTCAATGCTTTATCAAAAACCTGTTAGTGATCTATTAGGAGCTCGATTGTGGTGGACAGTACTTATATCTACTCTTTCAACAGTTTTCGCTTGGACTTTCGGATTTTTATTAGGAGTCTATTCTGGAACACATCAATATTCAATTGGCGATTATGCTTTTACTGTTGTAGGATATTTAGGAGTATCTATACCTAACTTTCTTCTAGCTTTAGTGTTGATGTGGATAGCGTTTTCTGCTTTTAATGTAAGCTTAGGCGGATTGTTTTCTCCAGAATATGCTTTATCTTCTTGGAGTTTAAGAAAATTTTTGAATCTTCTTCAACATTTGTGGATCCCAATCATAGTTGCTGGAACTGATAGTATGGCCGGACTTATCAGAGTATTAAGAGGAAATCTACTTGATGAAATAGATAAACCTTATGTCACAGCTGCAAAAGCAAGAGGGGTTCCCGAAAAGAAGGTTTATTGGAAGTATCCTTTAAGAGTCGCTATGATACCTTTTTTAAGTACTGCAGGGTGGACAATTCCCGGAATCATATCCGGTGTTGTTGTTACAGGAATTGTACTAAATCTCCCAACAGTTGGAACCCTTCTTTTAGATTCTCTAAAAGCTCAAGACATGTATTTAGCAGGTAGTTTGGTTCTAATTTTAAGCATATTTACTGTAATTGGGACAGTAGTCTCGGATATATTACTTGCGTGGGCTGACCCAAGAGCAAGACTTGAATAACGAGGTGAATTTGTATATGCAAAATAATTCATTAAATAAAAGAATGGACGAGAAAGCAGAAAAAATTTATTATGCTTCAGAAGCAAAACTTATATGGTGGCGTTTTAAGAAAAACAAATTAGCAATTATAGGAATGATAATTCTAATAATTTTATATGCTTTAGGAATTTTTTGTGAATTTTTTGCTCCGTATAATCCTAACAAACTGAATTCTGCATATGTATATGCTCCTCCACAAAGAATCCGTATAATAAGAGAAGGAAAACTTGTTCAACCTTATGTTTATGGTTATAAAATGACTAGAGATCCTAAAACTCTTCAAAGAATTTATACTACTGATGAATCAAAAATATATCCTTTAAAATTTTTTATAGAAGGTGATCCCTATAAATTGTGGGGAATATGGGAATCAAACATTCATTTTGTTGGAGTAGAAGATGGAGTTTTTTTCCCATTTGGAACTGATCGAATGGGAAGAGATGTCTTATCTAGAATAATCTTTGGGACAAGAATTTCAACTACCATAGGTTTAGTTGGAGTATTGATAAGTTTATTGATAGGAACGGTACTCGGAGGAATTTCAGGATATTATGGAGGGTCAGTCGATTTTGTTATTCAAAGAATAATTGAGATTATTAAAAGTATTCCTACAATTCCTTTATGGATGGCACTTGCGGCAGCTCTCCCGAGATATATGACTCAACTTCAAAGATATTTTGCAATAACCGTTATTCTCTCTTTAGTTGGATGGACAGATTTAGCAAGAGTTATTAGAAGTAAATTTATTATTCTTAAAAATGAAGATTTCGTAGTGGCTGCTCAATTGGCAGGAGCACGTCAAACTAGAGTTATTTTTAGACATATGTTACCTTCTCTTACCAGTCATATGATAGTTTCAATAACCCTTTCTATTCCAGGGATGATTCTTGGAGAAACTGGTTTGAGTTTTTTAGGATTAGGATTACAATCACCAGCAATAAGCTGGGGCGTCTTATTGCAAGAAGCACAAAATGTTAGAACCGTAGCTTTACAACCTTGGCTAATGCTACCGGCAATGTTTGTAATAATTACCGTTCTTTGCTTTAATTTCGTTGGTGATGGATTAAGAGATGCTGCAGACCCATACAAGATCTAAATTAGTTTTAGGAGGATTAATATGGAGAATGTTTTAGAAGTAATAAATCTTGAAACATCATTTGAATTAACTGAAGGATCAATTAAAGTATTAGATAATATAAATTTTACATTAAAAAGTAATGAAATATTAGGTCTTATTGGAGAGTCCGGATGTGGTAAAAGTGTGACTGCTTTATCTATACTTCAAATTCTACCAAGAAATGCTAAATGTAACGGAAAAGTCTTATTTTACAATGGCAAGAAAATAATAAACATTTTAGAATTAAATTCGAAAGGTGAAGAAATAAGACAAATACGAGGTAACGAAATTTCTATGATTTTTCAAGAACCGGCTGCTTCATTTTCTCCCGTTTACACTATCGGAGAACATATGGTAGAAGCAATTACCTTGCATAAAAATATATCAGAAAAATTAGCCAAAGAAAAAGCCTTAGAGATGTTAGAGAAAGTGAAGATTCCTGATCCAAAAAAAATAATAGATGCTTATCCTTTTGAGCTATCAGGAGGAATGCTACAACGAAGTATGATTGCCATGGCTTTATTATGTAATCCTAAGATACTTATAGCCGACGAACCAACAACTGCTTTAGATGTTACAATACAGGCACAAATTTTGTATCTAATAAAAGAACTTCAAAAAGAATTTCATAGCTCCATCATTTTTATCACTCATGATCTGGCTGTTATTTCTCAGATGGCAGATAAAATTGCGGTCATGTATCTAGGACATATTGTCGAAGAAGCCGATGTATTTGAAATGTTCAAAAATCCACTTCACCCATATACTAAAGCTCTTTTAGATTCTATTCCTAAATATGGAGTTAGAAAGACTAGATTAGAAACGATTTCCGGAGTTGTTCCTGATCCGTACAATTTACCTAAAGGTTGTAGATTTCATACTAGATGTAATAAATTCATGGAAGGGCTATGTGATGTGCAACAACCTAAAGTTGTTGAAATTAGTGAAAATCATAAAGTAAAATGTTTCCTTTATGGAGGTACCAACGATGAAAGATAAAAAAATTTTAGAAGTTACTAATTTAAAAAAATATTTTCCAATTAAAAGGGGTGTATTCGGAAAAATTTCCGGTTATGTAAAAGCTGTTGATGATGTTAGTTTTTATATAAATGAAGGCGAGACATTAGGATTAGTTGGAGAATCAGGATGTGGAAAAACAACAATAGCCAAAACTATTTTGCGTGCTCTAAATCCCGATGAAGGAGATATTTTCATGAATCTTAATGATGAATTTGTCAACATTGCAAAATTACCGAAAAACCAGTTAAAAAATCTAAGAAAAAATATTCAAATGATCTTTCAAAATCCGTTTACATCTTTAAATCCTCGAATGAAAGTTAAAGATATAATTGGAGAACCTTTATTTGTTAATAAAATTGCTAAAGGAAAAGAACTTGAATCAATAGTTGAAGAATTAATGGATATGGTCGGTTTAAGAAGGGAATATTTGATTAGGTATCCTCATGCCTTTAGTGGCGGTCAAAGGCAAAGAATAGTCATTGCAAGAGCATTGGCATTGAAACCAAAACTTGTTGTTTGTGATGAACCAGTTGCAGCTTTAGATGTTTCCATTAGATCTCAAATTTTAAATCTCTTAATGGATCTTCAAGAACAATTAAATCTTACTTATCTATTTATTTCCCATGACCTAAGTGTTGTTCAACACATAAGTGATAGAGTTGCAGTTATGTATTTAGGAAAAATTGTTGAAATAGCGGATACTGAAACACTTTTTCAACAACCTAAGCATCCATATACAGAAAAATTACTAGAAGCCGTACCCAAACCTGATCCAAATATAAGAGCCGATCAACTAAAACCTTTAGAAGGAGAAGTTCCAGATCCTGCAAATCCTCCGGAAGGATGCTATTTTCATCCAAGATGCCCCTATGCTATAAATATATGTAAAAAAGAATACCCTAAATTGAATATTTATAGTTCAGTTGAAAGCGAACATTTAGTTGCTTGTCATCGTTCATCTGAGCTAAAGCTCAATGGAATTACACTAGTATAAGATATATTATATATTCTAAACGAATAATCACATTTAAAATATTTTAAGATTGTTTCAATTTCACGGGAGGTGGTATTATGAAAAGTAAGAAAGTGGTAATTTATTTATTGTTGGTTTTCCTCTTTCT
>Ga0265295_1006911_pt1 | contig 13422 bp, 14 predicted proteins | sample Munlansysbiofilm_FD_192503 | JGI IMG/M metagenome (GOLD analysis project Ga0265295, IMG submission 192503) | Leachate microbial communities from a municipal landfill in Southern Ontario, Canada - Methane capture system biofilm | ecosystem: Engineered > Solid waste > Landfill > Unclassified ... | reverse complement strand
TCGGTTTTGCAGCAGCGAGTAGTGAATCAAGTAAGCCCGCTATCGTCCACGGATTTAGAGTATCTTCAGGGTTAGTTTTGTTGCTTTACACTCTTGTGTGCCAAAAATGCAACCAAAACGCCAAATAATAACGCCAAAACTGCCCATAATAATTCATTAACATCAAAATTTCGTCTTAATAGTATAGAAAATACCATACCAATTGCAAAAAAAATAGTGGCAGCGAGGGCTTTCTTTCTGTTAAACAGCGACACGCCCAAGTAAATTATCATTGTAATGAAGAAAAATATAACGGAATAAAAAAAGTTCTCGTAAAAGTATAATTGCCACAAGGTGGTTGCTACTATTAGCAGGCATATAGTGATAATTTGAAGAGATTTTTTTTTCATTTGCTCTAAGAGTTTTGCGTTAAAATAACAAATAATTCTTCAATATTTTTTAGGTAATTGAAGAATTATTTGATTAGACAGTATTTACATAATTGAACCTCGGCCACTTACCGTTTCTAAATATGCACCTCCATATTCGGTTTGATCTTCATTTGGTACATTATTATCTATCGAAGATAATACATATCCAAGCCAGTATGATAACCAAGAACCTCCATTTATGTTTAACATCTCTGTTGCATTAAGTGGTTCCAAATTTTGCAATTCTGTTGCATTAAATGATTGCAATGTGGAATTAGTTTGTTTGTTCATAACCAATTTATTTTAATTATTATTTTTAGCATCATTCCATCCTTCCATAAAATCTGCAGGTGCTTCCCTGTCTAGAAGTTCGGTCACAATAACTCCTGCTAAAAACCACAATAAAGGTACAATTACACCCCCATCAACTTCCACCCTTTCCCTAGCATCCAGCTCCTGAACGCCAAAGTTTTCCAAAGATAATTGTTTCATTTTAATTAGTTTTAAAAGGTTAATAAAAATTTTTTACACCAAAATATGGTGCGTGTTTGTAACGTTACAATGCAAAGATATTTTCGTAGCGTCCGGAAAACAAGTACGCTGGGATAAAAAAACTGCCGCCATTGCTCCTTTTCTTCTCTATTGGCTCTAGAGGTCTAAAATCTATATGGATTGATATCTCGAACGGATATTCGTAGTAATTAAGGGGTGTCTGGGTTTATTGTGCGGCAGCGTTGGTGGTTAGGGGCTGTATGGTTTTTTTACTCACGGGGATACTATTTGCTTAGCAAATAGTATCCCCGTGAGTTGTAAGTTTGTAGGTGTAGCCTAATCCGAACGGGGCAAAAACGAGTGTTTACTGAATGTTGTTAAATTTTTCTTTTTGCTTGAATAGTGTTTTACCCCCATTTAACTTGCTGGTACCCTTAGGCTGCCGCACGATTTTATTGTGTGGTTTACCGAAAACTTGTAACTTCGGCTCATATAGCAAATTCAATGGTTTTATTTTGGCTACCACACGGTGCAACCGAGCCGTTCTTTGGCGAGCTCAGCGCAGCTAATCGAGGACAAAGGACGAGCTCGGCAAAACCAATCGTGCGGTAGCGTTGCAAACGCAGCCTGAGCCGAACGGGGATTTTCAAGAGTTTACCTAGTAGTACAACGACATTCCAAATCTTCCACCAATAGATTTATCCATCTCCATCTCTTCGGGCATAAATCCCTTAGTTTTAGCCAGAATACCAATATCGAACGAAATTCTTTTTAGCCGTTCGCCAAAGTTTGGTGTAATTAAATACCTTAACGATATATCGAAAGCACCGCCCCAAAAACCTATGGTTTCAGTAAAAGACAATCCTTTTGGTTGATTCCATACATGGATATTGGCATCGGTACGGAACCTTTTGCCAAGGGGTAAATCATAAATGCCTACACCTGCAGCAGGAAACCAATTTTCTTTATTCTGATGTTGCCTGAAATAAAGCATGAAGTTCTGTTCTTTAATACTTAGCCAGATATACTGGTCAATAAAATCGCCAAATGGAGACATAGTGTACCCCAGGCTCAAGTTGTACTTAACATTTTGGGAAATTGAGAACCCATTTTTAAAAAACAGAAAAGGCGAAGCAAGGTTAAAAAGCGAACGCCAACCTATGCGTTTAATCATGCTCTTTTCTTCTTTAGTTAGATCAACATATTGATTATACCTTATAAACTCCTCGTTAGGTCTGTGTATATGCTTTACTGCACCGTAAACATCGTGTCCAACAATATCTCGTTTAAGCTCATCGGTTTCCTCTACAAGGTCAAAGTCATACTTAAATAATCCAGTTAAGTAGTATTGTAACAGTGATAATTTTCGCATTAGATATTCAATATACAAGAGCTTTTGGTTATGGGGGCTAAAAACCATGTACGACTCAATTTTATGGGCAAGCATATAGTCTGATTCAAGTCCAGCGGTATGTAACCGGATGTAATTAGGCAGATCATTATCCCTTAGTTCGATCAAAGAATTGTCGGTAACGCCCTGTACATAGGCTGCCCCTTTGGAGTTGAAATATGGTCGCGAAATTGAACCGATATTTTTGTATGTAAGTATAGAACGATGCCCCTCTTCGTGTGTGAGCGGCATGCCAAGTATTGTGCTAACTCCCAAAACAAAATAAGTTGCTGGTAAAAATTTAAATGTTTCATAAGCACTGTTAGCAACAAGCAAATAGGTTCCAAGGTAGTTCTGGCTAAACTGCCGCATGGTATGTAAACGAGCTGGCTTATCAACCAGAATGAAAGTGGAACGGATTTTAAAATTTTCTTCCCTGGTTAAACTTGACGTAGGTTTTAAAGAGTCTGGTAATGATATTATTACATCATCGGTAGTTTTTAGTTTGGTGCTATTATTGGCTAATGTGCTTATGGAACAAAGCAAAACAAAAAGAAGACTGGCTAAACACTTGCTATTTAATTTGATAAAAGAAGTATGCATGAGAAAATAATTTAACAAACCGTTCATTATATTACTATTTATTGAACGGTTTGAATTTAGTTTGTACTAAAAAAGATTTAGTTATTCATCACTTGTATCACTTGATCCATTTGCTACATCAGAAGCAAACCATGCTACAATCGCTATACCCGCTCCAATACAAAGCCCAATGATAATTGAACCTAATATACCACCGTTAGTATTTATAGACTCTTCTCTAGTTAGTTCTTTTAATCCAAAATTGTCCATTTTATTAAATTTTATGTTAATAATTTATTCTGTACTAGGAATCAGTTGAAGTGTCTTCAGAATGATCTAAGCCTATTGCTATATGAGTGGCTACTAAACCAACGACAATTCCTAGAACTAAAGCCCAAATAACAATACCTCCATCCGTTTCCTTCATTTCCCTTGCATCCAGCTCCTGAACGCCAAAGTTTACTAAAGATAATTGTTTCATTTTAATTAGTTTTAAAAGGTTAATAATTTTACTAGCCACCTATTGCGGCATGGGGTTTTGTAACGTTACAGTGCAAAGGTATTTTCGTAGCGTCCGAAAAACAAGTACGCTGGAAGAAAAAAGCTGCCGCCATTGCTCCTTTTCTCCTCTATTGGCTCTAGAGGTCGAAAACTTAAGTGGATTGATATTTCAAAAGGATACTCGTAATAAAAGGTCTGCCTGCTTTTATCGTACAAAATTGGTGCACCATGGGACTTCAATACATCAAGAATTTCGTATAATCTTGTTCGGCTTATTCCCAACCGAGCAGCAAACTTTTCGGGGTTTCCTGTTTTGCCCTGATTAACAATCTTGTTTAAAAGTGTAATTCGTTCGATGTAGCAAAAAAATTTCATGGCTAAGTTTGGCTTTAATTAAGGTTAACTATAACATTTTAGTTCAATGTTTCTTCATATTTTACTATAAGTGGTGGCATTTGCTTCAACCACATATTCCGATATATTGTGTTGGCTGAGTAAAGTTGGTTATGTGTACCACTTTCAATTACTTTCCCATTGGACATAACTACAATACTATCGGCAAACTGAACTGTGCTAAGCCTATGGGCTATCATTATTACTGTTTTACCCTGATTTTTTAGATTATAGATTGCCGAGAATATCTGCTCCTCTGAATTGGAATCGAGGGATGAGGTAGCCTCATCGAGAATAACTATTTCTGGTTTTCGGTAGAAAACCCTTGCCAAAGCAATCTTCTGCTTCTGACCTCCCGATAGTAATGCTCCATTTTCTCCCACATCTGTAAAAAGGCCTTCGGGTAACGACTCGATTAGCTGTTTAAGCCCAACGTCTTGGCAAATTTGCAGCACATTATTCATGTCAGGGTCAAGGTCTCCAAGACATATATTCTCTACAATGGACCCTTTAAATAATTCAACCTTTTGGGGAACTACTCCAACAATTTTCCTGAGGCTATTATTCTCTACCTGTGTAATATCAACACTCCCAATGTATATCTTCCCTGATGCGATTGGATAAATATTCTGAAGAAGATGTATTAGTGTTGATTTGCCACAACCGCTTTCACCAATAATTGCTGTTATTTGACCTTTTTTAAGAGTTAAGTTAAAATCATTAAAAACATCAACTCTAGTTCCATACCTAAACGCCAAGTTTTGGAAGGTGATGTCTCCAATCATTTCTTTTGTAAGCACTATTTTATTCTCCTTCTCCTGATCAATATCCATAATCTCAAAAAGCCTGTCGGAGGCAATAAGTGCATGCTGAATGGATACGTTCACTCCTATTAATGAATTCAAAGGCCCAGAAAAATAACCGAGTATGGCATAAAAAGAGAGGAGTTCACCGGGCGTTAGGTTGTTTTTAAGAACGTAAAAGGAACCCACCCACAAAACAATAATAGTGAATAGTCGTGATACAAATGTTGTGGAAAAGTTTGTAAAAACCGAATTGAGACCAGAAGTATATGTTGAGGTTAAAAGATCTATAAACCTGAATTCAGTTTTTGTATTCGAATATTCCTCTATACCAAATCGCTTTATTGTGCTCACCGTGTTTATTGACTCTACTAGCTGGCTCTCAAGTTTTGCTGCCTGTTCCATTATCCGGCGCTCTGTTTTCTTATTAACATAGTTGGCTATAAAATACAGCGCTATATAAACGGGAATAATAATCAGAACAAGAAGCGCCATTTTCCAAGAGTAAATAAACATTAAAGCAAACGAGAATGAAACAATTAAAACATTAACAATCAGATTAATAAGGGTGTTATTAATAAATACTCTGATTTTTAAAGCATCGTTAATACGCGATATTATCTCGCCAGTTTGCATAGTATCAAAAAATCGTTGAGGCAATTTTAGTAAATGCTTGTAGTATCCAAGTATAAGCCGTACATCAATAAGTTGCCCCGTTTTAATAGTGAAAACTGTTTGGTAAATCCCTAATAACACCTGAATTACGATTAGTACAACCATAGCAACGCTCATTACATTTAACAAGTTTTTGTTGCCATTGATAAATACAAAATCAGTTAACTTTTGAATGTAGATAGACGTTGATAATCCGATTATTGAGAAAAAAATTGCACCAAAGAGCGCCTGAGTCATTACCACTTTATGTGGCTTTAGCAAATAAAAGAGCCTTTTAAAGTTAGGTACTTTTTCATTCTTAATCTCAAAACCATCAGAGGGCACCATTATAACGAGTATGCCTGTCCATTCATTCAAAAAATCTTCCTTTCCTTTTTTCTCAACTTTGCCTGTACCCGGATCCATATACTCCACTGCTTTGCTTGACACTTTCAAGATTACAACATAGTGTAGCAACCCACTACTAAGTTTTAAATGGGCAATGGCTGGTTTTGGTATTTTATGAAGTGATTCGTAGGTACCTTTTACACCTTTGGCAAGGAAACCGAGCTTCTCTGCAGCTTCGATTAAACCTAATACATTTGTTCCTTTTTTATCAGTATTGGCCAGCTGACGAATTTTTGCAACTGGCATGTGCAAATTATAGTACGCTGATACTGAAGCAAGGCAAGCTGCCCCACAGTCCGTTATATCTCTTTGTTTAACTTTTATGCCTCGTTTCATTACTGTTATTGCTGGTTAACAATATTTGGGTTTAACCATTTGGAAATATCATCAAAAAGAAGTTGCACTAGCGTCCTTCTAGTAAGTACAATATTGGCCGTTAGTGTCATCCCCTTTTTTACTTGAACAATTCTCCCATCATAATTTAACTCTGTACCATTAAGCCCTCCTACTACTCTAAAGCCTATTGCATTTTCTTCAGTAAAATTAATATCATTCGATATGTCAAGAACCTCACCTGTTAGCATTCCCCAACGATTTGCATTAAATGCGTCAACCCTATACTTTACGTTTTGACTTAAATACACATAACCTATGTCTTTAGGGGTTATAAACATCTCAACAATAAGACTGTCAGTTCCTGAAATTCGACAAATTTCATAATTTGCAAATACTGTAGAGCCTAATTTAACTGGCTGTAAATTCTGTATATAGCCTTCAATTGGAGAAATAATAAAACAGAACCCCTTCTCTTTCTTCAGGTTATTTAAACTCTCCTTTAGAACTAGTATTTGATTTTGATTGTTAACTATAGCCTCTTGCCATTTTGCAAGTTGAGTTTCGTAATGCTGTTGATATTTAAGTTTTGCATTCTGGTATCTATATCTGCTTTGCTCATATTCAACCTGCGAAATAACTTTACTCTTGAATAGTAGAGATTGTCTTTCATACTCCAATTTACAGTTTTCAATTTCTGCTTTTAAATATTCTACATCTGCTATATTCCGGTGGTACTCTTGTACATACTTTAGTGTTTTAAGGTTTTTTTTACGAGTAAGTTCCTTTTCCTCTGCAGAAGTTATAAGTTTAAGATCTTTGTTTTCTGAAACTAGAATAGATAGCCGTTGTTTGGTAATCTCAATACTCCTATCAATATCTAACGTATCTACTATAGCTAATGTGTCTCCTTTGTTTACTAATAAATTCTCGGATAATTTTGAATAAATTAACCTACCATACATTGTATTTCGAATTTCTGCTTGTTTACTAGGTGTTGTTATTATGCCACGACATTGTACGTTCACATCAATTGATACAAAAAAAAGCGATAAACAAAGAACCACAAAAGAAAGAAGCAGTATTAGGTAAATAACTTTACTACGTGTGGTATGCTTTTTAATTTGGACCTCTTTTGATGAATTAATTAGCTCTGATGGAAATAAGGGTTTCATAAAAGAATTTAAGTGTTTTTCGTTTGGTTTATTCAACTACTTATTAAAGTATAAAATAAATTGGGGGAAATTCCACAGTCCGAGAATCATAGGGGTAGTGTTAACAACAGAGCAAACTGAACCATGGAGACTGAGTCAATCTCATAATAAAATCATGGATCGCTATGTCTCAAAATCAGGAAGCATATAGTATATATTCTCATACAAGGATAAGGAACTTTTCATAGGTTAATGGGTGTTAGGTGTAGTATAGTACAACAGAAAGAATCAATCACTTACAAAACAAAAATAATACATTAAGCTACCCCCCCCCATTTTTTTATGTGTTGTATAACACTTTTATTGGTTGTTAATTTATTGCCTGATTATAATTAACCCTCGGGCTGAGTTAATATTAACATTACACTACTGGCCAACCAAAAAAGCGATAAAATGGGCTTTCCCGTTTTCCCCCTTGAGTGGAAATCGCCCCAAGGCGAAATATCACACGGATACCGTGAGGATGGTTACATTCCAGAAGCATTTGTTAATCTACTCGCATTACTAGGATGGAACCCCGGCACCGAACAGGAAATATTTAGCATGGACGAGTTGATTAATCTTTTCTCGCTTGAGCGTGTAAACAAGTCGGGGGCAAGATTTGATCCGGAGAAAGCAAAGTGGTTCAATCATCAATATCTTATAAAACAACCCAATAGCCAGATAGCGAAGCAGTTTGCCCCAGTACTCCAAACCAAGGGTGTTGCCTTTGACATGGAAAAGGTTGAGAAAATTGTGGCTCTTGTGAAAGAACGGGTTAGCCTTGTGAGTGAGCTATGGGGTCAGGCATCCTTCTTTTTTGAAAGCCCACAAACCTACGACGAAAAAACGGTTAGCAAATTTTGGACTGTGGACACCCCAACAATTATGAACGAGGTTGCCAATAGAATTGAAACGGTAGAACCCTACGCCGCTGAGGAGGTTGAGCAAGCCATTAAGGGCTACATAAGCGATAATGGGCACGGAATGGGTAAGGTTATGAACGCCATTAGGCTAAGCCTTGTTGGCGAACCTAAGGGTCCTGGTGTTGCCGACATTTGCGAATTGTTGGGAAAAGAAGAAACGGTAAATAGACTACGCAAAGCAGCTAAAACGCTAGCATAGGTCAAAGATTTTCAATCAGAAATTTTGGAATTGTCCCCCTTGGCTGCGCACGATTTTAGGTAAAAACGTGCGGCAGCGATGAGCCTACAAAGAAATAAAGAGGTGTGTTAGGAAAGTTATATAGAATAGAACCATTTAATAGCTACATACAAGTTAGGGCATTATAATAATCCTTTCGGATGAGAACATTAGGGCAAATATATCCTCCACTTCTCTTAATAATGATTCTATTTGTACAAATAGTCTCATTATTTGTCAATTATAGCATTTACGATAGTCGCGAGTTGGTTATACTCTGCTGCTGGATTCCTTTATTTACTTTACCCTATCTGATAACAAAAAAGAAGTTTATTTATAGAATTGCTGTCACTGCTCTTTTTATGGGCGGTTTCATTAACCTATGTCATCTGCTAATTCTAAAAGGGCCAATTACTGCATCCAGCTTATTTGTATTGCTAAATACAAATATTAGCGAGGCTAAAGAGTTTATGGAATTAAAATCCAGCTTTTTAATGCTTTTAATTATTCCATATATATTCTTGTTTATCGTTGCTATTAAAAATATAAAACCTGTTAAAATATACCCCAAAAGCAAATATATCATTGCCGCAATATTGACCTTCTCTGTGATATTCCTATCAGAAAGTTTAATTCATGGCAATTTGGTTAGAAAGGGAACGCCCCAAACAACAAAGGCGCTAATTTCTTTTGCTGCTGAGATTAAATCGTACAGCGCTTTAAAGAAAAGGAAAGTTGTAAGCATTGAAGCTAAACTTAAATCATCAGAATTAGAACAACATGTTTTTGTGCTAATTATAGGTGAGTCGTGCAATAGGAATCATATGTCGTTGTATAATTATTCAAAAAAAACAAATCCTAAACTTGAAAAAAGGGATGATATAATAGTTTATAGTAATGTTGTTAGTCCATTCTCAAACACTATAGGTTCAGTGTTATCGGCATTAACTGAATCGAACCTAGAGAATAAAATGGGTTTTGATAAGAGTATCAGCTTAATTGATATTTTTTACTCATTAGATTTTAAAACTATTTGGTTGTCAAACCAATCGCCAATAGGCATTTGGGATAACGCTACCTTCAACTTGGCTCAAACCTCCGATATTTCAGTTTTTGCAAACAACCATGGAAACACATCATTTGAAAGCACTTACTTGTCATCTTATGATGAGCGACTTTTCCAACCATTTTACTCGGCATTAAATGCAAGTACAAAGAATAAGTTCATAGTTATTCATTTAATGGGAAGCCACTCCTCTTACTCAAAAAGGTATCCTGCTGAGTACAATATATTCACTGATTACTCTACTAAGAAAGAGAAAATTATTAATGAGTATGATAATTCGGTTTTATATAATGATTTTATAGTGGATAGCCTGCTGAATATTTTAGATTCGTATTGTTTAAAAAGGAGCAAGCCTATATGTTCCTGCATTTACCTTTCTGACCATGGTGAAAATGTATATGATGAGAACGATAATGTGGGGCATGATTATTCCGGATCAATACCAAAATCAAATGTAGAAATTCCTTTCATTGTTTGGCTTTCATCAGGATATAAGAAATATTATAGCAATAAGGAGCAAACTATCCTATCAAATAAGGATTTGCCTTTTATAAGTGATGATCTATTCCATTCCATAATCGATTTGAACGATATAGACTACAAAGCGTACGCTAAGACTAGAAGTGTATTTAACCAAGAATTTAACTCCGAAAGGCCTAGGATATTGGAGGACAATATGGATTATGATTTAAAATAAGTACGCTACACAACACTCATTTACGAAACTTTTGGGGCAGAATTCCCTACGCTAAACTTGAAAATTCTTAGACCTTTCACTTCTCTACTTAGTTCATAGTAACATTTAAAGAAACTATAAGCCTAAAAATGATAGCGTAAATACAGCTGCAGCACGTTATTAAACTGACCAAAATTGAAAGTCCAAAAGTCAATAACATCGCCTGTATTCCTGCGAACGGGTAAAACCGAATAGGAGAATGTGGCGCACAAGCTAAAACTACTATTCAGCATATACTCTACTCCTGCATGAGCTGCAAGTTCTGCTTTTTTAAAACGGGTATCATCCTCAATCGGGTTTTCATACCCATCATTTTTTTCAATCGATTTCCACAGGTAACCCACCGAAATGCCTGCAAACGGAATTATATTATCCCTGAAGTGATATTCGAGCAGAAATGGCATTTCAGTATAGTTCAGCCTTAGACTATACTCGCCGGTTGTCCCCCCTACCCCATCGGCAAATCTTTTGTAGCTTCCCTTTTGTATAAACTTTAACTCTGTTCGTACCGATATGGTTCTCGAAAACGATCGGCTTACCCAAACGCCAGCAATAGCACCCGCTCTGTTGTAGCCTCCGAGTCCATCGCCATCAACCTGGGTGATCGCCAAGCCTCCCAAAACACCACCAGTAAAATCTTGTGAGATAACAAGTAAAGGAGAAAAAGCAAGCAGCAGAAAAAGTAGTGGTTTGTACATAGCATAGATTTTATATTTTCACCTTAAAAAAACTTGATTCTCTCGGCACGAAATATTGGAATAGCTATGAGAATTAATTGTTGCTTAATCTACATTGCCCTTAACTACTTTGCCCTAATCATCTCCAGCATCTTAGTTACGCCCTTTGAAGCGGGTTCCTTAATAAATGTAACATCGAAGCGAGAGTGAACTGGCACATCGTTGGGATCAATCAGAAATACGGGAATATTCCTTGGGGCAGAATCCAATAATCCCGCAGCTGGATACACATTAAGCGATGTTCCCACCACAGCAAATATATCGGCTTGCGCCACAATTCGAGCTGCCTCGGGAATCATGGGTACAGCCTCGCCAAACCATACAATATGGGGTCGGAGTTGCGAACCCTTTTCGCACTTGTCGCCAATTTTAATATCCTTGTTGCCAATATCATATAACAAATATTCATCAACACTCGATCGGGCTATGGTTAGCTCACCATGCAGGTGCATTACCTTTGTGCTGCCGGCACGCTCATGCAAATTGTCAACGTTTTGCGTAATAATATGAACATCAAACTCTTTCTCGGCCTCAGCAAGCTCAATATGCCCACGGTTTGGCTCAACGGTAAAAAGTTGCTTACGACGATCGTTGTAAAAACGGGTTACCAATTCGGGGTCTTTTTGCCATCCTTCTGGACTGGCAACCTCCATCACATCGTACTCCTCCCACAATCCCCCCATTTCGCGGAAAGTTTTAATCCCGCTCTCGGCCGATATACCAGCCCCAGTAAGTACAACTAGTTTTTTCATTTTATTTATATTTTAGGTTTAACTATTTATCCAATCTTACCTTCTTCAGTGTCCACCCGACCGCAAGCATTATGCTCTTACACAAACGGAATCGACAGACAACTTCCCTACCTTTCTGTTGGCAACCTAGTTGTAAACTATGAATGATTCCCAACTCACACCACCGATAAAGCCAATTGTCTTTATATACTTATTGTCAGATTTATAAGATAGGAAAATTAGTAGCTATTCCCAAAAATTGTTGACATGTTAACATAAGCAGTTTTACAATTCCCAATCAAAGCCATCTTTCCTATCCATAACCTTTACCCCAAGTTTATTTAGCTCATCGCGAATCTTATCCGATGTGGCATAATCCTTATTGGTCTTTGCTTGCATGCGCATCTCCAGCAGCATATCAATAAGTTTTCCTGTTAACTCGGCATGCTCCGAGCCCTCAGTTTGATTGTTCTCCAGACCAAGAACATCGTGTACCAAAGTGCTATAGGTTGCCTCAAGGGTTTTAAGATCACCTTCGGTAATCGTTTCCTTGCCCTCAACCAACAAGTTGATTATTCGTACCCAATCGAACAGAACTGCAATTGCAATCGGACTATTTAAATCATCGCACAATGCTTCTAGTGCTTCATCTTTTAGCCTACTCACATCAACTGTCGATTTTTCAGAAGATTTAATCTTTGATAATGTTTTTTCGGCTGTAAGCAAACGGTCTAACCCCTTCTCTGCCGCCTGTAGAGCCTCGTTCGAAAAATCGAGCGTAGAGCGGTACTGTGCCTGAAGCATAAAAAAACGAATGGTCATTGGGCTATAGGCTTGCTCCAGCAGCTTATGGCTTCCGGTAAATAGCTCCTCAAGGTTAATGAAATTACCTAGTGACTTCCCCATCTTTTGCCCATTGATGGTAACCATGTTGTTGTGTACCCAATACTTCACAGCCTCTTTACCACTAGCGGCAACGCTTTGCGCAATTTCGCACTCATGGTGAGGGAATAGCAAATCCATCCCCCCTCCATGGATATCGAAAGGCTCACCCAGGTACTTAATGCTCATGGCAGAACACTCAGCGTGCCAACCAGGGAAACCATCGCTCCAGGGAGATGGCCAACGCATGATATGCTCGGGGTCGGCCTTTTTCCAAAGAGCAAAATCAACACTGTTTCGCTTCTCCTCCTGCCCATCTAATTCACGTGTAGTGGCAATCATATCCTCAAGCACACGGCCCGAAAGTTTACCGTAGTTGTACTGCTTATTGTATCGCTCAACATCAAAATAGACTGACCCATTGCTCTCATAGGCAAACCCGTTGGCAAGAATTTTCTTAACCAACTCAATCTGCTCAATAATGTGCCCACTTGCTCGGGGTTCAATGCTTGGTGGCAAAGCGTTAAGCATTCTCATGGCCTCATGGTAACGGTAGGTATAGTACTGCACAATTTCCATGGGTTCAAGCTGCTCTAGTCTTGCCTTTTTGGCAATTTTATCCTCACCCTCATCGGCATCATTCTCTAAATGTCCCACATCGGTAATGTTCCTAACATAGCGAACTTTATAGTCCAGATGCTTTAGCAATCGGAAGAGCAAATCGAAAGTAATTGCAGGCCGGGCATGTCCTAAATGTGGATCGCCGTATACCGTTGGTCCGCATACATACATCCCTACATATGGTGGGTTTATTGGCTTAAACTCTTCTTTTTTTCTGGTAAGCGTGTTAAAAAGTATAATGTTCATTCTGAAAATCTAAGATTTGTTTATATGTGGGAAAACCTAACAAATTGAATACAAATATACAGATTTTGAATGTACTTTTATTATTCAGTGCACAAGCATGC
>Ga0265295_1006909_pt1 | contig 13423 bp, 10 predicted proteins | sample Munlansysbiofilm_FD_192503 | JGI IMG/M metagenome (GOLD analysis project Ga0265295, IMG submission 192503) | Leachate microbial communities from a municipal landfill in Southern Ontario, Canada - Methane capture system biofilm | ecosystem: Engineered > Solid waste > Landfill > Unclassified ... | reverse complement strand
ACATCAATTGCTGATCTTGAAGATGGGTTGAGCTTGGTAGAAGAGTTACGAGTTACGAGTTACGAGTTACGAGTTACAAGTTACGAGTGCCAGTGCTGGATTGGATACGTCTCGTGTCCAGTGAAGCTTACAAGTTACGAGTTACAAGTTACGAGTTACAAGTGCTGGATTGGATACGTCTCGTGTCCAGTGAAGCTTACAAGTTACGAGTTACAAGTTACGAGTTACAAGTGCTGGATTGGATACGTCTCGTGTCCAGTGAAGCTTACAAGTTACGAGTTACAAGCTACAAGTTACGAGTTACGGGCTGCTCTGTGCACCCAATCAAGATATTTAGGAGATATTTTGCGGAAGAACTGCATTATTTTGACGATTAAGGAAACGAACATGAGCTTTGCTGGCCGGAGCGGGCAGCTTGCTTAAGATTCCCTCTCAAAAGAGGTAAGGACTAATGCTGATATGAAAACAGGAATTTATCTTGTGAGCCTGCTGGCTCTTTTGGCAAGTTTGCTGCTGAGTGCCTGCGCAGGAGTGGATGCTTCGGTATTGGATACGGCAGAGTGCATGGGCAAAGGGAACATGGGGATTGGTATGGCTTACACCATGGGCCTGAAGGTTCCGGATTGGTTGGAAATTGAAGCGGAAAACATCTATGATGCGGACTCCGCAATGCCCATTCAATATATGGAAATCGAATATGGCCTGGCCGATGATATCGATGCCAAGCTCCGTTTTGGCCTGATGCCAGACGCCAGCAATGCCAAATTACTTTTTAAAAAGCAGATTAGCAAAGAGGACAAAAATTCCACAGCTTTTGTGTTTGGAGGTGGGATCGCCAAGGCCAATCAACACTATTGGGAACGCCCTGATGGTTATGATCTGAAAACCGATTACCAGCTTCTTTCTGGTGAGGCGCAGATGATATTTACCAGAGAGCTCAAGAAAGACCGTTATCTGAGCTTTGCAATCAGAGGAAACTATCACAATTTATATGAAAAGGCCGAAAATCAGGAAGGCAGCAATACAGAATTTTATCATGCTGGCGTCCGAGTAAATCTAAAGAACTATCACAAAGGGTTTTATGGCATCCTGGAACTGGGTGCTGAGGTACCGCTGAGTGTAGAAGATGTGCATCAGGTCTATCCCTGGATCGGCACAAAATTCAGTTGGGAGCTGAAAAGGAAGAAATGAAAGAGAACAAGATCTACGTTCTGGAGAGCATGCCCGTCCCCCGGGCCATCATGAATCTGGCTATCCCCAGTATCCTCAGTATGATGGTGAATATCATGTACAACCTCACGGATACTTTCTTCATCGGCAAACTCAACGATCCCCTTCAGGTGGCTGCGGTGTCCATCTCCTTGCCGCTATTTATGTTACAGATGGCGATGGCCGGAGTGTTTGGTGTGGGTGGAGGTTCCTTTCTTTCCCGGCTGCTGGGCAAAAAAGATATGGACGCAGCCAAGGAGACCCTCTCCACCTCGATCTTTTCTTCTGCCATTATATCGGTAATTTTAGGCACTGTCGGGATTATGTCGATCCCCTGGTTTTTGAAGATGGTAGGCGCCAGCGGAATGACTATGGAGCATGCCACCAAATACATGCTGTATATTCTGATCGGCTCGCCTGTGGTGCTGCTAAAATTCACTTTGGTGCAATTGCTGCGGGCAGAAGGAGCGGCCAAGGAAGCCATGATCGGCCTGTTTATCGGCACGGGCATGAATATCATCCTGGATCCGCTGTTTATCTTTGGCTTCAATATGGGAGTCACCGGTGCGGCTGTGGCCACTGTCTTGGGCAATGGTGCGGGTATGCTGTATTATCTGCAATTTTATCTGCGCAAAAAGAGTCTGGTCCCGCTTACCTTCAGGCATATGCACCTGCGTTGGACTTGCTACCGCGAGATTTTGCTGATCGGAATCCCAGCCTCGCTGTCTCAGGTAATGCTTTCTGTGGGCAATACCATCAGCTACCGGCTCGCTTCCACATATTCGGATATCCATGTAGCTTCTTTGGGAGTAGCTTCCCGGGTGTTTACCATCCCCATCTTCATCTTTATCGGAATCGCCATCGGCATTCAAGCGCTGGTGGGCTACAATTATGGTGCGCACAATTATCAGCGTATGAAGGAGACCATTCGCACCGCAGTGCTGATCTCGCTGAGCTTCAGTGCAGTGCTCACTCTGATCTTTGCCCTCTTCCCCAGAGAGCTGATCATGATCTTTATCAAAGACGAAGAGATCGTGAGGCTCGGCACTTTGACCCTGCAGGCCTACGTCTATGCCATCCCGATCGCGGCTGTGAGCATGATCATGATGAACAGCTTGCAAGCCATGGGCAAGGCCTTGCCGGCTTTGATCGTATCCCTTTCCAGGCAGGGGATTATGTACATCCCGGCCATCCTGATTTTGAATAAAGCCTTCGGATTTGAAGGCCTGATCTTTGCCATGCCTCTGGCCGATACGCTCACCACCATCCTCAGCTCTACCATGCTGATCTTCATAGTACGCAGACTGAGGGAGCCCAAAGCACAAGAGATCTCAATAAGCACTCCCATTCCGGAGACTTAAGAATCTGATCAAGACCTATTCTGGTTTGAGATATAGTTAAAAAGCAGCGTTTACATGTGGATAGCGGCCCCCAGTGCGCCCTGTCCCCTGCTTTGCAGAAATTGGATAAAGGCCTCAAGTCTCTGACCCGGTGAGCCTTATCAAATAATTAAAAGTGATAAATGTTTATCCTTGACGTTTAAGCTGATTTTCAGATAGAGGATTTAAGTAAAGAATAATAATAAAGAACATGGAGGAAACATGTCCGACAATCTTAAGTATGGAACCATTAGTTCCCGCGAAGCGATGGAACTGGAAGAAAAATATGGAGCTCATAACTATCATCCGCTGCCGGTAGTTCTGGCCAGAGGCGAAGGCGTTTTTTTGTGGGATCCAGAAGGAAAGCGCTACTATGACTTTCTCTCTGCCTACTCCGCTGTGAATCAGGGACACTGTCATCCCAAGATCATCAAAGCCCTCTGCGATCAGGCTCAAACCCTGACCCTGACCTCCCGCGCTTTTTTGAATAACAGACTGGGTGAATATGAGAAATTCATCACCGAATTCTTCGGTTATGACATGGTCTTGCCCATGAATAGCGGTGCCGAAGGTGTGGAAACCGCCATGAAGCTCGCCCGCAAATGGGCTTACAACGTGAAAGGCGTGGAAAACAACAACGCGATCCTCGTCTTTGCCGAAAACAACTTCCATGGCCGCACCATCAGCATCGTGTCTGCCTCTTCAGATCCCGATAGCTATGAAGGTTTTGGCCCCTTTACCCCTGGTATCGTGAGAGTGGCTTACAACGATCCCAAAGCCCTGAAAGACTATCTGGCAGAGCACGGCAAGAATGTGGCCGCTTTCATCGTGGAACCCATACAGGGTGAAGCAGGTGTATTTGTGCCCGATGAAGGCTATCTCAAAGCCTGTTACGACATCTGTAAAGAACATAATGTACTCTTTGTGGCTGATGAAATCCAAACCGGTATCGCCCGCACCGGCAAACTTTTGGCCTGTGATTATGAAAACGTGCGTCCAGACATGCTGATCCTGGGTAAAGCCATCTCCGGTGGCGTATTGCCCGTATCCGCTGTATTGGCAGACCGCGAGATTATGTTGCAGATCAAGCCGGGTGAACATGGCTCCACCTTTGGAGGCTTCCCGCTGGCTTGCGCTGTGGCCAAAGCCGCTCTGGAAGTGGTGCGAGATGAGAAACTCGCCGAACACGCCTTTGAGATGGGTAAGTATTTCCGCAAGGAATTGCGCGATTTCAATCATCCGATGATCACACTGGTGCGTGGCCGTGGCCTGCTCAATGCCATCATAGTCGAGCCCAAAGACGGCATCGAAGCCTGGGACGTCTGCATGATGCTCAAGGAAAAGGGTCTGCTCTGCAAACCCACCCACCGGCACATCATCCGTCTGGCTCCGCCCTTGGTGATCACCAAAGAACAGCTGGCCGAATGCGTGCAGATCATCAAAGATGTGTTTAGTACTCTGTAAACGATAAAATAATGAGAAGGGCGGGAGCAATCCCGCTCTCTTTTCTTATGAAAGATTACGCAGATTTCAAAAGCGGCTTTGTTACCATCATTGGCCGTCCCAATACTGGAAAATCCACTCTGATGAACCGCATTTTGGGCGAGAAACTCTCGATCACCTCGCCGAAACCGCAGACCACACGTTACGCCATCAAAGGCATCTGGAATACGGATAAGCAGCAGATCATCTTCATAGATACCCCCGGCTTTCTCACACCGCGCTATGAAATGCAGGAACGCATGTCCCGCATCATTCATGAGAGCTTCCGAGGGGTTGACCTGATCATCTTTATGACCCAGATTCAGAGCTTTCCTACGGATTACGACTTGCAGGTGCTGGATATGATCAAAAACGCCCGGATCCCGCTGCTGGCGGTATTCAATAAGATTGACCTGATGGATGATTACGATGAAGAAGCCCTGAAAGCACAGCTCCCTCCCGCAGTGGAGAAAAGCTTCTTTATCTCTGCCCAGACCGGCGAACATTTACCGGAACTGATGGCCAGCATCCGGCACTATATGCCCTTTCACGAGCCTTATTACGAGGAAGACCAGCTCTCGGATCTGCCGATGCGCTTTTTTGCCAAAGAAGTGATCCGTGAAGCCATCTTTCACTTCTTTGAAGAAGAGATCCCCTACGCCACCGCTGTGCTGATCGAACGCTTCCACGAAGGGGAACATAAGATCGTGATCGATGCCGTGATCTGGATTGAGAAGAACAGCCAAAAACCCATCATCATCGGCAAAGGCGGCAGCAATCTCAAACGCATCCGCGAATATGCCGAAGCTCAGCTTAGTGACTTTATGCAAATGCCCGTGGATGTTCATCTCTTTGTGAAGCTCAATGAAAATTGGCGGAAAAAGCCCATGGCTTTGAGAGAATTGGGCTTTGAATGATGGGCTGATTGCCCAAAAAGATGTTCAGCCTGATCCTATAGAGTTTCTGCCCCCATACTAAAAAAGGGAAGAGCAGACTGGCGCCGGCAGACGGACTCGAAGTCCAATTGTGCGCTTTCACCGGCGCTCCGAACTCGAAGTTCAATTGTGCGCTTACGCTACTCTTCCCAGAAATAAAGATAATCAAGCTTTGGCGGATGGCAAATAGAATTATTCAGAATGATGAAAAAAGTTTTTCGCAGGGCTTTCCGCAGGAACGGCGTCCTGCGCTACATTCTACATTCTACATCATAAATTCTAAATTCAAAATAAACCCCTCCAGCCACAGCCAGAGGGGTTTATTGATTTAGCTGTTTAGCTTATTTCACCGAGATTACTTCTACCACCTCGGGGATTTCTTCTTTTACTATTCTTTCGATTCCTGCTTTGAGGGTGAGAGTAGCCATAGGGCAGCCGTTGCAGGCACCTTTGAGGCGAACTTCCACTACCTTATCTTCGCGGATTCGGACCAGTTCCACATCTCCGCCATCGGCTTGGATGGCAGGGCGGACTTTATCCAGCACGGCTTCGAGTTTGATTTTGTCTATCATGGGCATATCCTTTATTTAGATTGCCTGATTTACCAAGGTGTAGGTTTTGCCTTTGGGGCTGTAGAATTCAGCTTTTTCAGCCAAAGTCTTGGCGATTTTGATCTCGCCTTCTGCACCCTGATAGTACCAGGTTTTTTCCAGAGGTTTGTAGCTCAGTTCCAGTTCATGGCCTGGATTTGCCAGGTCTTCTACGACCACCTGATTTTGACGGATGATGATTTTGAGGTCTTTACCATCTTGGGAGGCATATTTGATTATTTCTTCCTGCGGGCCCATGGCGATGGGGTTGCTACCAGTCCAGAATTCTACGGTATTGAAGATGACGACATCACCCCAACTGGCAAAGCCATAAACTGGCACAATATTCAGCACCCAGAACATAAGCTGGTTTTCCCACTTGCCTCCAAAGCTTTCATTGAAGTCATAAACTTTGCGGGTAGCGGCAAAATTGCCAAAGCAGCCACCCAATCCTACGGTCAACATTACCGCCACCAGGGCGATACTCACGAGCCTAATTGATCTGTTCATTACAGTTCTCCTTTTTTATCTGGTTCCGCGTGCTAAGATAATAGAACGCTGGAATTACTATCAAGGTAAGAAGCGTGGAAACTATCAGCCCGCCAATGGATGCAATACCCATGGACATTCTGAACTCACGCCCGGCTGAGCCTATTCCCAAAGCCATGGGCAACATCCCAATGACGATGGAAAGCGTACTCATGATGATGGGCTTGAGCTTGAGCTTTCCGGCTTCCAACAAGGCATCGTGCGAACACATGCCTTCTTTACGCTTCACGTTCACATAGTCTAATATTAAGATAGCGTTATTTACCACGATGCCAACTAACATTATCATAGCCAGCATGGAAAACATATTGATTCCTATGCCAGTGATGTATAAGGCCAGGATCACACCAATGACGGCAAGGGGAACTGTAGCCAGGATAATCAGCGGCTGTGTAAAGCTTTCCAGGATTGCTGCCAGCAGCATATAGGTAAGCAAGATCGCCAGCAAGAAGGTTTTTGCCATATCTGCCACAGTTTCATTGAGCATCTTGGCTTCTTGGCCCCAGGCGATCTGATATCCGCTGGGCAGTTCTAATTGTTCCAATTTATTGGTGATGGCAGCGTTGATGTTTCCGGTGGAATAGCCTTTGGCTGCATTACCGGTAATTTCGATAGATTTGAAGCGGTCGATATGAATCAATTGGCTTACACCTGGGGCAAAATCCATATCTACCAATTGCGAGAGCAGATAGGACTGTCCCATGATCACCACGCTGAGGTTCATGATCTTATCCGGATGGTCGATGTCTTCTTCTGCCAGGCTGAGGCGAATATCGTATTGATTGCCACCTTCTCGATAATAGGTGCTCACCATGCCTTCCACGCTGCTTCTGAGAGCCAGCGCCAGGTCATACACCGTGGCCCCTATTTCTGCCATGCGATCACGTTTGGGAACCAGGGTAATCTCGGAAGTGCCGGGACGCGAACTGCTATCGATATTGATCAAGCCAGGAATATCGCTGATCTGTTTCATCACGTCATACTTCAGCTCTTCCAATACTTCCTGATCCTGCCCTTGCAGGTAGAAGCTGACGCCGGATCCGCCCATACCCATATTGGATTGTTCGCTCACTATGATCTTGGCATTGGGGATATCGGAAAACTCCTTGATCAGGAGGTTCACCATTTCCAGGGTCCCACGTTTACGCTCTTTACGGTCGGTCAGGCGGATATCCGCACTGGCCAGATTGGTGCCGGTATTGATCATACCGGAAGAACCGATGGTGCTGATGATATGTTCCACTTCGGGAAATTTCTTGGCCCTGTCGTTGATGGTTTCCACTACCTTAGCAGTTTCTTCCAAGTTGTAACCTTCGGGCAATTCTATGCTTACCGATACATTTCCTTGATTCATGGGCGGCATCAGTTCAAAGCCCAGGCTGGGCACCATAAAGAGGCTGCCTACCAAAAGCAGCAAGGAGATAACCACGATGCCCAGGCTGTTGCGCTTGCTTTTGAGCACAATGGACATAAACTTCCGATAGCCATTTGCAAAGCGCGCGAACATGGCATCAAACTTCAGGCCAAAGCGACTGTCGTGCTTGTCTTCGGGGATGATCAACGAGGCCAGCATAGGCGTGAGGGTAAAGCTGGCGATTAGTGAAAAGATGGTAGCAAAGGTAACCGTGAGCGCGAATTCCTTCAGGAAGCTACCCACCATTGAGGTCATCGAAGCGATGGGCAAAAACACCACGATATTGGTAAGCGTAGAGGCCAGCACCGCCACTGTGATCTCTGAGGTTCCTTTGTAGGCCGCTTCTTTGCGCTTATTACCCATATCCTTGTGGCGGAAGATGTTTTCGATCACCACCACAGAGTTTGTCACCAAGATCCCCACTGCGGTAGAAAATCCCGTGAGAGTAAGCAAATTAAGGGTAAACCCAGCTGCCTTCAGGAAGATGAACGTAGATATGATCGAGATGGGCATGGATAGAGCCACGATGAGGGTGGATCTAAAATCATGCAAGAAGACAAAGAGAATAATGCCGGTAAGCAGGACTCCCAATAGCAAAGTCATCAAGGTGTCGGACACCGTGGCTTTGGTAAAATCGCTTTCATCGCGAATGATTTCCAGCTTAGAATTGGCCGGCAAGGATTTTCTCAATTCCGGCAAAGCCTTACGCACTTCTTCAGCGATGCTTACCACGTTTCCATCCGCACTCTTGGTGATTGAGATGCGCACTACCTTATCTTCGGTTGTTTGTTCGGCAGCATTAAAATAGATGGCACGTTTGGTGATTTTCTTCTCACCGTCAGTTACCTCAGCCAGGTTACCCAATTTCATAGTGCCAAATTGGGTGGGAATATCCAGATCGGCAATTTCTTCCACGCTGCCGAATTCACCCTTCAGGCGCACGGAATAATCCTGAGTGCCCTGGGTGAAATTTCCAGCCGGCATATCCATATTTTGGGCAGCCATAATCTGAGCCAATTGAGCCATGGAAATATTGTTTTGATATACCACACGATCACTGAGATTCACCTGAATCTCTCGTTCGGCACCACCGGAAACACTCACCTGCGCCACACCTTTGATCTGCGAGAGGCGTTCTCGCAATTTACCATCGGCCAGCTCATACATCTCCCGATTGTCCATATCTCCGGTCAGCACCAAATCCATGAAGGGAAAGGCGCTGAAATTGAACTTTTGCACGGTAGGACGTTCGATACCATCCGGCAATTCGCGCAGGATGGAGTCCACCTTATCTTTTACTTCCGCGCTGGCCACGTTGATATCCTTATCCAGTTCAAAAGATACCATGATGATAGAGGCATTTTCCATGGAGAAACTTTGGATAAAATCTATTTGCGGCACGGTGGCGGCTGCTTCTTCCAGCTTGGTGGTCACCAGGGTTTCCACTTCCCGCGGCCCCGCACCCGGATAGATGGTTTGAATGGACACAAAGGGCAATTCGATATCCGGCATCAGGTTCAACGGCATACCTATATAAGCCATCGCGCCAAATACCACGAAGACCAGGATTGCCATAGTGACCATTACGGGTCTATCTATGGATAGTTTTGCTAAGAACATATTAGTTCCCCTCTATGATGCGGATTTTCGCACCCTCGGTGAGAGACTTGATTCCTTCTGTGATGAGGATGTCGCCCTCTTCCAAGCCAGAGCTGACCTCATAAATCAATTGATCTGTGAGCCCGGTGCTTACAGGAACACGCACGGCTTTGTCTTCCCTGGCCAGCCAGACAAAAGCATCGCCATTTTCTCTCACCAGATGATGACGCTGCACCACTATCGCATTGGGCTTGCTGAGGATCTGGATGCCGATTTCGGCCGTGACACCGTAGCTGATCTTGGGATTGAAACCGGGGAAGCTGGCTTCTACGCGGAAGGCCTTGCTATTCGGATCCATAGCCAGAGCGCGCATCGTGACTTTCCCATTAATGGAGATGTCTTCCCAGGTAGCCGTTACCACGCTGCCTTTCTTCACTTTGCTAATCTCACCCTCGGGCACCATGATGATGGCTTTGTAGCCGTCTGTGGAGCTCACCGTAAAGAGAGGCTGGCCGGGATACACATTGTCAGATACATTTACCATGATGTCTGTGATCACTCCGCTGATGGGTGCGCACACGTTTACCATCTGTTCACTGGCCTGCAGGTTTGCCTTGCTCACATCAAACTGAGTTTTCACATTATCATAATCCTGCTGTGAAATAGCTCCCTGCTGGCTCAGTCTGTACATGCGGTCATGAATGGCAGATATGCTATTGAAAGCACTCTGGGCCTGTTCATATTGAGCAGCGGGGGTATTTGGGGGGAATTTGACAACGATATCGTCTTTCTGCACTCTATCACCCACTTTGAACCTGATTCTGGTAATCACATCTCCCACCATCGCACTGGCAGTGGATTCCTGGATACCACTGAGGGTGGCATTATATTTCAGCTCTTGCCGGTAAGTGCTCTTTTCTATCGGGATGACGCGCACGGGCACGCCCAATTCACTATGCAATTGATCCATGCTTTTAGCATCGTCAACTTTTTTGCCGCAGCCGCCCAAGGCGAGTGCGACTATCATGGTAAGGACTAAGTATATTATTCTTTTATTCATTTCATTTCTCCGAAATCAAATTTTTGCCAATGGCTTTGCTAAGGGCGCGCTCGCTTACTATCACTTCATAGATTGCGCTATAATATTGAAGCTGTATGGAAGACAGCATAATCTGGGCGTCAAAGACCTCAAGCTGGATGCCCACCTGATTTTCGTAGCGAATCTGGGCCAGCTCCAGATTGCGGGTGGCGAGGCGTATATTCTGCGCTTGAACCTCATAATTTTGCAGGGCGTGCTGAAGCTTCTGATGGCTTTGCTTGATATCCAGAGCAATGAGCTCCTGGGTATCTCGCTGCTGCAATTTAGCTTTGCTGAGATCATGGCGAGCATAGCTGATCTTGCTTGCATTTGAGAATCCGGTAAAGATAGGCAGGCTAAAGCCAATTCCCACAGAATACTGAGTGCCAAAATCATCTCTTTGGATAGCATATTCATCGGCCGCAGTAAACAGTGCAGCACTGGCAGACAAGGCTACATTTGGCAAGTAATTGCCTTTTTCGGCATTATATCTGATCTGCTGAATCTCGGTGGCAATGTCCAGCAGTTCCAGCTCTGTCCTGTTTTCCAGGCCCAAAGCCTGAGCTTCGGCCAGGGTCATTTCAACGATCGGAGGTAATATAAATCCCCCTTCCAGCTCCAGGTCTTCAGCTTCATAGCCGATCTTTTGTTTGAAGGCAGCGAGGGCCAGACTGTAGGTATTTTCCGCAGCCAATACATCCGGCTCCAGCTTGGCCACTTCCAAGCGTGCACGTAGCACGTCAAATTCGGAGACCTGTCCTTCTGCGCTCAGCAGCTCCACTCTGGCCAAATGCCTTCTGGCAGTTTCCAGGCCAGCGCGCTGGATTCCCACCACTTTTTCACTAAGCAGAACCTGATAGAAAAGCTCTGTTGTGCTCAGGATCAGTGCTTGTTCCTGCACCTGATAATTCAGCTTTTGGATTTTGCGATAGCGAGCTGCCCCCTTGATGCCATTGATCAGTTTACCGCCCAAAAACACCACCTGATCCATCTTGACCTGCAGAGCTACTGAACCTTCGTCCTGGGGAGAGGAAGGCATCATGGAGCCCATTATGCCATCCAAAGTGCCGCCAATCAGATAATCTGCATCATTGGCGCTGGGCTCATCGTCCAACATATTACTCACGCTGGGCAGAGCGCCGGTGGCACTATCCGGCAAGTAGGTCTTGGACAGGCCATATTGCCCCTGCAGGCTGAATTGGGGAAGCAGAGATCCGCGCACGTCCTTGTATTGGGCCTCCGCTTTACTCACCTCTTCTGCCGTCATCAGCAGGTTTTTATTGTTCTTTCTCGCCAGTTCGATGCTCTCATCGAGGGTGATCGCCCCCAAAGACAGCATGCCGATCAGGCTGAGGAATACTATTAAATATCTCTTCATATCTTAACCTCTCTTAAATACGCCATACAATACTACATGCATGATGGCCTCATGATCGCGTTCGACCTGGGCCAATAAATTCTCAAAATCTGTAATTACTACATTTGCATTACCCATCAAAATCCAATCACTGATCACGCGCACGGTGTCTTCAGTGTGCAGATTTGGATCGATCACGCCTTCTTTCTTGCCCACTTCCATGATCTCGGCCATCAAAGTAAGCGTGGCCTCACGATTTTCCCTGCGAAAGTTCAAAAAGCGATCTTGCCCGGAAAAGGGGATGCTTTTCAGACCCTCCATCCATACTGGCATGGTCTCACAAACATGACGGATAGGCTCCTGGACCAGCGTGCGGAGCTTGTTCTCAAAACCTTCTACCTCGCGCACCTTTCTGCGGATGGTTTCCACAAAGTCCTTGACCTGTATCTCCACCACGTTCATGAATAATTCTTCTTTGCTGGCAAAGTAATAATAAACCGTCCCCTTGGCGATCTGAGCCTCGGCAGCGATCTCATCCAGCGATGTCTTGTTATAGCCATAACGTGAAAAAACCCTCGTGGCTATCTCGAGGATTATCTGTTTCTTATCTCTTGCTTGATTCATAATAATCTTCTCTTTTACTTGTTTAACTCCTGCAATTCTTTTTCTTGTGCACTGTGCCCGGATCATCAAGCACAAAAAACAAAAGCTTGATCGGCTTATGTTTTTCTTATCTTAGTGCAAGACAATCTGTTGGCCCGATGTTCGGGCCTGCCTTAGCCAACTTGTGTGTTACTCTTGCCACCCTGTAATATTTGTCAACCAAAATCTGACTATCTGAGAGATATAGTCAGTTTACCCAAGAGGAAAACCAGCTCTATTGTCCCGCCAAGATTCTTTCTTTCCCGCACCTTAGCCCTCGCTTTAGCCTTTGACTTGTGTTTAAGATGTCTTATACTCAATATGGACAAAGCAGGAATCTTTCAGAGCGATGCCAGAAGGCCGTTTTGGTAAAGAAGCTGCGCGTTTGAGTGCTGGATTGGATACGTCTCGTGTCCAGTAAGACCGGAGGTCTTAGAGGGGTTTTAAGGTTTTAGCGTTTTAACGATACCGTAGCAAAAGAGAGCAAGCCCCGGACTCTGCAGGCGAGGACGGCTGCAATCCAGCACTGCCAAACTCCAACCCTGCAAGCGAGACGCTTGCAATCCAGCACTGCCCACGTTTTGCACAAGCACTGCAGCTCTGCAAGAGCACTTGCTGGATTGGATACGTCTCGTGTCCAGTAAGACCTACAAGTTACAAGTTACAAGTTACAAGTTGCCAGTGCTGGATTGGATACGTCTCGTGTCCAGTAAGACCGGAGGTCTTAGAGGGGTTTTAAGGTTTTAAGGTTTTAGCGTTTTAACGATACCGTAGCAAAAAAGAGCCAGCCCAAAACCCAGCATTTTCCTCGTCCGGGATTATGCGTTCAAATACGAGCTTTGAGATGCCCTTAAATAGACAATAATTATAGTTAATAACATATTGCATATTGTGCTCCAAGGAGCCATGCTGTCCACCCAAGTTGAGCCACCCCTCCACTGATTTAGAGCCACCCAATACGAAGTTCTGTGCCATACACAAGCAAGAGCTGTGATAGAGCAGCACAGTATTCTCAAGATCGAAAAAGAAACTTTGAACTCCATACTAACGGCTTTTTGGAGTTTTACATGAAAAACCAGCCGGGGATTTGACGTACTGTCCCTATCAGGCGAATTTGCCTTGTTTAAAACAAGTGGTATGTTAGAGATTATTTTACAGTAATGTGAGGCCGAAGTAGTGTAAAGCTTAA
>Ga0265295_1006908_pt1 | contig 13425 bp, 7 predicted proteins | sample Munlansysbiofilm_FD_192503 | JGI IMG/M metagenome (GOLD analysis project Ga0265295, IMG submission 192503) | Leachate microbial communities from a municipal landfill in Southern Ontario, Canada - Methane capture system biofilm | ecosystem: Engineered > Solid waste > Landfill > Unclassified ... | reverse complement strand
GGCGCTCGGTATTGGTGAACGTGCCGTCCTTCTCGGCAAAGGAAGCCGCCGGCAGGACGACATCGGCCAGTTCCGCCGTCTCGGTGAGGAAAATATCCTGCACCAGCAGGAAATCCAGCTTTTCCAGGGCCTCGCGGACATGACTCATATTGGGATCGCTGAGGACCGGGTTTTCGCCCATGATCCACATGCCGGCCAGTTTTCCTTCCAGGATGGCCTGTGGCATTTCCGTCGCCGTCAGTCCGGGTTCCGATCTGGGCATGTATTTCCAGATTTCACCGATCCGCTGCCTGGCTTCCTCGTTGTCAACCCGCTGGTAGCCCGGGAAGAAGACGGGATTGCCGCCCATGTCGCTGGCTCCCTGGACATTGTTCTGCCCCCGCAGGGGATTGAGTCCGGCCCCGCGCTTGCCCAGGTTGCCGGTTGCCAGGGCCAGGTTGGCCAGTGCCCGGACATTGCTGGTACCCGACGTATGCTGGGTCACCCCCATGGTGTAATAGATCCCGGCCCGCCCGGCGGCTCCATACATCCGGGCGGCCTCCTCGATGTCCGCCGCGGGAACGCCGGTGATTGTTTCCGCCCACTGCGGGGTGCAGCCGGCAACGGCCGCAGCAAACGCATCAAACCCCTCGGTCCGCTCGGCAATGAACTGCCTGTCGGCCAGGTCGTCGCGAAGAATGACATGGCACAGGGCGTTCACCAGGGCCGCATCCGTCCCCGGCCGGTGCCGCAGCCAGATCGCCGCGTGGTCGACCAGCTTGATCCGCCGGGGGTCGGCGACGATCAGCTTCGCCCCTCTCTTCACCGCCTTTAGCATGCGCAGGCCGATGATCGGATGGGTTTCGGTGGTATTGGAACCGATGACCAGCAGGACGTCATTGTCCACGATGCCGGCGATATCGTTGCTCATCGCCCCGGAACCGAATGCGGTGACCAGACCGGCCACTGACGGACTGTGTCAGTAGCGGGCACAGTGATCCACATTGTTGGTGCCGATGCCGGCCCGGAAAAATTTCTGAAAGGCGTAATTTTCCTCGTTGGTGCAGCGCGCCGACGAAAGTCCGGCAATGGCGTCCGGGCCCTTGTCCTCCAGGATACGGCGCATGGCCTCGGCGATCAGGTCCAGGGCCTCGGCCCAGCTTGCCGGTTCGAGCGCCCCGCTCTGCTCCCGCCGGATCAGAGGTGTTTTCAGGCGGTCCGGATGGTGGACGAAGGCATGCCCGAACCGTCCCTTGACGCACAGGTCTCCGTAGTTGGGAGCCTTGTCGGGATCGGCGCCGACCTCCATCAGGGTGTTGCCCTTGACCTTGAGCTGGACCTGGCAGCCGGTCCCGCAGTACGGACAGGTAGAGGGAATCGATTGTACCTCTTCGACCTGGATGGGAACGATCCGGTTCTTCTTGTTGAGAGCGCCGGTGGGGCAGTTCTCAACGCATTTGCCGCAGGAAACGCACTTGTCGTTGAACACTATTTCCAGACCGTAGGGCCGGCCGTGTTCGTCCACCTTGCTGGCCCTCAGTTCCAGGGCGTCATATTCGCAGTACCGTTCACAGCAGCGGCAGAAGATGCACTTGTTGCGGTCGACCACGATGGCCGGATGGGAATCGTCGATCTTGTACAGGGGCTTGATGCCCATGCCGGTCTTAAGGATATTGACGTTGTATTCGACGTCAAGCCGTTTCAGCTCGCACCGTTCATAGGCGCTGCAGCCGCAGGACAGGCAGCGGGACGCCTCGCGGACCGCCATTTTTTCCGTGTAGCCGAGCTTGACTTCGTCAAAGTCCTGGATGGCTGTTTCCGGCGGGCGCTCGGGCATTTTTTCCCGCAGCTTGACGTTGATGCCTTCAAAATTCTTCAGATCGACGTCGTCAAAGGTTTTGCCCCGGGTGAAGTTGAACCTGTTTTCCGGCGTTTCCTTGTCACTATCCATGACAAAGGCGTGGATGTTGTCCGCCGCCCTCCGGGCAGCGACCACGGCCTGGATGACCGATTTCGGGCCGGTCACGGCGTCGCCGCCGGCGAAGACCCCGTCGACGCTGGTCTGGGAGCTCCGGGGATTGGCGACAATATTGCCTTTGGGGGTCAGTTCGATCCCGGCCTCGATCTCGCCGCCGATGAAATGGTCCTTGACCGCCATCTGTCCCAGGGAGGAAACAATGGTGTCGACAAAGAGGGTGTTCTTGGCGCCCGGGATGGGGACCGGCTCCCGGCGGCCGCGTTCATCCGGCTCGCCCAGCTTCATCCTGATCAGGTCGAGCCGCAGCCTGCTGTCCTCCTCGGATGGCCCGCATATTTCGATGGGGGAGGCCATGAGCAGAAACTTGACGCCTTCCCGCTCCGCCTCGCGGATATTGCGCTGATTGGCCGGCATTTCGATCTTGGCCCGGGGGTAGATGATGGTGACGTCGTTGACGCCCAGGCGCAGAAGGCTTCGGGCGACCTCCATGGCCGTGTTGTTGCCGCCGATGACCGCCGCCCGCCGGCCCAGTTCAATGTGTTTCCCTTCATTGACCAGGCGCAGGAACTCGATGGCGCGATACACATGGGGCTTCTGGGAACATGGGATTTCCAGCGGTTCGTCAATGCAGGCGCCGATGCCGATGAACACCGCGTCAAAACCCTGGTCCCGGAGATCCCGGATGGTGAAATGCCTGCCCCATTCCTGGTTCAGGCGGATGGAGATGCCCATCCGGAGGATGGTGTTGATTTCGTACTCCAGGACCTCCCTGGGAATACTGTACTCCGGGTGGCCGTAGCGCAGGGCTCCTCCCAGCTTGGGAGCGGCTTCGAAAATGGTGATGTCATGCCCCCGCCGGGTGAGAAAATAGGCGGCGGTCAACCCGGCCGGCCCTCCGCCGATCACCGCGATCCGCTTGCCTGTCGGTTTTTCCCGGGGGATGTTCAGGTTGATCTCGTGGGTCATGCACCAGTCGGCAACAAAGCGCTTGAGATGGTTGATGTGAATCGGGTCGTCAACCAGAATGCGCCGGCAGCGGGTTTCGCAGAACCTGGGGCAGACCCGGCCCACGGAGAACGGTACCGGATTGCGCTCCATGACCAGGCGCAGGGCTTCTTCGTATTCGCCCTTGGCGATGTGGGCGATGTAGCCCTGAACGTTGATCTGTCCCGGGCAGGTAAGATTGCAGGGAGCCTTGCAGTCGCCGAAATGGGTGCGGGAGATGGCGGCCAGCCGCTGCTGGCGGAAGTCGGTGACGGTCCTGGATGCCGTCGCGATGTCCATGCCGTCCAGGACAAGGGTGGAACAGGCCCGGAAAAGACCCTCGACCGGCAGGACCGACGTAAGACCGTGCCGCCTGTAATCAGCCACTTCGACAACACAGATGTTGCAGGGGTTGTCGGCCAGGGTTCCCTTGACGTAACAGAGGGTGGGGATTGCTATGCCGGAGCGCTTGGCGACTTCAAGGATGGTCAATCCCTTTTCGGCAAGGATTTCATTGCCGTCGATGGTCAGTTGTACAGTGGTCATACACTCCGTTCAGGTTCAGGGCCAGCAGGCGGAAACCGTCCCGCTGTCCGCCGTTCGTCTCCGTTGGTGTCTATTTGGCCGGCTTCCATTCCTTCAGAAAGGCAGGCAGATGTCCGGCTTCCCTTGGACCGATGGTAATGGTCCACTCCGACAGTTCCTCCTCCAGTTCGCCTTTGATGGTGGCCAGGTACCCGGGAATGATCAGCTCGCGATGCCTGACCTTGTCGGTTATTCCCGATTTATTGACAAACTGGGCGATGAGGTCGGCGCCGAATTTGCCCGCCGCCCAGGCGGTCAGCACGGACAACCCTTCCGTGTCCTTGATCAGCAGCCAGGAAGGCACCTTGGACCCTTCAATTTCTCCGGAAACGATGAAGTAGGTCAGGGAGAAGTTGCAGGTGATCAGGACCGGGGAATCCTCTCCCGGACCGCTGATGGGATAGATGTCCTCGGCGACGACCATCGGCCGCTGCGGATCGGTGAAAATGTTCAACTGCTCCAGCAGCAGCGGAAAGAGGATTTCCCCCTGGATGTCGGATAGCACGACTATGCCGGCATACTTGGCCATCAGCACCGAGGCGATCATGGCCTCCATCATACCGTCGTCCGTCATCTCGCAGGGAAAGGTGATGGTCGGGAAACCGAAGGGCTTGAATTTTTCCTTGATGGCGGCCCGCCGTGTGACGACACTGTCTTCGAAGGCCGCCCTCATGGTCCTGGCTCCGGTGTCCAGGACCAGGTCCTTGTGGCCGCTTTCAACGAGCCGGCCGGACAGGTCGACCAAGTTGTCGAGATTTTTTCCCTTCACGGCGAGGGGACATCCGGTCTCCCGGGCAAGTTCGCCCATGGGCTGCCAGTTACCGTCGTCGGCGGCGTACAGCAGGGGCTTACGGTCGCCGCAGACGGCGGCCGCGGTTTTCATGTTGGCGACGTTGTCGCTCATGAGGATCAGAGAAGCCCTGGGCGCCTGCTCCAGCACCTTGCGGGTCAGGTCGGCAAAGGCGGCGCCGTCGCCGTTGCCGTCCTTGACGGCGATGAGGTTGGCCCGCATCATGACCCCGACCCGCTCAAATTCCAGGTCGTTGAACCGCTTGATCCTGGCGTCAACCGCAGCCTGCTCCTCAGAGGTGGACACCCGCACCGCTATGCCGGTCGGATGTTCAAACCGTTTTTCATGGCGGAAAAGACAGGTTTCGCCGCCGATGGTGAACGCCCCGTCGCCGCTCCCCAGCTTGACGGTCCGGATTGGGGGGGCCGATGCCTCGCCGATGGTCTGTTTCGCCTCCTCGCTCACGTACGGGCAGGCGTCGATGGCCGCCTGCCCCGCCGCCACCTTCATGGCAAAAGCGAGACATGTCGGGATCTCGCACTCGCCGCAGTTTTTCTTCGGCAGCATTTTCAGTATCTGTATGCCGGTTAACGCCATTGTTTCATTCCTCCTTAAAGCGTAACTCCTTGACAGCCCGGAACGGCTCCGCTTCCGGCTGCGGTTGGTTGATTCAATCAGCCGATCGCGGTCTCCATATCCAGGGCCGGATGTCCTTTCTCCTTGAGAAATTCGAGGATTTCCTCCTCGGTGGTCCCCTGCTCTTCCGTGGCGATCATGTCAAACAGTTCGGGCATGCCGATTTCCTCGCAGCGGGCCTTCAGCTTTTCCCCTATTTCCTCCTTGAGCATCTTGGGTATCCAGACCAGCCTTTTCAGGCCGCCCTCGGCAAGAAACAGTTTGGGGCTGGTCAGATAATGCTTGGAAACGCCCATGAACCCGGGGGTCTGCATGCCGCCGCCGGCCATGCCCGCCAGGGTGGTGAACTTCATGCCCGACGGGGTCATCCCCATGAAATCGCGGTTGACGACCATGATGCCGTTGCAGCTCGGCAGCATGGCGGCGATGGCCTCGAAGCAGCCGCAGGCGGTCATGGGGCTGTTCATCAGGGAGTAGCAGCTGACCTGGGTAACGACGCCGCGCGAGGCCTGGGCGACAAAGTCGTTGATGCCGGTGAAATAGCCGTTAATTTCGTCGATGCATTCGCCCTTCTGAATCGGCTGGTTCGGACCGGTGGGATTGATCTGGAACGAAGCCTTGCCGTCAAGCCAGTTGTAGGCGCCGCACATGCCGATGCGCTCCGGGGTGATGACGCAGACATGGCTCGGCGCGAAGGACTGGCACAGGGTGCAGGAATAGAACACCTCTTCGGTCTCGTCGGTCATGGAGCCGAGGCGGAGGTCGCGTTCCTCATAGACCTTGCGGGCAAGCTCCATGACTTCTTCGACCTTGTCCTGTTCGGTATAGATCTTGACCTGGACCTTGTCGAGGATTGCGCCGAACTCCTGGTGCAGCTTGCCGTGCAGGACCTTGCCGATGTGCTTGAAGGAAAAGCCTTTTTCCACCGCGGCCTTGCCGATGCGGATCCACATGATATTCCGCTGGCCGATGTGCATGATGCCCTGGATGTAATTGATCAGATGATGGAACTGGCGCTCGAGGATCGGTTCGAAGTCGGACTGCATTTCGCGGCCGGCCACTTCGACCAGAATGGCGATGGGCAGATTCTGCCCCTGCTGGATATCGGCGATGTCCGGCCCCTCGAGGATGATCCTGCCGTCCTCGACTTCGTCCATTTCCTTGGAGACAAGGACCTCGACGCCGGTGGTCCGGCCGCCCCCGCATTCCATGTACAGGTCGTCCTTGCGGATCCGCTCGCCTTCGAAGGCAGGGCCGAAGGACATCGGGATGTCGATCTTGGTGACCGTCACCTTCAGGCCGCGGACCTCGATGGCCTTCTGGACGATTTCCTCGTGCGGCACGTTGGACACCACGTGTTCGTAGGTGCAGATGCCGGTCGGCAGCACCTGAGGGATGTCGTAATCGGAGATGGTCGGGAAGCCCCAGTTGATGGCGCCGGCGGCATTGGCATACCATTCGTCGCTGACCGGACCGAACGCCATGACAAAGGCAAAGGTCCGGTTCTTGTTGTAAAGCAGGTTGCCGCGGTAGTCGCCGGGCTTGATGCCGCCGAAGGCCAGAGCGACGCGGCAGGCAAAGCCGATGGCAAAGACGGCGGAGGTGTAGGTCGGTCCGAAGGGCACCAGCCGGGTGTTCCAGCCGACCTGGACGCCGTTGTCGACCAGCAGGTCGGGCATCCGGATCCCGTCAGTATGGTCGTGCATGAAGATGTAGAGGTTTTTCTCCTGCAGCTCCAGGGCGATCCTGCTGGCGACCTCCTTGGAGGGCGGCGTTCCCATGATGGCGGCGAAGCCCGGGGCGGTGCCGTCGACGAACTCGACGCCCCGCTTGCGGAAGATGACATCGTCCGCCGCGCCCAGCCAGATGTTGTCCGTGGTCGGCTCCTCGCTCTTGGTGTAAAAACCGGCCTCGTTCAGGTAGCGGATGGCCTCGTACATCTCCTCGGCGAAGAAGGTGCCCATGCCGGCGTCGAGGGCCGGGGCAAGGTAGGGCAGCCAGATGTCCTCGGTGACGACGGGCGGCAGCAGCTTGCGGCATTCCTGGAAAATATCCTTCATGTCGCCGAGCCTTTCAACCTTTGCGCCGAGCATGGAATAGATGATGGGCAGGTAATAGGCCGTATTCGGAAAGGAGACTTCCTGTTCCGGCCCGTATTTCTTCAAGGCCTCTTCATAGGTCTCCTCAGCCATATCAATGATTTTTTTGGCGCCGCGAATGGCCGCGGAACAGATTATCTTCGACATAGAGAAAACTCCCTTCCAGTTGCTGTGTATTTCTCGAATTGGTACCCGGAATAAATTGCTCCGATCAGGACATGAGTCCGTTGATCAGGGATTTTGTCAGGTTGACGGCCTTGGGGTGACGCATGATCAGGACCTCGCCGCCGGCCAGCAGCATGCAGGCCGCGGTCAGGGCCTCCATCATGATGCCGCGCTGTTCCTGGTCGCCCAGCAGGTCATCGCTCGGCAGGCCGACTTCCTTGGTTTTCCAGACCTCGCGCCCCAGGTTGCAGATGATCGGCACCTGGAGCTTCTCATCTTTCTGGGTCAGGGCGGCAAGCCGGATGCGCTCCATGACCGAATAGGTATATTCGATGCCGTAGCCCAGAGCGCCGATGGATGGATCCATGAGCACGGTCGACAGGGATACGCCCAGGTTTTCCAGCAGGATGTTCAACTGCTTCGCCAGGTTGACATCGATGGGCGAAGCGGCGACTATCGGATGATGAAAAGCCATTGCCGTGGCGCCGATGGCCCGGTAATTGGCATCTTCGAGCGGGGCCAGGCATACTTTTTTGTCGCCGATGATGGCGGTGACTTCACGCAGGGTCTCGGTATCCTTTTCGTTGTTGCCGCAGCCCCAGACTATGATGGGCACATCAACGGCCTCGATCACCGCGGCCGCGTCCCTGGCCGCCTCGGAAGACTTCCGGTTCAGACCGTTGGGATCGGTCCCGGCCAGATAGATGTTCAGCGCCCCGGCCTGGTATTCATCGACGCATTTCCTGGCCCAGGCAACCGGGTTGTCCATCACGTCGTCGAAATATCGGGTCAGGGTGGCCGGCCAGTTGTCAGGCTTGATGTCCATGATCTCCATGGCGATCAGGGGTTTCCTGGGCATGCTCCCCTCAAAGAGGTGGAACGGCAGCACCGAGGAACCGCCGACAGTGACGGCCGTGTCGCCGTTGCCGAGAACGGTTTCCCGGATCGCGCCATTGTAGTTGACGGTGTAGGCGGACGCCGGCACCTTGGTCGCCCGCTCGGCAAGGGTACTTTCTGCCGCGGCGAGTTCCGGGGCGGCAATGGACGCAGGCGCGGCCTTTGACGGCTTGGGCGCAGGCTCCTTCCTGACTGGTTCGGGGGCGGGGCCGGCAGCGGCTTTTTCCGGCTTGGGCGCAGGCTCCTCCCTGGCTGGTTCGGGGGCGGATCCGGCAGCGGCCTTTTCCGCCTCGGCCTTTGCCCTGGCCCTGGCTTCGGCCTCGGCCTTCGCCCTGGCCTCTGCTTCCGCTCTGGCAGCTGCCTTGGCCTTTGCTTCCGCCTCGGCTTTGGCTTTGGCCTCCATTTCAGCCTGAGCCCTGGCCGCCTCCTGCTCGGCCGCTTTTCTTTCGGCCTCAGCTTTTGCCTTTTCCGCGGCTGCGGCGCGTTCGTCAACCTTCAGAGGCGCCTGAACCGCAGCGGGCGCCCCAGTCGCCGCCTGGGGAGGCTCCTTCTTGAGGATGGCTTCCGCATCCATGAATTTCAGCAACGCGGCGAACTGATCATCGCTGAGTCCATATGCCCTTCTGAGGGCGTCAAGCCCCTGTTTGACTGATTCCAACGCCATCTGGCGCTCTGTTTCATTCATTTTGTGTTCTCCTGCATCATCGGTAGCAACGGCAACGGTTTCAGTTGACTGGACCGGCGAGCCGGCGGGCCGGGGAGCGGATGCCTGCCGCATGATGGCCTCCGCTTCGCGGCGGGCTGCGGCGACTATCTGCTCGGCCTCGGCTTTTGCCTCGGCAACTGCCGCGGCCACATCAGCGCGAACGGTGATCGCTTCGGCAAGGGGCGCGGGAGCAGCTTCGGGCTCTGCTTCGGCAAATGTCGGCCGGGGCAGCAGGCCGGCTTTTTCGACAATCTGCTCCACCGCCTCCTCCCACTCGATGGCCATGACATGAACGCCGGCGACACCTGGTATTTCCTTGACCTGGTTGATGATGTCAACCGCGATGCTGATCCCTTCCTGCTGCTTGTTTTTGGCCCCCTTCAGGCGGTCGATGACCTCGTCGGTGACGTCCATGCCGGGAACGTTGTTTTTCATGTACATGGCCATGCCGACGGACTTGGGCGGCGTGATGCCGGCGAGGATGTACGCCTTATTGTCCAGTCCCAGATCCCTGACCATTTCCATGAACCTGGCAAATTTGTCAACATTGTAGATGATCTGGGTCTGCACAAAATCGGCGCCGTTGGCGATTTTCTTGCCCAGCCGGACTGCCCGGTATTCAAAGGGATAGGCAAAAGGGTTGGCCGCGGCGCCGATGAAGAAACGCGGTGCGCTCCCCTTGATTTCCTCGCCGCATTGAAATTTTTTCCCATCCCTCATGTCCCGGACCATGCCGAGCATCTGGATGGAATCCATGTCAAAAACACCCTTGGCGCCGGGATGGTTGCCGAATTTCTGATGATCACCGGTCAGACACAGCAGGTTTTTCAGGCCATGGGCCGAAGCGGCCAGCAGATCGCTCTGCATGCCTATCCTGTTCCGGTCGCGGCAGGTCATCTGAACAACCGGCTCGACCCCCTCGGACTGGGCGATGAGACCGGCTCCGATGCTTGACATGCGGACGATCGCCGTCTGGCAGTCGGTGATATTGACCGCGTCCACGCATCCCTTGAGCAGCCGGGCTTTTTTTCTGACAACCTCCGGGTCACTGTTTTTCGGCGGCCCGAGCTCCCCGGTGACGGCAAACTTGCCGCCGGTGAGCACGCGCTCGAGATTGCTCCCCGATTTCATCAATCCTCCTTGTGAGAAAATATATCCATGCACGGTCGACTCTGGCGCGGCCGGCCGTGTTGCGTTCGTTTTCGCCCGTCACCCTGCCGGAGCAAACCCCGGCAGGCATCTCGCCGGACAAAATGCCGGTTCGGCGACCCGGGCCGGCTCAGACGTGGGGCACACCCTCGCCGCCGCAGCCCATGCCGGGCAGGGCCTGGCCTTCGATCTGGCGGCGCATGGCCATGTCGAACAGGACGCGGTCCTGTTTTTTATTGATGCCCAGGGCTTCCCGTTTTGCATCAATGGCTCTGATCATCTTCTGCGCCAGCTTGATCGGGTCTTCTTCGACATCCCAGGTGGCGCCGTACAGATCCTTCATGCCTTTGAACAGGAATTCGCTGAACTTCTTCGACCCCTGGACGGGGAGGTTCTGGAAGATGACATGGGCGCCGGAGCTGACAAAGTACTGGCCGATGGCAACCGCCTTTTCCGACATGTAGAGCGGTGCGGTCCCGCAGGCCGGTATTTCGGAAATATCCTCGCCGAGCCCGCCCTCGTTGACCATTTCGGTCAGGGCGATGAGCAGCCTGCTGTTGTCGACACAGGAGCCGACATGCAGCACCGGCGGCATGCCGACGGTCTCGCAGACTTCGGCCAGGCCGGGACCGGCATACTCGGCGGCGGCTTCGGGCCGCATCAGTCCCCGGCGGCCCAGCGCCGAAGCGGCGCAGCCGGTGGCCAGGACAAGGACGTTGTTTTTGATCAATTCCGTGGCGATTTTGAAGTGGACGTCATCGGCATATTTGAAATGCTCGCAGCCGACAATGGCCCCCACCCCCCTGATCCGGCCGTTGATGATGTTGTCGTTCAACGGGCGGTAGGAGGAGCGGAAGCGCCCGCCCAGCATGTAATTGATCGTCTCGTGGCTGAACCCGACCACCACGTCGAATTTTTTGTCCCTGGGGATATAATGGGTGCCGCGTTTTTTGAAGTTGCCGATCGCATGGCGGAGAATGGCCTTGGCGGACTGCAGGGCCTCATGTTCGTCAAAGGGGATGTGGACTGCGTCCGGCATCTTGGCGCGATAATTGGTGGTGATGATGTCGGTGTGCATTTCCTTGACCACCTGGGCGACGGACTGCATGACGCACTGGACGTCGACGACCATGGCCTCGACGGCGCCGGTGGCCAGGACCATCTCCTGCTGGATGAAGGAGCCGGCCACCGGGATGCCGCGCCGCATCAGGATCTCGTTGCCCGTGCAGCAGACTCCCGCCAGGTTGATCCCCTTGGCCCCGGCCTTTCTGGCCAGTTCCAGCATGTCTTCATCCTCCGCCGCCATGCAGAGGGATTCGGCCAGAAGCGGTTCGTGCCCGTGGACGGTGATGTTGACCTGGTCCTCCTTCAAGCAGCCGAGGTCGACGATCGCCCGCCTGGGGACCGGGGTGCCGAACATGATGTCGGTCAGTTCGGTGGACAGCATGGACGCGCCCCAGCCGTCCGCCAGGGCGCACCTGGACCCCTGCAGCATGATGTTCTTATAGTCCTGGTCAACCCCCATGTGGGTGCGGTGCATCATTTCCACAACCTCGCGGTCGATGCCGCGGGGCTCGACTCCCAGTTTCTTCCAGATCTCCTGCTGCTTGCGCGGCGCGCGCTTGAGCATGGTGAGGGTTCCGTCCTGCTGCCCGAACTCGGCCAGGGCCTTTTCCCCGAGCTCCAGGGCGATTTCGTTCTTGCCGCGCCCTTCGGTGGCAATGCCGAAGAGCTCCGCCATCCGGTGGAGTTTTTCCACGTCCTTGATCTCGTGCGGGGTTTCACCCTTGGCGGTGGCGATCAGGCCGCGCACCATTTCCCTGGCATGGTCGGTATGGGAGGCGGTGCCGGCGGCGATGATGCGGGCAAAATTCCTCGCCGTAACCGTATCGGCCGTGGCCCCGCAGATCCCCAGCATGGTGTCCACGCCGTCGATGATCTGGCAGGGGCCCATGTTGCAGATCCTGCAGCAGGTGCCGCCGGAGCCGAAAAGGCAGGCGGACATGCCGCGGTCTTCCAGCCGGTCATAGGCCGTGCGGACCTGTCTGGCCAGGTCCTGGTTGAGCAGGTCGATGGTTGATGCGCCGGTTATTTCATTGCACTTGTCGCATCCGGTTGACTTCGCCATAATAACGTCTCCTGAACTGTGATCGGAAACGGAACCCGGCACATGCGCCGGGTGGTCCGATTGTTGATTCGCTTGCCTGGTTAAACCAGCCCGGCATGCTGCCTGGCCGACTGGACGGTGTTCTTCATGAGCATGGTGATGGTCATCGGCCCCACTCCTCCGGGGACCGGTGTAATGGCCGCCGCCTTGTCCCTGACCGAGTCAAATTCGACGTCGCCGGCGAGTTTGGCCTTGCCGCTCTCGGTCGTGCCGATCCGGTTGACGCCGACATCGATCACCACCACGCCTTCCTTGACCTGGTCGCCCTTGATCATGTTCGCGACTCCGGCGGCCACTATAAGAATATCAGCACGCTTGGTGTGAAAGTCCATATCTTTTGTCCGGGTGTGGCAGAGGGTAACCGTGGCGTTGCCGCCGGGGCGCTTCTGCAGCATGAGGTTGGCCACGGGTTTGCCGACGATGTTGGAGCGGCCGATGACCACGACCTCGGCCCCGCTCGTCTCCACCCCGGCCCGCATGAGCAGCTCCAGGACCCCGTGGGGAGTGCAGGGCAGAAAACACTGCTCGCCGAGCATCATCTTGCCGACGTTGACCGGATGAAAACCGTCCACATCCTTGTCGGGATCGATGGCGTACAGGACCTTGGCCTCGTTGATATGCCTGGGCAGGGGCAGCTGAATGAGTATCCCGTGAATTTTCGGATCGTCATTGAATTTCCCGACCAGCTCGAGCAGCTCCTCTTCGCTCGTCCCGGCCGGCAGCGTGACCTGCTCGGAATGGATGCCGAGGGCATGCGCGGTCTTGTTCTTTGCCGCCACATAGGATTGCGAGGCGGGATCATCGCCGACCAGGATAGTCACCAGGCCGGGCACTACATTATGTTTCGCGCGGAGTTCGTCAATCTCCAGCTTGAGTTCCTCCCGTATCGCTTTGGCGGTCTCGGTTCCGCTTATGATTTTTGCCCCCATTCTCACTCCTTTCTCAATTCGCTGAAAACAATGGATATCAGGTCGGCATAAACAGAATATGCCGATAAGTACATGTACAAAATGTCAGGATGGCGTGTACAATATGTCAAAGGCTCAAAAAAAGTGCCAAGAAGAGTTACAATATCGGATATGAAAATATTTTCAAGTATAAAACTGCGTTTTTTCATCCTCTTCCAGTCGTTTAATAATGAAATGATATGAACCGGTTGTCCATCTTTTTCCCTGATTTTCCCTGCAGCCCGGTTTTTCCCCGGAGAAGGAGAGGTTGATTTTTTTCTTGGTCGTAACTAAATTCAAAAAATACAGCCGGCCAGTCCGGCAGGCAGAAAACACTGCTGCT
>Ga0265295_1006907_pt1 | contig 13425 bp, 12 predicted proteins | sample Munlansysbiofilm_FD_192503 | JGI IMG/M metagenome (GOLD analysis project Ga0265295, IMG submission 192503) | Leachate microbial communities from a municipal landfill in Southern Ontario, Canada - Methane capture system biofilm | ecosystem: Engineered > Solid waste > Landfill > Unclassified ... | reverse complement strand
TGAGCTGTCGCTTGGGTTACACTTCCCTTGCCTTCAAGTAATTTTAGGAGGCAAGGGAACTTTTGCATACCAACAATTTACACCCAGCGATCGGGTACCCCATCGATCCTGCATGAAATCACACACGTATGCATATAGACTCAACTTCTACAGCAGCTGCAACCCAAACCGAATCACACCACAGCTACAATTTGTGTGGCAAACTCGCACGTTGCGGCTTAGTTCTCATGGTGCTATCGATTATGTGTGCATGCAGTGCTACCCAGATGCACGACCACCCTGCTCCAGTAAGCGCAATACCTCCCAGCGCCACCACAGATCTTGATACACAAGCAACAGCACCGCCCGCACATAAAGAGATGCAGACTGACAGAGATCAAAACATTCCAAAACCCAGCTCCGAAGCTGCAGTAGTCGCCCTTGAGGATCAGGGTGATAATGGCGTAGCTCTCGAATCTGGCGCGGCTTCAACCTTAGAAAGCCCCACAAAACCTGAGGTGTCCGAAGCGGGCGTAACTCCTACTGCAAAGACAACACCATTGACCCAACCGCCCACTCCACCTGCGGTGCTGAAACACTACACGGTCAAGGGTGGCGAAAACCTCTACACGATTGCACATCTGCCGACAATCTACGCCGATGGTATGCTCTGGCCTCTTATTTACCGTGCCAACAGAGATCAAATCAAGAACCCGCGCCAAATTTACCCCGGTCAGGTGCTCAATATTCCGCGCAACATATCTGAACCAGACAAAGAACTGGCACGTAACACCGCCAAAGAAAGCACAGTCTTTACTTCTGACGCTCAAGCAGCCGACTAGCAACTGTCTTCTATAAACCACTGTTTCATTTCTCTTTGCCGAGACATCCATTTACCCAACGCAGTCCTCTCAAATTCACTTGACAGCCTATCCCCTTTTGCATACTGTATACCTGTTAAAGGGCGTACGAATAAAGCTCGAAGCGCTCTACACTGCACAGCTTGCAAGAAACGGGATCCTAACGGAATGAACTCAAGCCACAGCATACAGGTTGCTTCTGCACCTTCAGAATCAACGTGGAACAGGTTGCAACCTAACGCTACAGCTATGCGCTTTCATGAGAATGCCGCAATGTTCAACCTTCATTGCCTCTGACTTTTTTTACCCGTGCCGGTGTGACATGTAGTCGCTCCGGCTTTTTATTCATTTAATTGATTTTGAAGGAGAGAAACATGGCAAGAGCAAAAATTTCCCTGATTGGTGGTGGACAGATCGGTGGCGTACTTGCACAGCTGTGCGCCTTGCGCGAACTTGGTGACGTAGTACTGTTCGACATTGTCGAGAACATGCCTCAGGGTAAGATGCTCGACATCGCGGAGGTTGCTCGCGTAGATCAATTCGACGTTGACCTCAAAGGCACCAACGATTATAAAGATATCGTCGGTTCTGATATCGTAATCGTTACGGCTGGTCTGCCACGCAAGCCGGGCATGAGCCGTGACGACCTGCTTGCTGTTAACGCGAAAATCATGAAGCAGGTTTCTGAAGGGATCAAAGAATATGCTCCCGATTCATTTGTAATCATCATTTCTAACCCCCTCGATGCCATGGTTACCCTGTGCCAGAAAGTTACCGGCTTCCCACCTGAGCGTGTCATGGGTCAGGCAGGTGTTCTCGACTCCAACCGTTTCTGCTCTTTCATTGCCTGGGAACTAGGGGTATCAGTACGTGACGTAAACGCCATGGTACTTGGTGGTCACGGCGACACCATGGTTCCCATCGTACGCTATGCCAACATCAACGGTATTCCGGTAATGGAGCAACTGGTACGTAAGCATGGTGAAGCTAAGGCCAAAGAAGTTATGACCGCTATGGTTGAGCGCACCAAAATGGCCGGTGGCGAAGTGGTTAAGCTGCTTGGCAACGGCTCAGCGTTCTATAGCCCGGCTTCTTCTGCTATCGCTATGGCAGAAGCGATCCTGCGCGACCAAAAGCGCGTCCTGCCCGTATGTGCTCTCCTCCGGGGTGAGTTTGGCGTAGACAACTACTATGTTGGCGTTCCCTGTATCCTCGGTGCCAATGGTATCGAAGGGATCGTTGAGTTCGAACTTGACGCTGAAGAGCAGGCACTGTTCGACAACTCTGTTGCTGCAGTTAAAGGCCTTATCGATGAGCTGCCTACCATCCTCCCGGACATGGCAGACGTACTAAAGTCATAATGTAAGCACTGGGCGACATATACCCATACAACAAGGGCAATGGCGACATTGCCCTTGTTGCTTACCTACAGCCATCCTAACCCTTCAGAGCACAACCATTTAATTCTTTAATCGCACTGTTGGAACAATATAGCCTGGCTGAAACAGTCAATCATTTAATAGTTTAGGCGTTATCACGCCTTGCGCCTAAACTCATTTGGTGGTATATACAATCGCGTTTAGCTATGGTACTTAACTACCTGCAACGAGGTTGTTAATATTCACTCTTATTTAGTTTCGCGCATCGTCTGCTACAAATGCTGTGGCAGACGGAGACATAGAACAGATCGTTATTTAACAGGAGACAGTATGGCTGAGAATGCAAAACTCACAAAATCTGAGCAAATTGTCGTGAAGTTTGCCGGTGATTCCGGCGACGGCATGCAGCTCATTGGCAACCAGCTTACCGCACTGGCAGCATTAGACGGTAATGATGTAAACTCCCTGCCGGATTATCCGTCAGAGATTCGGGCCCCAGCCGGAACAATCGCTGGTGTATCTGGCTTTCAGATGGCTCTAGGTGACCACAAGATTTACACTGCTGGTGACCACCCCGATATCCTGGTAGCGTTCAATCCCGCTGCGGTAAAGCACAGCTCCAAATTTGTAAAGCCCGGCGGCATGATCATCACCAACTCCGACTCCTTCACCGAGAAGGCTTGGACAAAGGTTGGCTACGAAAGCAATCCTCTCGAAGACGGCTCCCTGAAGGGCTATGATGTTAAAGCTATCCCCATGTTCACCCTCGTGCGCGAAGCACTGGCTGACATGGATATGCCTACCGCAGCCAAAGATCGGTGTAAAAACTTCTTCGTCATGGGTGTGCTGTGCTGGCTGTTTAACAAAGAGCAGCAGCTGGTGCTCGACTTCATCCAGGAAAAATTCGGTCCCAAAGCGAAAAAGCCCCTGCTCCAGGTTGCAGAAGCCAATACCCGCGCATTTAAAGCGGGCCTGAACTACGGTGAAACGGCTATCCTGTTCCAAGAGCGCTACGACCTTGGTGCTGCACAGCTCGAAAAAGGGCTGTACCGCAACATCACAGGTAACGATGCATCCGCATTGGCTATTGCGGCAGCCGGGCACAAATCTGGGCTGCAGCCGTTCATCGGTTCTTACCCCATCACGCCTGCAACCGACCTGCTTCACTACGCATCTGAATTCAAAGATCTGGGTCTGGTGACCATGCAGATGGAAGATGAGATTGCAGGGATCTGTTGTGCCGTGGGTGCGGCATACGCCGGTAATCTAGCGTTTACCACCACTTCAGGGCCTGGACTGTCTCTTAAAACTGAGGCCGCTGGCATGGCTCTGATCTTGGAACTACCACTGGTAATTATTAACGTTCAGCGTGGTGGGCCCAGTACCGGTCTGCCAACCAAGACCGAGCAATCCGACCTGCTTCAGTCTATGTTCGGACGCAACGGCGACAGCTACATGCCTATCATCGCTGCCAACAGCCCGGCGGACTGCTTTGACGCCACCTATCAGGGCGCTAAAATTGCTCTGCAGTACCGCACACCGGTAATCGTTCTAACAGACGGCTACATCGGCCAGGGCAGTTGTCCTTGGAAAGTACCCACCATGGATGAACTAGAGGATCTTACCCCCTACGTGAACTTCTGGAAACCGGAAGATCACCCGGGTGAGACCTATCAGCCCTACAAGCGCGACCCTGAAACACTCGCACGCGACTGGGCTATCCCTGGAACCAAAGGGGTACAACACCGCATCGGTACGCTGGAAAAAGACGCCCTCACCGGCGCAGTCAGCCATGATCCTATGAACCACCAGATCATGACTGAGACCCGTACCAACAAAGTAAACAACCTCGCAGCTGTTCTGCCGCAAGCTGAAATCAACGGCAAGGATTCTGGCAAGGTGCTAGTAATCAGCTGGGGTGGTACATATGGCGCAGTTAAAGGTGCTGTTGACCGTCTCATCGAAGAGGGTAAATCCGTATCTGGCGTCAACTTGCGCTGGGTATGGCCGTTCCCGCCAAACTTGGGCGACATCATCAGCCGCTTTGACAAAGTTCTCGTACCCGAGCTCAATATGGGGCAGCTCAGCCTGCTTCTGCGCGCAAAGTTTCTGGTTGATGTAGAAAGCCTCTCCAAGGTTCAGGGCGACCCGTTCCGTGAGTTTGAGGTGATCGACAAAGTCAACGAAATGTTAGGAGAATAAAAACCATGGCAGATACACAACTGACAAAAAAAGACTTCGCTTCTGATGCAGAGGTGAAATGGTGCCCCGGCTGTGGCGACTACGCCATTATGAACGCCGTACGTGAGGGCATGGTTGCCGCCGGCAAGCCGCGTGATGAAGTGGCAATCGTATCCGGTATCGGCTGTTCCAGCCGGTTCCCATACTATATGGAAACCTACGGTCTTCACACTATTCATGGACGTGCCGCTGCAATTGCCTCTGGCGTAAAAGTTGCCAATCCGAAGCTTGATGTGTGGGTAATTTCCGGTGATGGTGACTCTACCGCCATCGGGGGTAACCACTTCATGCACGCAATTCGGCGCAACGTTAATCTGAAATACGTGCTGATCAACAACAAGATCTACGGTCTGACTAAAGGACAGTACTCCCCCACTTCAGAGATGGGGCAACGTTCTAAAACCAGCCCCTATGGGGTTATTGACTACCCTATGACCCCCCTGAAGGTGGCTATGGGTCTAGGCGCAACCTTCATTGCACGTGGCCTTGATTCAATCATGAAGCTCTCTAGCGAGATCTGCATACGTGGTGCTAAGCATCACGGCCTGAGCATGATGGAGATCTTCTCCAACTGCGTTATTTACAATGATGGTGCGCACAAGCAACTCTCCAGCAAAGAAGAAGGTCCTAACCATCGGATCATTCTACGCCACGGTGAGAAGATGCTTTTCGGTACAGAAGATCAGTTCTGCCTCGTCCAGGATGGTTTTGGCATCAAAAAAGCCAACGTTGCGGACGTATCTGAAGCAGACATTCTGGTCCACGACGAGAAGAACGCAGAGTTGGGTGCCCTCCTGGCTGGAATGCGCCCGGATGCAGGTCTGCCAGTTGCACTTGGCATCATCTACGCGGATGAAAGCAAGAAAAAAACCTACGACGATATGGTGTATGAGCAACTAGCAGAGGTTAAAGCTAAACGTGGTCGCACTATGGATCAATTGCTGCAAGAAGGTCACACCTGGACTGTTTAACCAGACGTTTGAGGTTTAAATCGCACCAATAAAAAAGGCCCGGAAAATCCGGGCCTTTTTTGTATCTGGGGACGGGGGCTAAATATTTTTCGCCCCCACATTTTTATTCTTCGACTCCCCATGCTTCAAAGCCCCAGCCCTGAAAACGGGGAACCCACGGTGATCTTTCCATACTTTCTGGCTCGCGGATGTTTTCGGGTTCGCGAATATTCTGCGCTTCTGGGATAGCTGCGCGGGTTCGGATGTTCTCCAGCTTGCGCACATCCTCCGCTTTTGGCTGCGTAACAGCAGCCTCCTGCTTAGCCTCAACCTGCTTGCCCAACGCAGTCTCTGTAGTCTCTGTAGTCTCTGTAGTCTCTACTGTCATAGGTGACTCTGTTGCCTGTGCATCCTCCAAGGCCGCACTACGCTCTATCATCTTTGGGGCGGCCTCAACATCCAAAGCGCTGAACACTTTCACCACCCCCACTTCCCACTCAATTTCTTTACCATGCGCGTAGAAGTAGTCGGAGACAGCCTGCGTGCGCATACCATCAACACCGCGGATCCGCAGATGTACACTGTCAAGGGTGCGCACCACTTCACTCTCACTATTCAGATCGGTTTTATATCCGAACTCGCATTCGAGTATCGCATCAGCACGGGTTGGGTCTGGAGCAATATCCCACCCCAGCGCATCAATTTGCTCACGTACCAGAGCGTCCGTTCCTGCATCTGGTGCGTCCTTAACCACATATGCAACGGTTTCAATATCACGGGGTGACCATGCATCTACAGTATCGACATGCAAGTGACTGCAGGCAGATCCAAGCAGAAGTAAAGATACACTTATACAGACAGAAAATAGGGCTTTCACATATCGCATCACTTCTCCTCCGAGTTCAGGGGCCACACAATGTCGAGTACCTGCTTCACATCATCTTCCTTAATCTTTTGGGGTGGCATAGTCGTTAATGGGCGAATCTTACGCGGGTTTTTAATCCAATCTTTGAGGTTGTCGCGTGTCCATGCTTTATCGTCGCGTGCGGTTGCGGGGTAAAACTCTGTCCCCATACCGGAGAGATTAGGCCCAATGATATCAGTGCCCAGCCCTCCGTATTTATGGCTTAGCATACGATGGCATCCGCCGCAGTGGCGGGTAAAAGGGTCTTCTTCCTGCGCCGCATGGGTGAAATATACCACCAAGGGTCTGGAGGTCTCAGATGGAGGGGCGTTAAGAGCCCCAGAGTAGATGCGCGTCAGAATGGATGCCAGCTTTTTATCACTTAGGGGAAATAGTGGCATGAATACGGCAGGATCACGCACTGCCTTTTCCAACTCAAGGCTACTGCGCGCTGGTGCCACCGCATCGAGGTTGGTGGCAAGGTCGTTGCCTTTCTCTCCCGTCACATGACAGCGGCGACATGCAAAAGTCTTGAGCGCCCCCTCACCCGCTTCAACCACGGCACTGTGTGGCTGTACATACCAACTATGGCGTGGCAGCACCATGCCGGCGTGCGCCAAGTTTTTACGTGAGGTCAGAGGATTGCCCCGATGACACATATCACACTGCTGCAACTGGGTAGCGTTCCACTGCTGGCGCACCTCTGTGGCTGGACATGTAGTAGAATGACATGTACCACACTGCTGCGCTGCTGCACTCTGCACCCAGAACACCAACCCAAGCAGAATCAGGCAAAACCGCTTAAAACCCAATTTTCCCCCCGAAAATAGAGCGCTACTATGGTCAACACAACAATGCTGCCAAACACCAGCAGGGTCAGGATATTCACCCATTTCTGTTCGGGAGCGAACCAGCGTGCACGTTCCGCAGTTTTGGTGCCTGGTAGCCACGGCAAACATGCAAACACCATCCCCACTGCAAGCATAGGATACACTGCATATTTGGAATAACTCACCACCTCTTGGGTCCACACTAGAAACCATGCCGCGCGCGACGGATTGGGCACATCCGACAAGTCGGCAGGCTCAAGTAATGGGGCGGGAAATAACGCGGCCAGCACTAACACCACTATAAAACCTGCAGCCATGGCATTGCGGATTAAGGTGTAAAATACTGGGGAGCTCTTAACATATTCTTTCACAGGTAGGGGAGCACTCCTTTCTGACGCCGAATCTTGTAAAAGTGGATGGCACACAACACCAAAGTAGCCAGCGGTAGAAGCACAATATGCAGGACGTAAAAGCGTAGCAGGGATAAGGGCGCACCCACCTCATCCGGCACCATGAACGCGTGAAACAGTTCCCCCAGCGGCACCACCAGCACCAGCTCCATTCCTGTCTGCGTCGCCCACAGCGCAAGCTGATCCATGGGGAGCAAATATCCGGTGTAGCCGGAGAACAGAGCAAGGCACAGGAGCAAAAACCCCACCACCCAGTTCCATTGGCGCGGGGGTTGATAGGCGCCGGTGAAGATTACGCGCAGCGTATGCAGAAACAACAGCGACAGATAGAGGTTGGCGCTGATGCGATGCAAACTGTGGAGGAAATGCCCCCCGAACACCTGCTCTTCAATATAGAGCACCGAATTATACGCCTCGGCTGAATGGGGGATATAGTAAAACGCGAGTAACATGCCACTGACAAGTAACACCAGAAACATGGTAAACGCCAAGCCCCCCAGGCAGAAGGTGTAGCTAATCCGTAGATTGTTTTTCAACACCACCCGCGGAAACAGATGACGGATAAAATCACGCATGAAAAATTTCCTAGATAAATATGACCTATACAAACATGACCTATACAAACATGACCTATACAAACATGACCTGTATACACATGACCTGTATACACATGACCTGTATACACATGACCTGTATACACATGACCTGTATACACATGATGTGTTCAGGAGGGATAGACTGACTGGTCCTTCCCGCACCCTCACACGGTATTCATCACTTTGTCCTCAAATACACGCAGAACTCCGTTGCTCTGCTCCAGGCGCAAATGGGGAAGCGCTTCAGTTGCAGGTCCCTTTACCACTCCACCAATGCTACTAAACTCACTGCCGTGACACGGACAGCTCATCCCTCGGGGCAACACATTTACGGTGCAGCCCAAGTGAGTACACACCAGGCTGATGGCATGGACCTTCCCCTCTTCCCGTACCAGCGCTACCCGTTCATGGCGAAACACCAGCGCGCCGCGTTCCGGCATTTTGGTTACAGGCACCTCCAACAGCACCCGCGCCGCTTGGGGCGGCAAGGCAAAGAAACGCTGCAAAAACCAGCCTCCCCCTATTGCCGCGGCGATGGTGGCGATAAAACGTCTTCTGGATTTAGAAACTGTTGCCATTTTTCAATATATCTCCGCGTGTATTCCGGTCCGCGCTGCTGGAGTCTGTCTAACTCTGCCGGGGTGTAAAAACGTCCGTTGGATACTGTTTGACCCGCCTGATTCCAGAATCCATCCAAGTGCAACCCATCCAGATCTGGGCGATATACGCGCGCATCATCAGGCTGAAGCACAAAGCGCCGTGCATCTGCATGACACGCATCGCACACGGGCCCGCCACGCTGGATGGTATGCGGAGTATACGCCTTCCACTCTGCAGCAAGGAGGCGGTTTTCCTCCCCCACTGGCTTATTGTCGTGCATCGCTGAATAGTAAGCAAGAAATTGCGGCCGAATCGGACTCACTTTTCCGGCACTGTTCACCCCCAGAATCGGGCGGTCGTGGCGTTTGAGATATGCACTTTTGCGATAGTTCTCCGCTGGCGTGCGCACCGCAAAATAATCTGCATTACTGCTCGCCTCGGTGCGGATATAGAATGTGCCATATTCCTGCGCCGACCATGCCGCGTGACACGCCGCACAGGTCATGCGCTCCATATGGGAGGTGATAGAGTGTTCCAGCACTTCTGGGTCGGGCTCATGGCAGTCGGTGCAGGTTTTCGATGCCAACTCCCCGCGGCTCAAGCTCTCCATCCCATGGCACGCGCCGCAGCTCATCCCCGCCTGAGCATGCACATCGGGACGCATCTTTAAATAGTGCTGCCCCTGTGCCTGCGGCCCACGCTGATAGCGTTCGTGGTCATCCCGCGGCGCGCGCCCCATATAGTCCCATCCCACAAAGTAGCCGTTATGGCACGCCAGGCACTCCTGCGTAGAAGGGCGCTGGATTGCATGGGGATCATCACCGTGGCAGTCAAGACAACTATCTACATGGCATCCCATGCAGTTGGTGGCAAAAAACTTTGGATCAGCTTTATCCCAACTGCGGGCGCAAAATTCTTGCTCGGGAATACGCGTCGCCATATTGTGGGCAAATATGTGCTCCATCCCTGCATGACATTTACTGCATCCCGGCGCACCACTTGTTCCGGCGGCAAGCGTTTCTGCCTGCTCGGCCGCGCTGTGGCACGCCTCACACGTCAACTCCGCGTGGGCACCACGAAGTTCGACTTCAGCGTGGCTCAGGGGCGGGATACAACTCCCGACCAGCAGCAGCAAGACGCAGACACTCTTCCAGACGTCCATAGTCCAATTTTTCTCCATATATAGGGTCGCGTGGATCGGTGTGACACACCAGACACTGATTTACCGCAAACACACCTCTGATCTCCTGCGTATTCAACGGACGACTGTGTTCACGTACAATTCCGCTAAACGCACGGATCTGTCCGGCACGCATCTGCATGAATCCATCCAGCGGCTTATCCTCCGCCTTTTCGCACAAAAACTGTGCCTGAATCTCCCCTTGAGCTACGCTGTGCTGCCCAAACCCCATAAATTGGGGATTAGCGTGGCACTCACTGCACCCCACCGCCTTGGCTGCAGTGTTGTGGGAGTAAAATGGCGCAAAGCGGAGCTGATTTTTCCCTTTGAACTTCGCCACATATTCGTGTTTCAGCACTTCACCACGCCGATCCTTGATGGTTAGAAAGGTCTGGCAGCCCGGCGTCACTGGTGAGATCTCGCCGCGTTGATCCAGAGCAAGAGCAAACGGATATAGATCACGATAGTCTTCCGATTCGATAAATTTACCCCGGGTGTGGCGCTGCTTAACAAAGTCTTCCCCCGGCTGAGTGCGGTCATATTCGGTGTGGCAACCAAAACACTGTGGCACCGCGCGGGAGTGACACGCATAGCAGTTGAGGCGTTCATGCCCCACAATTTTGTGCTCGGGCGTATTGGTGATCACCTTGCTCACATGGCGCTTACCGTCGCGTTTACCCAACAGCACTATGTCATCGCCCTCCTTATACACATTTGCATATGGGCGCCCTTTAGAGGTCAATACCCGCGCCGCATGCTCCGGCGGCTGCACCGCATAGTTATTTGCCTCCCGCACCGCTTCGCTGTTTTCACGCTCTGGTGCGGCCACCTGCGGAAACTCTGTGGCACTGCCGTGGCAGTCGCTACAGTGAACCTCCACCTGATGGTACATGTTTTCATACGCATATCCATCCCCCATCACATCGCGCGAGGTATGGCAGTCGATACACTCCATCCCCTTCTGATGGTGAATATCCGCATGGATGCTGGTGATATTACGCGGTCCCCCCATAAGCTCCGGCCCGGGAATTGCGTCCCTGGTTGGCACGAGCGAATTGTTGCCATCATTCTTTCCCTGATAGGTTAAAGCCATGCGTCCGCTGCGATTATGACACCGCAGGCATACATCATTATCCGGCAAAGACTCAAGGGCGTGGGTCTCTGAATGGGGCCATTTTCCCCTCATGCTCAGGTCGTTGCCCGTATAGGTACCATTTTCGTTGAAGGGGAAGTGACATGCGGCACATCCAGAGGCGTGTGAGCTCCGCCACACCTGATGGTTTTCCACTCCGATGTGACACAGCGCGCAGAACTTGCGATACAACTCCCCTGCCAGATTATCTAACTCCGCCACACTCAAACGGGTGACCGGGTTACCTTCAGCATCAAACAGCTCTTCGGTAGCGGTGGCGTACAGCTGTTCGTCGTCCCCCTCCCACGTGAGTTGAATATTTTTGATAAACCCAGTGTTGGTGTACATGAGGTTGGAGCGCACCCGCTCCAGCTGGTACGGATGGCACTTGCCGCAGGTTTTCTCCCACACTTGCGGTGCTGAAGGGTTACGCGGCCCATACATCCCCGCGTGGGCTTTTTTCATATTGGTTTCGGTTACATCGCCGCCGTGGCAGGCAACACATTCCATATGCGATTCCGACGCCAGCTCAAGCCTCACATGGCAGCGTTCGCACTGGTTCTCGTTCTCCGCAAAAAAACACCCGCCCAGAGGCAACAACAACTGTGTCAGAGCAATACCAGCACCGATGGCCCTTAGGTATTTGAGGGCCCAGTTTTTAAATGTGAGGATAAGCGTCATAGAAAGGTTCCGATGCCTGCAGATTTAACATAAGGTGTATTTTTAGACGGCAATCTAACCACGCGAATTGTAACATGAACAGCCGATGAGGCGAAAAATTTTTCGCCCCTACCATTGCATACCACCGTGGTTGACGGTATGCATTCCCACGCAGAGCGTGGGAACGAGGTAGGGGCACGGCGCGCCGTGCCCCTACGGGCCTGCCCCTACAACACAAAAGACCCCCGCGCAGGACGCGGGAGCCTTTTGTGTCAGTATTGCCTTGTTGATCTACCTACAGGGTTAGAAAATCACCTGCAGCTGTGCAGTCAAACTATCAAAGTCTTCACAGTTGGTGCCTTTAACTTCGGTATCGAAGTCAACGGTTGAATACTCAACCGTAAGCTTGAGGTTCTGCCCACGGAAGTAGTAGTTAAACCCACCCCCATACCAGTCAACTTCCTGATCGTATACGCCCCAGTGAGCGAAAGACCAGTTCTCCGCACGCGCAAAGAACTGCAGCGGAATGTTGGGGAGCATATAGCCGATCATGGAGTAGCCACCGTTCTTTTCGCCACTCAGACCCATAGTGTCAACATCGGGGTTTGCCCCTTTGTATGCATCGTCCAGATCGTAATCAACATATGCGGTTGAGAACGTGAAGGTACCGATATCTTCGATAGGATACTCAACATAGAAGTCAACGGACCAGGCGTTGAAGTCCACTTTGTCATTCTGCAGCACAGTGTTGCCATAGGCTACATCAGCCTCGTACTGGTAGGAAGCACCAAGGGTGATAACCTTCTTCGCACCCATGTAGGTACCGCGGTAGCCAAAACCGGTTTCCTTATCCAGGAAGGTCAAGTGCGCGCGCGCCCCATAGCGGAAGTTTGAATCGGGAGCGGAGCTGGAATCGTTGCGCCCGTTCATCACTTCGAGACGATACTGGAAGATATCCTCAAACAGGTTACCCCACATCACCACACCCTTATCGCGGGTCTTTACGAAAGGGGTGCTGACCAATACGGAGCGGTCTAAGGTAAGGGGCTTTTCACATGCTTCAAGGTTGGCACGGGTCAGGCTGTGCTTGAATTTACCGACACGAAACTGAACCGCATCGTTGTACTTGAAGCGAAACTGCGCATCCAGCAGGCTGAAATCGGAATTATTCCCGTCAGACACATCAAATGGAGTGATGTTGTTGTCCTCGCGGAATTCGGTTTGTACATAGATACCTAAACCTTCATACACGCCGATGAGCGCAATGCGATTGCGGCGGAAGTTGAACTCCATGGTGTCATCACCAGAACTAGAACCGGAACCAGTATCGCGGTAGTTGAGCTGAAACTGGCCGTTATACTCCAGCTTCAACAATCCCTGATCTTCAGGACCAAAGGTCCACACGGGGCCTGCAAAGGCTGTGGTGGTCAGCATCACCAGACCAGTACATGCAGCCAGCACTTTAGTAGTAAAATTCACAATATATCTCCTTATTCTTGGATAATCATTATATCGCTACGTACACTGAATCTAGCTTTAAGGCAGATTAGCACCCGCCACCGCCGCCAGATACTGGCCCTGAAGCACCGCCTGCACCGGCAGCCGGAGCAGCCCAGTACTCGTAGTCTTCATCTTCGAGAGTATTTGCACCAGCATCATATGGAGACATAGGCGCTTCAAAAAACTCAGGCTGGTAAATATCAT
>Ga0265295_1006904_pt1 | contig 13428 bp, 11 predicted proteins | sample Munlansysbiofilm_FD_192503 | JGI IMG/M metagenome (GOLD analysis project Ga0265295, IMG submission 192503) | Leachate microbial communities from a municipal landfill in Southern Ontario, Canada - Methane capture system biofilm | ecosystem: Engineered > Solid waste > Landfill > Unclassified ... | reverse complement strand
CGTTAGAAAAGAAAAATAACTAATTTAACACCCGTTCTGCCGACCTTGGGGTGGGGGATTTTGACCCGGCCACAGGTGGGGGATTTTCAGGTGGCCATCCGGGCCATATTCAAACTGAACCTCTTTTCCATTCAAAAAAAATGTATCACTCACAGTGCATACCCCTTAGGCAAAATATTTTCGTATTCATCGTTTTATCCTTTCCAAGCAGGGGAGACGCTGTGATACCTCCGCCAACCCACCAATCAACGAGCGCCTTACTGCAGACGAGCAGCTCCAATTTCTGCAAGGTATCCGGGAAATGGGCGAAGGCAACGGGCATAAGAATCATATCCGTTGCCTTCCCTGAGATTGTTCCCTTTTTCCTTTGGATAGGCCAAGGAAAAGGGTCTTCAAATAGTCTTCATATCGTTGAACGATACAAGGGCTGTTGACAGGTTCATCCTGAACAGAATCTCATGCTCGCCGCAATTTGAAAAGAAAGATCCCTGCTTTCAAGCTGTTGCTTCTTTGCTCTTTCTGACGACCGCTATCTGGCCTTCCGGAAGAGGAGGCGGCGCAGGCTGGCCGACCAGTTTCATCACAGCGCTGAATTTAGGGGGGCATGCGGATAGGCAGGTTCCGCATTTGATGCACTTGTCCTGATCAATGACATGGACCTGGCCCTTGGCGCTGATAATCGCGTCGACCGGGCATTTCCGTGCGCAGGTCATACAGGCCTGGCACTTTTCGGGATCGATGTAGTACGTCGGCGCTTCACGAATCAATCTCTCCACCTCTTCAGCGGTGAACAGGCTGGCGTACGCTGTCTCATCATGATCGTGCAAGGCCAGCTCTTTCATCTTTGCCAGCTTGAAGTAGGGAATCAGCTTGGCCATTTCCTCCAGTCGAGACTTCAATTCAGCTTCGTCGATGCCCTCGCTGCTACCCAGAGGCCCCAACTCCTGGATCTCCCTACTGAACTCATTCATAATCTGAGCGAAGCGGATTCCTTCACCAGCGGAGACCCATTCAATCCTTAGTCTCTTGGGGTTGATCCCGATGTGCTCCAGCAACTTTTTACACAGGGTCACCATGCTGTAGGCATCGTAGTTGCCTTCCGGATTGTAATGGCAGTCGTTGATATGGCAGCCGCCGATGAACACCGCGTCCTGCCCGGTCAGAAAAGCCCGGAAGATGAATTTCGGGTCGACTCTCCCGGAGCACATCACCCGGATCAATCTTATATACGTGGGATATTGAAAACGGGAAACGCCGCACAGGTCCGCCCCGCCGTAACAGCACCAGTTGCAGATAATACCCAGCATCTTTGGTTTAAAACTTGCGTCCGCACTCATTCTTATGATACCTCCTTTATTGGTCCCTTCCGGTTATATGGATTATGGATTGAATTTTCTCTATGCCTCTGCCATCGCCGCTTCGGCAGACCCCAGGACCAGTTCCTTTGAACCTGCCGCATCGATCTGGTTCAGAAGTTCGATATCGGTGTAATGCTTCAGTTGGATCGCCCCGGTCGGACACTTGGAGTTACACAGACCGCACCCCTTGCAGAGGACGGGGATGACCGAGGCTTTTTTGCCCTGCTTGGTCTCCTTGAACTCGACCGCACCGTACGTGCAGGCTGGAATGCAGGCTCCACAGGCGATGCACATCTTCTCATTCACCGAGCAGACAGACCCCGAAGCAACGACGGTATCATTGGCGAGCAGGGTCAAGGCCCTTCCGGCGGCCCCGTAAGCCTGGGCGATCGTTTCCGAGATATGCTTGGGATAGTGCGCGATCCCGCAGAGGTAAATCCCTTCCGCGGCGAAGTCGACGGGTCGTAATTTGACATGGGCTTCCTGGCAGAAACCATCGGGACCCAGGGCCACCTTGAATTTATTGGATATTTCCTGGCTTTCCGCCGAAGGAACCGTGGCAACGGACAGGATGAGGAAATCGGCATCCAGGGCCAGGTTCTGCTCCAGAATCGGATCGGCTGCGGTCACCCGCAGAACCGGTCTCCCCTGCTCTACAACGGCTTCCACCTGGGGGGGATTTTCCGGCTCATAGCGGACGAATTTGACGTCCTTCTCGGAGGCGTCCCGGTAATAATTCTCGAAATACCGATAGGTCCTCATATCCCGGAAAAGAATGGCGATTTCCATCTGGGGATTGTTCTCCTTCAGCTTCAGGGCATTCTTGATGGCATGGCTGCAGCAGATCCTGGAACAGTAATTCCGGTCCTCGTTCCGGCAGCCTACACACTGGATCATCACCACACTCTCGGCATTGAAGATCTTCTCCTCTCCCTGGGCGATCCGGCCCTCCAGTTCCAGCTGGGTCATGACCCGCTCATCCTGACCGTAGAGGTATTCCGTGGGTTGATATTCGTCGGCACCAATGGCGAGAACGGTGGCCCCATGTTTGATCACCGATGTTCCCCGGCCGTTCTGTACCGTGGTCGTGAAGTTCCCCACGTAACCGGTCGTCTCCGGAATGGACGCCCCCGTATAGACATGGATCATGGGATTGGAATAAACCTGCTGGATCAGATCCTTCACATAGGCCTGAACATCCAGCCCTTCCAGAGTGTAATGGAGCCGTTTCGCCATCCCTCCCAGTTCCTTCTCCTTTTCCACCAGAAAGACCTCGTGTCTCTGCTTGGCGATGGACAGGGCGGCCGTCATGCCGGCAATGCCGCCGCCGACGACCATCGCCCTCTTGTCGACGGGAAGATCGAATTCCTGCAGGGGTTCCAGAAAGTGGGCGCGGGCGACGGACATCCGGATGATATCCTCCGCCTTCTCCGTGGCCGCTTCCTTCTCCTTCGAGTGGACCCAGGAGCAATGCTCGCGGATATTCGCCATGTCATAGTAATACTGGTTGATCCCCGCTTCCCGGAGGGTGTCGCGGAAGAGCGGTTCATGGGTCCGCGGAGTGCAGGCGGCGACGATCACACGGTTGAGGCCCCTTTCCTTGATGTCCTTTGCCAGCATGGCCGCGGCTTCCGTCGAACAGATGAAGAGGCTTTCCTCGGCGTGAACGACATGGGGCAGGGTCAGGGAATATTGAACCGTCTGAGGAACATTGACGATCCGGCCGATATTGGCCCCGCAATGACAGACATAGACGCCGATCCTCGGTTCCTCCTGCGAGACGTCCTTTTCCGGGGGATAGACTCTTGCCTTGGAAAGGTTTCCGCGCCGGTAAGAGAGGATTTCGCCGCACATCGAACCGGCGCCGCTGGCGCCCAGCACCCCTTCGGGAATGTCCATGGGACCGATGAAAGCGCCGCTGACAAATATTCCCGGGCGGGTCGTTTCCAGGGGATTGGCGGGACCGGTCTTGCAGAATCCGTGTTCGTTGAGTTCGATGCCGAAGGCCTGGGCGATTTTCTCCACATTGCGGGGAGGAACCAGGCCGACGGACAGAACCACCATGTCGAATTCCTCTTCCTTGACGCCCTCGGGGGTCGTGTATCGTACCGTCACATTCTTCGTGACCGGATCTTCCCGGACAATGGAGGCATAGCTGCGGATAAAGCGGATACCGGGGAGGTTCTCCGTCCGCTGGTAGAACCGCTCGAAATCTTTGCCGTAGGAACGGATGTCGTTATGGAAGATCGTACAATGGGCCCCGTCGTCATGATCCTTGGTCAGAATCACCTGTTTCTGGGTGTAGGTGCAGCAGACCGCGGAACAATAGCTGTTGTCGCCCGGGGTGACGCGCCGGGAGCCGACACAGTGAATCCAGGCGACATTGTGGGGATGCCTCATGTCGGAGGCACGCAATATTTCCCCTTCATGGGGACCTGTGGCGCAGAGGAGCCGCTCGTAGTCAAGGCCGGTAACCACGTTGGCGAAATCGTCGTAGTGATATTCCTCCTTCGCCCGGGGATCATAGGCCTCAATGCCCGGGGACAAAATAATCGCCCCGACCCTGATTTCCACCTTCTCCGGCTTCTGACTGAAATCGATGGCCTTGGACTGGCAGACGCCGATGCAGATCTGGCATTTCCCCTCCTTCAGATAAAGACAACTGTCATCGATATAGGGAACCAGAGGGATGGCCTGAGCGAAGTAGATATGGATCGCTTTGTTCTTCGAGATCTCCTGATTGAATTTATCGGGATACACGACCGGGCAGTATTCCACGCAGGTGGTGCAGCCCGTGCATTTGCTCTCGTCAATATACCTAGGCTTCTTCACGACGGTGACGGTGAAGTCACCCGCTTCCCCCTCCACGCTCTCCACCTCGGCATAGGTGATCATCTCGATATTGGGATGCCGCTTGCATTCAACGAATTTGGGAGATTCAATGCACATGGAGCAGTCATTGGTGGGAAAGGTCTTGTCGAGATGGGCCATCTTCCCGCCGACGGTCGGAGATTTCTCGACAAAATAGACCTTGAACCCCGCCGTGCCGAGATCAAGGGCAGCCTGGATGCCGCTGATCCCTCCACCGACAATCATGACGTCGCCAAAATTACGGTCCGTTAAACTTTTGCACAGTTGTTCAACTTGCTCTTTTTCCATTTCTTCATACCCCTTCTTAAAAGATGTTCGTTAAACGGCCTGGTTCTGATTTCCTTAAAAAAATTCCCGTTTCTCGCCTTCTCCTTTCCAGGAACGGGAGGGTTTGCCGTTTCCGACAACGTCCATCGTCCCGTGTTTTCTAATCGAAAACGATTGTGCAAAAGGTGCTGAAGCCCACAGAAAGAGGGGGATTCAACACGGACGGGAAGAAAAGCCGGACTCAGCAAGGCGCAAAGTACGCACGGAACATCCGGTGACGTCACGTTTTTTCCAAGGAATTAATTTCGGGGTAATGCGGTTTGGATTTGGATGACCAAACGTGGCTTTTTCCCCGTACTCCGCCGCTTTCATCACGGCAGGACGGGACGTGGCCTATTCGGCCTGCGGGAGGAAAGGAGCGGAAAAGCGCCTTCTAGAGAACCGTCCAAGTTCTCTAGCGGCGCTTCATATCTGCTGTATGAAAATTAAAGTTAATCTATTCATCTTCCTGAATTTCTCTTCATTTCTCTGCATTGTTGAAAACAAGCTCAATCGCTGGATTGGAGTTACGGTAAGGTGGCTACTATATTATTACGAATGCGTCAAATAGAAATATGGAATAGTATAACGCAAGTATTCATAAGATTAATAACCATGAAGATTGAATTGCCCCTGTCTGCCGTCAGGCATTCTCATGATTTTTCCGAACAGAGGAGACCGACTGCATCGGCCCGGCATCTCTGGCAGTGATACATCTGAGGGAGATGAAGGGAGGCCAGTGCCCGAATACGGATCATCTCGGCATCGGCAGGTGTTCCCAGACCTGCGAAGGGGGTATCCCGAACGGGGATTATGGGGATGCAGTTCATGACATCCGCTCCCCATTCCGCCGCTTTCTCGGCGATCGCCGTGATGTGACCGGCATTGATTCCCGGGACAACAACGGAATTGATCTTGACCGTGAGGCCCCTCCCCTTCAGCCTTGACATGGCCTCTTCCTGGCGGGAGAGAAGAAGCTGCGCCGCTTCCATGCCTCGATAGGTCCGAGACTTGAGAAAAGCCCAGGGATAGATCCTTTGCCCGATGAGCGGATCAACGGCATTGACGGTGACGGTTATGTGGGTCACTCCGGCTTCGACGAGATCGTCGACATGCTCGGCAAGATTAAGCCCATTGGTGGATAAACAGAGGAGCAGATCCGGGTAAGCGGCATGCACGGCGCGCATCGTTTCCAGGGTTCGTTCCGGGTCGGACAGGGAATCTCCCGGTCCGGCGATCCCCACCACGGAGATATCCGACCTCGCTTTCAAAAGACGATCCAGATACAGCAGGGCTTCGGCGGGATCGAAGATGCGGCTGGTCACTCCCGGACGGCTTTCGTTGACGCAATCGTAGAGGCGGTTGCAGAAGTTGCACTGGATGTTGCAGTTTGGCGCCACGGGAAGGTGAACCCGACCCCACCGATTACTGGCGCTCCTGTAAAAACAGGGGTGATCGAGAAGGCTTCTTCGCTCACACAGTCCCGTCTGAATCATCTCATTTCGTCTTTCTGCCGAATTGAATCGCATCGACGGGACAGATTTTCAAGCAGTCTCCACAGTTGGTGCAGTTGACTTCATCGGGGCGTGTCCCCATCTCGCAGACCCTAAGACAGGCATTGCAGTCGTTGCAGGCGCTGGTCTTGAAGACCCGGAACAGGGCAATCCGCCTGACGAGTTCCATCAGGCCGCCGGTTGGACAGGCAAAGCGGCACCATAGATTGGCGACGATCAATCCTGCCGCGACCAGTCCAAGAACGACAAAGGTGCGGGTCAGCCAGAAAGGAGAGGCATGTTCGAAGGAAAGGCGGATTGCGCTCCAGAATTCACCGACCCGGATCGGGACCATCGAGCGAGGGTTGTGATAGCCAAGCCAAAGAAACAGGGCCACGGCCAATCCAACCCCGAGCCCCAGAGGGGCGATCTTCAGGAGGGGGTTCCGGGTGCGCAGCTTGAAAATCGCAATCTTTCCAATCATCTGGTTGACGAGACCGCCGGGACAGAGCCAGCCGCAGAAGGCCCGCCCGAAAAGGATGGCGGAAAGGGGAAGAAAGAGCCAGAACCCCCAGAAGAGAGTCGTTATCCTTCCCCAGCAGGTGATGACCGGGCAGTTCTGACAATCGACAAAAGGCACAAGGAAGGGGCATCGGAAGATGCCGTAAAAGGACCATTGGCCCAGGACGGCGAGCATGCCTGCCTGGGTCGCTCTGCGAATCCACGGAAGAATGTTGCGGACTTTTAACTTTACATCGCTCTCAGACATCTTTCACCCCCAGTTTTTCAATCAGCATCCGGCCTTTTTCAGAGGCAGCGGGAATGAAGCCCTGCCGCTCGAAGATCGCCTGCACTTCGTCGGAGCACATAAACTGAACATAGTCATCGGCGAGGGGGCGGTCTTTCGCGTATTTCATGACCCCGATGGTGAACGTCAGCGGTCCCGGCGGAAAGAGCGTCTCCGGAATGGGGATCACGTCTACTTTCCCCTCATATCTCACCATGCGCGTCAGGCGCCTTTCCACGATGGAAGCCTTTCCTTCCCCGGCGATGATCGCCGGCATCATTTTGATCACGCAGGTCTCCATCCTGATCGCGTTCTTAAGAACTGCCTGGTCGATTTTTGCCTTTTTGAGGATGCCCATCACCGCATCGCCGCCTGGCGGAGAGGCACCAAGGGGCAGGATCACCGGCACGCCCGGACGGGCCAGGTCCTCCACCGATTTAATGCCGGCAGGGTTCCCCGGGGGGGTGATTAGCACGTACTCGGTAAAACACAGGGGGCGGAAATAAATCATCTTCTTAGCCGCTTTCAGGCTTTTTGCCAGTTTCAGGACACGCCCTGCAAAGACATCCGTGACGGCACTTCCCTGCAGCGATTTGCCCAGTGCTGCCGCAAATGCGCCGGTATATTGTATTTTTATTCCCGTCTTTTGCTCATAAATACGATTCGCCGGATTCATGGCTTCCGCCAACCCCCCGCAGGACCAGACCTGAAGCGAATCGGCCTGGAACCACCCTGCCGACAGGCGGCCCGGTTTCATCGTCGCGGCGGCGACCGTAGAAGCCATGGCCGCCTTCAGAAACGCCCGTCTTTCCATCCCACTCCCTTTTTTATCCACATCCCTCTCCTTGACCACTGCACGCCCTAAATAAGGACGCACCCCACCAGCCTACGCTGTGGGCTGTCCCCCCAAAGCGTCGCGGCATGGTATTTTGGACGGTTTTTCCCTGCGGGATCCCCGACGTCCGCCAGGGTGGAAACACAAAGGTCATGGCATCCATCGGTTTACCGGTTTATTAAAAGCGGATTACCAATATATTTCCTGATAGAATATGTCCAATAAATAAATTGAATAATAGAGAAGAAGTTATTCTCTTCAGGCAGTTTGCTCGGCTTGTTTTCTGAGTATCTGCATCCGGTACACACATAAATTCAAGAAGTTTATACAACAGGCATATGTATAACAATTATTCATTGGACACATGCCGGATTGCTATATATGGAAGCGGCACAGCCACGCCGGATCAAGACACTTTTAAGGAGGCACAAGCAACCCATGTTGAAAAATCTGAAATTCACCATTCTTTTTTTGACCCTTACCGCCCTGTTTCTGGTTCCCGCAGCCCGGGCGGCGGAGATCCCCACCCTGAAGGTGGGCTATATTTTCACGACTCACCACACCCCGTTCATGGTGGCGGCAACGAAGGGGGAGGCCTTCAAGTCCATGGGCGTCTATCTGCGGCCGCTTATTGCCAAGGATAGGTATGAACTGGTGGCCGACGGCAAACCAATCGCCAGTTTTCAGTTGATTGTGGCGAAAAGCGGTACGGAAACGGCCTCTCTTTTCGCGAGGAATCAGCTCGATCTGGCCATGGCTTCGGTGACCGCCATGATGTCCGGAATCGACAAGGGCATACCGATAAAGATTCTCTCTCCCCTCCAGACGGAAGGCATGGGCCTTGTGGTGCCCAAGGAGTCTCCCCTCAAGGATTGGAACTCCTTTCTGGCCTATGTGAAAACGGCGAAGAAACCCGTCAAGGTCGGCTACCATTCACCCACGAGCGCGCCGAAAATCGTCTTGGAAGGCTCCCTGAAGTCATCGGGGATCCGGGTCACGAACGATCCCACCAACATGTCGGCGCAGGTTCTCCTCGTGGATCTGAAAGAAACGACGAATATGGTGCCCGCCCTGGCGAGCAAGCAGGTCGAGGCCATCGTCGGCCCCTCGCCCTTTCCGGAAGTGGCCGTCAGCCGAGGGGTGGGAAAAATCATCGTCAATCTCCGGGATCTGCCGCCGAAGGGTTACTGGTATGACTTCCCCTGTTGCGTCACAGCGGCCAGTGAACAGACCATCGCAAAACATCCCGACGTCGTGCAGAAGTTCGTGGAACTCATCGCCAAAACAAACGCCTGGTGCAACAAGCACAGGATCGAAGCGGGAACCCTGACTGCCGAGTGGATCGGCCTTCCCAAGGATACCGCCAAAACGTCACAGCTCGTTTACCTTCCGAAATTCACGAAAAACTGGATGCACAACGCCGACAAGTATCTGACCATCCTGAATTCAATGGGCAACTTTACGGGCCGACTGAAAGGGAAAACGATTAATGAAATCAAACCGATCCTTTTCGATATGCGCTTTATCGACAAAGTGAAATTGTAGTCATGGGGTTTCAAAGTATACCCGTCCGGATCGGCGCTTATCTGCTGGTTCCTGTTCTTTTTCTTGTCCTGTGGGGTTTGATCGACCGGCAATTGAACAATGAGGTGATCCTTCCCGGCGTCGGACAGGTTGCCGCCCTGTTCCTCCAGCCGACGGAGAGCCTCATCGCCATGGGTTCTCTCGCCACCAACGTGGCCATCAGTCTCGTCCGGGTCCTGGCGGGCTATCTCCTCGCGGTCTGCCTCGCCATCCCCCTGGGAATCCTGATGGGCTATTACGGAGCGGTCAACAGACTCCTCAACGGCTTCCTCGCCCTGTTCCGGCCCATTCCTCCCCTCGCCTGGGTACCGTTGGTGCTGGCGTGGTTCGGGGTGGCCAGTCTCGCCTCGGTGTTCGGAGTGGAGGAAGGCACGGCCTATCTGTACCTCAACAATCTCAAGTTATCGATGGTCTTTATCATCTTCATCGGGGCCTTCTACCCGGTTTTGACCAGCGCCATTCACGGAGTGATGGGCGTGCGGAGCACCCTGCTGGATTCGGCACGCGTGCTGGGGGCCGGTGAGTGGGACATTTTCCGGAAGATCCTGCTGCCCGCCGCCTCGCCGTCCATCGTCAACGGCATGCGGATCGGGCTGGGGGTTGCCTGGATGTGCCTCGTGTCAGCGGAGATGCTTCCCGGAAGCATCTCCGGCGTGGGCTACCTGATCACCCATGCTTACACTCTGGCCCGGACGGATATCGTCATTGCAGGAATGATCAGCATCGGCATCGTCGGGGCCGTGCTGGACCTCTTCTTCCGCCTGATCGAGGACCGGAAATTCGTCTGGACGAGATTGACCCGATGACATCCGGGCCCATTCTCCGCATCGAAGGGCTGAGCAAGACCTTTCGGACAAACAACGGCGGGACCCTGGAAGCCTTGGCGGAGGCCAGCTTCGATGTTTCCGAAAATGACTTTGTGTGCATCGTGGGACCCTCGGGGTGTGGAAAATCGACCCTGCTTCGAATGATCGCGGGCCTCGAATCGGTCTCCGCCGGCCGGATCGGCTACCGGGAAAAGCCGGTCTTGCGGCCGCAGAAGGAAATCGGGATGGTTTTTCAGGAATATTCCCTGCTCCCGTGGAGAACGGTGCTGGACAATGTGGCTCTGGGTCCGGAGTTCGGCGGAGCGCCCCGGGCTGAACGCGAAGCAAAGGCCATGGAGTACCTGCGCCTCGTGGGGATGGCAAATTTCTCCGGGGCCTTTCCCCATGAGCTTTCCGGTGGGATGAGACAGCGCGTGGCCATTGTCCGGGCCCTTGCCAACGACCCCGATGTTCTGCTCATGGACGAACCCTTCGGGGCCCTTGACGCCCACACGAGGATCCTGCTGCAGAAGGAACTGCTGCGCGTCTGGGAAAATTTCCGCAAGACCATCCTGTTTGTGACCCACGGCGTCGACGAGGCCATCTATCTGGCGGATCGCATTCTGGTCATGTCGGCCCGTCCCGGTCGAATTCTGGAGATTTTCAATGTGGACACGGAACGTCCGCGGGACCGGGCCCACCCGGCCTATGGACAACTGGCGGAGCGAATCCTCTCGATCCTGGAGCGGGAGGCTGCTTTTTCCGCAACTGGAACGAACGGATAAGGGGGGGAAGAAGAATGATGTTTAATGTACCGGATGTAAAACCTTTGATTAATGACGAGTTTGCCGGAGAACCGTCCAAGCGGACACTCCAGTATATCTCGAATAAACGCGCCTCGGGCATGCCTGTGGTGGGGCTTTACTGCGGCTATGCTCCTTTGGAGGTCATCCGCGCCGTAGGCGCCGTACCGGCCATCCTCTGCTCCTTTGCCGACAAGCCCATCCCAGCGGCGGAAGAAGTGCTGCCTGCCAATCTCTGCCCCCTGATCAAGTCGAGTTACGGTTACATCATCACGGATTCCTGCCCCTTTTTCGGCCTTTCCGATGCCGTCGTGGCGGAAACGACCTGTGATGGAAAGAAGAAGATGTTCGAACTGATCTCCTCCTATCGGCCCATGTTCGTCATGGATCTGCCCCAGCTCCCCGATGAAGCGGAGGCCCGATCGAACTGGGCGACGATGATTTCCAAACTCAAGGGGTTCCTGGAGAATACCTTTGGCACGTCCGGAACATCGGAGGGCATCGAGGCGGAGATTCAGGCAACCAACATCAAGAACCGCCTGATAAGGCGCGTCTATGAATATGCGGAGAAAAAGCCGCCGCTTCTGAGCTGGCAGGAACTCTACGAACTCTCCTACCTTGCCCAGGTGGCAACAACGGAGCACCTCCTGCCGATCTTCAAAGAAATCTTTGAAACCATTGAAGAGAGAGAGAATAAGGGGATTTATTATGGAAGTCCGTCCTCCCCCCGGGTGCTGGTCACGGGCTGTCCCGTGGGCGGCGATTCGACCAAAGTCTACCGGATCATCGAGGAGGCGGGGGGCGTCGTCGTGGCCATGGACGCCTGCTCGGGAATGAAGCCTTTCCTTTCCGACATTGAAGAAAAAACCGGCGATCCTATTGGCGCCGTGGCCCAACACTATCTCGAGATCCCCTGCTCCTGCATGACCCCCAATACGCGACGCCTGACCGAGCTGGACAAGGTCATTGACCGTTTCCAGCCCGACGCCATTGTCGAGGTGGTTCTTCATGCCTGCCACTCATACAACATCGAAGCTTACAAAATCATGACCCACGTGAAAGAGGAATACAATCTTCCCTATCTGAAAATCGTAACGGACTACTCCGAAGGAGACGTTGAACAGATCCGGACGAGAGTTGAGGCTCTGCTGGAGAGCATTTGAATATTGCGGTCGGGATTAAGGGAAGATTTTGGGATAGGAAAGGAAATTCAAGGTAATGCAGACAGCCCTGGCAGGAATCCCGCCTCTGATCGAAAACGCCCGGATTGCGGACCCGATTCGCCGCTTCCTTGAATATGTTTTGAACAAAAGGGAGCAGGGGAACCCCGTCGTCGGCCTCTATTGCGGCTATGCCCCCGTTGAGCTGATCCGGGCGATGGGCGCCGTTCCCGTATCCCTCTGCTCCGCTTCACAATGGACGATTCCCACTGCGGAGGAGATCCTGCCCGCGAATCTCTGCCCGATGATCAAATCCAGCTTCGGATTCATCCGGACTAACACCTGCTTCTTCTATGCGGCCTCTGATGCCGTCATCGGCGAAACCACGTGCGATGGCAAGAAGAAGATGTTCGAGTTGATCGCCCATCTCAAACCGACATTCATCATGGATCTCCCGCAACTTCCCGATGACGCGGAGGTATTGGACCGCTGGAGAGAAAGTGTCCTCAAGCTTCGGGACTTTCTGGAAAAGACCCTTCAGACATCCCTTTCCGCAGATCGGCTGGAGGCGGAGATCCGGGAGACCAACCGCAAGAACCGTCTCATGGACCGCTTTTTCGCCTATCTGGCCTGTCGCCCGATCCCGGTCTCCTGGCGTGAGATCTACGATGTCATCACGCTTGAACATGTGGCGAACGGCGATGAATTTCAGGACCTGATCGAAAAGATCTCCTCCGGTATTGATCAGCGGATTGCCCTGGGGCAATGTTTCGGTACGTTTTCCTCCCCTCGGATTCTGGTCAGCGGCTGTCCCGTCGGGGGGGACGCGTGCAAGGTTCTTCAGATCATCGAGGAAGCCGGCGGTGTGGTCGTGGCGATGGAAGCGTGCAGCGGAATGAAAAACTACTTTGTCCGGATCACCGAGGAAAGCGGCGACCCTCTGAGAGCCGTGGCGGAAAGCACCTTGAGCATTCCCTGCTCCTGCATGACTCCGAATCGACGCCGCCTGGACCTGCTGGACAAAATGATCGCCCGGTTTTCACCGGATGCCGTCATCGATGTCGTCCTGCACGCCTGCCATGCCTATAATGTGGAGTCCCACAAGATTCGCAAGCATGTCCAGAAGAAGCACGGTTTGCCCTGTTTGAAGATCGAAACGGACTACTCCAAAGGCGACATCGAACAGATCCGGACGAGGGTGGAGGCCCTGTTCGAGAACCTGGAACTCAAAAAATAAATATTGGGAGGCATATCATGGCGGATTATACAAAAATGTGGTCGGAACTCGGCCTTGACCTGGAAGGTCACAACGCGCTGCTGTCCATCCTGGGCAGCGCCTATGGAGACATCTTTCTTTCCCAGAAAAACCGCCCCGAGGGAATGAAGTATTTCGATTTTGTCATGAGCGAAGTTCATGGACTGCGC
>Ga0265295_1006903_pt1 | contig 13428 bp, 11 predicted proteins | sample Munlansysbiofilm_FD_192503 | JGI IMG/M metagenome (GOLD analysis project Ga0265295, IMG submission 192503) | Leachate microbial communities from a municipal landfill in Southern Ontario, Canada - Methane capture system biofilm | ecosystem: Engineered > Solid waste > Landfill > Unclassified ... | reverse complement strand
GCAGGACCCGGGTCTTCATTTCGAGGAGTTCAGCCTGCTCTTCGACGCCCTGTCCAAGGAGTCGAGGTCACCATGATCGGCCGTATCGTCCGCCTGGCGCTCATCGCCCTGCTCGTCGCCGTGGGTGTGCATCTCTGGTACGGCCGGGTCGCGGAACAGCTGCAGGCCCGACTGCCGGCGCCGTCGCCGGCTGCGGCCAATGCACCGGCCCCGGCGGCCCGACCGGCCGCGAGCGCTGTGGCCACGGCCAGGGTGGACACCCGGGTGATCCTCAAACGCAACATCTTCAAGGCCGCGCTCGAGGCGGACGAGCAGCCGGCCGGCAGCCGGGAGCTCGATCTCGACGCGCTCGAGGAGACACGCATGCAGCTCGTGCTGCTCGGCACGGTCTCGGGCAGCCGCGAGGACGCCCGGGCGATCATCCGCGACGAGGCGGCCAAGAAAGAGGACATCTACCAGGTGGGCAGCGACATCCAGGGCGCGCTCATCGCCAGGATCGAGCGGGGCAGGGTGGTGCTGCAGGTCAACGGCCGCGAGGAGATCCTCAACATCAAGGACCCGGAGAGCGGTCGGCCCCGGCCCGGCGGCCCGAACTTCCGCCCGCCCGGGATGCCCGATGACGAGGCGGTGCAGCCGGCGGAGATCATGCCGCCCGAGGTCGACGACCGCAAGGTGCCGCAGGCCCTGCCCCGGCGGCGGATCAATTTCCGGGCCGCCCCCCTGGCCGACCTGCCGCCGGCCGAACCTGCCGACAGCGTGGAGTCCGAGGAACCGAACGACATCCCACCCCCGCCGGTGGAGGTCGTGACCCCGGAAGAGGCGGGGGAGGCCGGGCAATGACCGCGGCGTCCGATGGCCGGCCCTGCCGGCGCCGCAACGACGAACCATGGCGGGCCGGTCCGTTGGACCCTCCCGCCGCTTTGGATTGTGAACCGACATGACGCGACTGCCCTTTTTCGCCCTTCTGCGGCTGCTGCCGCTCGTTTTTCTCCTGCTCGCCGCCGCGCCGGTGCATGCCGCCGCCCCGGCCGCGGTGCCGCAGGACAACGGCGCCCAGCGCTATGTGACCATCGATTTCAACGATGTCGATATCAACCTGTTCATCAAGTACATCAGCGAACTCACCCGCAAGAATTTCGTGGTCGACCGCGAGGTCAAGGGCAAGGTGACCATCATCTCGCCCACCCGCATCTCCGAGACTGACGCGTACCGGGTGTTCGAATCGGTGCTCGAGGTGAACGGCTTCGCCGCCGTGCCGAGCGGGTCGGTGATAAAGATCGTGCCCTCGGTGCAGGCCCGCTCGAAGAATGTCGACACCCTGCGCGAGGGCGATCGCGCCTCCACCGACGACCGGGTGGTCACGCGCATCGTGCCGCTGCGCCACGGCAACGCCGATGAGGTGAAGACCCTGCTAACGCCGCTCATCTCCAAGACGAGCGTGCTCATCAGCCATGCCGCCTCGGGCATGCTCATTATCACCGACTACGCCTCCAACCTCGGCCGGCTGATGGAGATCATCAAAGCCATCGACGTGCCCTCCGAGGCCGAGGAGGTGGCCATCATCCCGCTGCGCTTCGCCTCGGCCGAGGGCGTGGCCAAGTCCATCGGCCAGTTGTTCACGGTCACGGTCCAGAAGGGGGCGCGCCAGCAGACGGTCAAGGTGGTGCCGTTCGAGCGGACCAACGCCCTGATCGTGTTCGCGCCCAAGGGGGTCATGCAGCGCGTCCGCGACCTGGTGGCCGACCTCGACGCCGAGGTGCCTCGCGGCGAGGGCAACATCCGGGTAATCTACCTGCAGCACGCCAACGCCGAGGAGATGGTCAAGGTGCTCATGAACCTGCCCGGCGACAAGGGCGGCCAGGCGGGCGGGGACAAGGGCGCATCGGCCGCACCGTCCGGGGCCCCGGCCATCTCCAAGGATATCAAGATCGTTGCCGATGTGGAGACCAACTCGCTCATCATCACCGGGCCGCGCGAGGAGTACGAGGCGGTGGAAGGGGTGATCAAGAAACTCGACATCCCCCGGCGCATGGTCTACCTGGAGGCACTGATCATGGAGGTCCAGGTGAACAAGGACTTCAAGATCGGCGTCGAGTGGGGCGGCAGCGGCACCTACAACGACGAGACCGGCACCCTGTTCGGCGGCTTCAGCGGCAATGCCAACGAGCCCTACGGGGTGATCCGGGGGATGAGCGCCAACCCGGCGGTGCTGCCGCCCGGGTTCGCCCTGGGCGTGCTGCAGAAGGGCATCGAGATCGGCGGGATCACCTTCCCCAACCTGGGGGCGGTGGTCAACGCCTACAAGAACGACGACGACGTCAACGTCATCGCCACCCCGCAGATCCTCACCACCGACAACAAGAAGGCGACCATCAAGGTGGGCGAGAACGTCCCCTACATCACCAGCCGCAACACCACCGAGGCCCAGCAGGACTACACCAACTACGAGTACAAGGATGTGGCCACCACCCTGGCGATCACCCCGCAGATCAACCAGGCCGACGTGGTCCGACTGGAGATCAACGTCGAGGTGATCAAGCTCAAGGGCTCGGAACTGACCACCACGCCCAGCACCTTCACCCGCACCGCCGACACCACCGTGGTGGTGCACAACGAGGAGACCGTGGTCATCGGCGGCATGATCGGCCAGGACACCACTGCCAGCAACTATAAGGTGCCGGTGCTCGGCGACGTGCCGCTGTTGGGCTGGCTGTTCAAGTCGCACGGCGACACCCAGCGCAAGACCAACCTGTACATCTTCATCACCCCGCGCATCGTCGAAAACCCGGCGGAACTGGCGGCCCTGTACCACAAGAAGCGGGACGATGTGGAAAAGGTGCACAAGAGCCCGGGCGACGTGGCCGACCAGTTCTTCCACCCGACCGCCAACCCGGCGCAGAGCGTGGCCCTGTCGGACATCGGCTTTACCAAGCTGCAGCAGAACGACCTGGCCCGGGCCCGGGAGTATTTCGACCAGGCCCTGAAAATCGACCCGGACAATGCCGCCGCGCTCATCAACCTCGGCGTGGTCAGCGAGCGCGAGGGCAAGAAGGCGGAGGCCGAGCGGCTCTACCGGCGGGTGCTCGCCCGCGAGCCGGTGCAGAACGCGGCGGGCGCGGTGCAGGTGGACCCGCTGCGCGAGGTGGCCCGGGAAAACCTCGACAACCTGGGCGCCGGCGGCGGGTCGGCCCGGTAGGCAAAGGGGATGATGCCGGTGGATGGACCGATGAGAACACTCGTGCAGCGGGGCCTGCGGGGCGGGGCGCGATGATCCGGCCCCTGGGCGAGATACTCCGGGAGTCCTGCGGGCTCGAGGCCGAGGCCCTGGAAGGGGCGTTGGCGGTGCAGCGGGACAAGGGCGGCCGGCTCGGCGAAATCCTTGTGCAGCAGCGCCGCATCAGCGAGACCGACCTGCTCGCGGCGCGCGGCGTCCAGTGCGGGCTGACGGTGGTGCAGCGTCTGCCGGCCCGCCTCGACCCGTTCTTCGTGCCGCGGGTGCCCATCGGGTTTTTGAAGAAGTTCAAGATGATCCCGGTGGCCACGCCCGAGGAGGCCTATCTGGCCATGGCCGAGCCGACCCATTTCCAGCAGGCCGACGACCTGCAGCGACGGCTTGACTGGGAGGGCATTCGCACCGTGCTGGCGCCGCAGCAGGAGATCTTCGTGGCCATCAACGCGGCCTACGACATGACCCGCCAGGACGTGGCCGACCAGGTGATGCAGGACATGCACGAGGAGGACCCGGAGTCGATTCTCTCCGAGATCGAGGAGACAGCGGACCTGCTCGACGACACCAGCGACGCGCCGGTGATCAAACTGGTCAACCTGGTGCTCAGCCAGGCGGTGCGCGACAACGCCAGCGACATCCACATCGAATCCTACAAGGATCGGGTGAAGATCCGCAAGCGGGTGGACGGCATCCTCTACGACATGTATTCGCCGCCCCGGCACGTGCAGGGCAAGCTCATCTCGCGCATCAAGATCATGGCGCGCATGGACATCGCCGAGAAGCGGCTGCCCCAGGACGGCCGCATCGAGATCCGCATCGCCGACCGCAACATCGACATCCGCGTGTCCACCCTGCCCACCTCGTTCGGTGAGCGGGTGGTGATGCGCCTGTTGGACAAGTCGAGCACGCTCGTGCCGTTGGAGGACCTGGGGCTGTCGCGGGAGGACCTGGACCATTTCCTGCGGCTCATCCGTGCGCCGCACGGCATCATCCTGGTCACCGGGCCCACCGGCAGCGGCAAGACCACCACCCTCTACTCGGCCCTGGGCATCCTCAACAGCCCGGATGTGAACATCATCACGGTCGAGGACCCGATCGAGTACCAGATGAACGGCATCAGCCAGATGCAGGTCAACCCGAAGATCGGCCTCACCTTTGCAAGCGGCCTGCGCACCATCGTCCGCCAGGACCCGGACGTGATCCTGGTGGGCGAGATCCGCGATATGGAGACCGCCGAGATCGCCATCCAGTCGGCGCTCACCGGCCACCTGGTGTTCTCCACCCTGCACACCAACGATGCGGCCAGCGCCATCACCCGGCTGATCGACATGGGGGTGGAGCCCTTCCTGGTGAGCAGTTCGGTGAACGCCATCATGGCCCAGCGGCTGGTGCGCAAGATCTGTCCGCACTGCCGCGAGGCCTACGAGCCGCCGCAGAGCTACCTGGAGCGGGCCGGGCTGACCGCAGCGGACGGAGAGGGGACGGCGCAGCTGTACCGCGGCGCCGGCTGTGCCGAGTGTCTGCACACCGGCTACAAGGGACGGATCGGTATCTTCGAATTGATGAGCCTCACCCCGGAGATGAAGGGGCTCATCCTCACCACCTCGGATGCCGGCCAGATCAAGCGGCAGGCCCTGGAGTCCATGGCCTCCACCGGCATGCGCACCCTGCGCGAGGACGGGCTGGCCAAGGTGCGCGCCGGCCTGACCACCCTGGAGGAGGTCTTCCGGGTTACCTGATCAGCTGGTTCATCTCGAAGATGGGCAGGAGGATGGACACGACAATGAAACTGACCGCCACGCCCATCACCAGGATCATCACCGGCTCGATCATCGAGGTCAGGGCCAGGATCTTGGACTCAACCTCGCGCTCGTAGCTGTCTGCGGCCTTGGCCAGCATACGGTCGAGGGCGCCGCTCTGCTCCCCCACGGCCATCATCTGCACCAGCATGGGCGGGAACCAGCGTCCGCCGCGGAAGAACTGCGACAGACTGCGGCCCTTTTCCAGTTCCTGGCAGGCCTCGTTGATCTGGTCGGCAAGCAGGACGTTGTCAACGATGTTGCGGACGATCTGCAGCGAGGTGACCAGCGGCACCCCGGACTGGAGCAGGCTCGACAGCGTCCGCCCGAAACGGGCCGAGGCGGTCTTGACGTTGAGGTCGCGCAGGCCGGGCAGGGTGAGTTTGAGCCGGTCCCAGCGTCGCCGGCCGGACGGGGTGCGCAGGTACCAGCGCAACCCGGCCAGCGCGGCCAGCACGGCCAGCACCACTGCCCACCAGAACTGGCGCAGGAAGGCGCTCATGGCGATGAGCAGCACCGTGGGCAGGGGCAGGGCCTGCTGGGTGCCCTCGAACACCGAGGTGATGCTCGGCACGATGAAAGTGATCAGCAGGAACAGCACCACCACCCCGACCAGGGCCATGAACAGCGGGTAGAGCATGGCCGCGCGGATGCGCGCGCGCAGGGCGTGCTGGTTCTCGCCGAACTCGGCCAGCCGGTCGAGAACCACGTCGAGCGAGCCCGAGGCCTCGCCGGCGCGCACCATGTTGACGTAGATGCGGGAAAAGAGTCTGGGATGCTCTGCCAGGGCCGAGGTGAGCGAGTTGCCCTCGTTGACCGCGTCCTTGATCTGGGCGAGGATGGTACGGAAGGCGCGGCTCTCGGTCTGTTCGATCAGGCCGGCGAGTGCGGGCACCAGCGGGATGCCGGCGCCGAGCAGGGTGGCCAGCTGACGGGTGGCCACGTGCACCTCCTGCGGCCGGACCCGCCCGCCGAGCTGCAGGGAGAGGAGCGGCGGCCGGGTGCGGGCGGCCGTGCGGGCCGAGGTCTCACGGATCTCCACCGGGTAGTGGCCCTGGCCGCGGATCTTCTGCCGGGCGGCGGCGGCCGAGTCGGCGTCGATGACGCCCTTGGTTTTCCGGCCCGAGCCGGTCAGGGCGGTGAATTCGTAGACTGGCATGGCGAGTCGGGGCGCCGCTGCAACGGCTGCAGGGGGAAAAGGCGAGGTACCCGTTGCACCTGCCCGGTGGAGTGCGTACTATAGGCCCCGAACAGCGGCCACCGGCCGGCCGGGAGAAAACCGGTGGTTCAACCGCGGCGTTTGTGCCCTTGCCGCTCCAGGCAATGGGAGACGCAGGCGGCGCAGTCGGCCTCGGTCCGCCCCTGGTCGCAGAAGCTGGCGAAGCCGTTGATCAGGTCCTTGCCGCCGCGGGGGCAGACCTCGAGGAAGCGGATGAAATCGACCATGCGGTTGATGATCTTCGGTGGCGCGGCATGTTCGATGCGGCAGGCGCCCTGTTCGGCGACGGACTCCTCGATGGCGAGGATGTCCGTGAAAAACTGCTTGAGTGCGTTGTGGCGGCGGATCACGTCCTCGGCCGCCTCCCGGCCCTTGCGGGTCATGGTGATGACCTCGTAGGGGGCGTAGTTGATCAGCCCCTTCTTGGCCAGGGCGCGCAGGGCCTCGGTGACCGAGGCGCCGCTCACCTCCAGGCGGGCGGAGATATCCTTGCCGCGGGCGACCTGCTTTTCGGCGATGATATGGTAGATGGCCTCGATATAATCTTCAAGACTGGCGCTCAGTTGTACGGACTCCGTCACGTCGCCCCTCCGGTTTGCTGATTTTTACATGTATCTTCAAGACGATACATCCAGAATGGGCGGGCGTCAAGGAGAATGCGCACCCCGCCGTCCCTCCGCTTGACCGGAAAAGAACCATGCTGCAGGAACTTCGTGTACAGAACCTGGCGCTGATCGACACCCTGCACCTCGATCTCTCGGTGCAGCCGACCGGCCTGATCGTGCTCACCGGCGAGACCGGGGCCGGCAAGTCCATCATCCTCCAGGCCATCAACCTGCTCACCGGCGGCCGGGGCACGGCCTCCTGGGTGCGCGGTGACAGCGACCAGGCGGACATCGAGGCGGTGTTCGCGGTGCGGGCGGACCACGCGGAGATGCACGCCCTGCTCGACGAGCACGCCCTGGCCGACGGCGAGCACTGCATCGTCCGCCGGGTGCTCACCCGGGAGGGGCGGTCGCGGCTCTATGTCAACGACCGTGCGGTCACCGCCCGGCTGGCCGCCGAACTCACCGCCAACCTGGTCAACATTGCCAGCCAGCACGACCAGCAGCAGCTGCTCAACGCCCGCTTCCACCTCGATTACCTGGACCTGTTCGCCGACCTGTGGGACCAGCGCCAGCGGTTCGGCCAGCTGTACCGCCACTGGCAGCAGGCCGCCCAGGAACTGCGCCAACTGCGCGAACGGGAGCAGGACAAGGAGCGCCGGCGCGATTTTCTCACCTTCCAGCTGACCGAGATTCGCAAGGCCGGGGTGAACGCGGGCGAGGACGAGGCGCTGCAGCGCGAGCGCGACCGGCTCAAGGCCTCGGACGGCCTGCTGCGCCTGGTCGGCGACTCCGGGCGTCTGCTGGCAGACTCGGTCAGCGGCCGGCTCACCGAAATCCGCAAGAACCTGCTGCAGGCGGCCACGCTCGACAGCGACCTCGCCCCCCTGGCCGAGCGGCTGGCCGTCGCCGGCTACGAACTCGAGGACCTGGCCGCCCTCCTGGACAAGTACGTGGACGAGATCCCGTCGGACCCCTCCCGGCTGGAGTACATTTCCGCCCGGCTGGCCGAACTCCGCCAGTTGCAGCGCAAGTACGGGACGACCCTGGAAGAGGTGCTCGCCTTTGCCGAGGCTGCCGAGGCCGAACTGGCCCGCCTCGAGGACCTGGAGGCGCAGATCGGCCGGGCCGAGCGGCGGGTGGACGAAACCGCGACCGCGGCCCTGCAGGCGGCCGCAGCCCTGAGCGGGGCGCGGCGCGAGGCGGCGGCGCGGCTCGCCGCCGGCATGGAGCAGGAACTGGCCTCGCTCAGCTTTCCCCAGGCGGTCTTTCGGGTGGAGTTGCGGCCGCCCGCGGATCCGGGCGTGGCCGGTCTGCAGGCAACCGGCGGCGACCTGGTCGAGTTTCTCTTCTCCGCCAACCCGGGCGAGCCGGTCAAGCCGCTCGTGCGCATCGTCTCCGGTGGGGAACTCTCCCGGCTGCTGCTGGCCATGAAATGCCTGCTCGCCCGCCGCGACCAGGTGGACACGGTCATCTTCGACGAGGTCGATGCCGGTATCGGCGGCCAGGCCGCGGAGGCGGTGGCCGACAAGATCAGCCAGCTGGCCGGGCACCACCAGGTGTTCTGCATCACCCACCTGCCGCAGATCGCCGCCTGCGCGGACCTGCACTTCCGGGTGGACAAGGTGGTCGAGGAGGGCCGGACGCGGACGGTGATGGTGCCGCTCGATCAGGACGAGCAGGTCGGGGAGTTGGCGCGCATGCTCGGCGGCGCCCACCCCACCGTCCAGACCCGGGCCTACGCAAGCGAACTGTTCGCGCGCAAATCCGGCCGGAGAACGCCATGACCGGCCAGGTCACGGCACTCGGGCTGTTCTCGGGCGGTCTCGATTCGATCCTTGCCTGCCGGGTGGTGGCGGATCTGGGCGTGCGGGTGATCGCGCTCAAGTTCGTCACCCCGTTTTTTGACCACGACCTGCTCCACCGACCCGAGGAGTACACCCGGGAAATGGCCGAAAAATACGGCCTCGAGGTGGCGCTCGTCGATCTCAGCGAGGGCTACCTGGAGATGCTCGACCGGCCGGCGCACGGCTTCGGCAAACATTTCAACCCCTGCATCGACTGCAAGATCCTCATGCTCACCCGGGCGCGGCAGCGCCTGGCCGCCTTTGGCGCCTCCTTCCTCGTCACCGGCGAGGTGCTCGGCCAGCGGCCCATGTCCCAACGCCGGGACACCATGCAGGTGATCGAGCGGGACTCCGGCTGCGAGGACATCCTCCTGCGGCCGCTCTCGGCCCGGCTGATGCGGCCGACCCGGCCGGAGCGGGAAGGGCTGATCGACCGGGAGCGGCTGCTCGCCATCTCCGGCCGCGGCCGGAAGCAGCAGAAGGCGCTCGCCGCCAGCCTGGGTATCGTCGACTATCCCACGCCCGCGGGCGGCTGCCTGCTCACCGACCCGAACCTGGCCGGGCGGATCCGCTATTTCCACGAGGGGCTCTTTCCCCGGGTGACCAGGCGATCCGCCGACGACTACCGGCTGCTGTCCATCGGCCGCCAGTTCCGGCTGGGCGATGGCGTCTGGCTCATCGTCGGTCGCAGCGAGGGGGAAAACGAGCAGTTGGACGGGCTGCGAACCCCGGCCGACTGGACCCTGCGCCTGGTCGACCGGCCCGGACCGCTCGGGCTGGTGCGTTTCGGCCGGGACAGCCTGGGCGCCTCCGGCCGCGCGGCCGAGATCCTGCCGATGCTGGCCGGTATCGTCATCCGCTACGCCAGGAAGGTCGATGGGACCACGCCCCCGGCCGAGGTGCTGGTCGACCGGGGGGATGGATCCATTCTGACTGGCCGGTTCACGGCCCTTGTTGACGATGACCTGCTTGCCTGGAGGATCTGAGATGCGGCCACCGCGTTCGCCGCAGGCGCTGGGCCAACGGGTGACAGACCTCCTGCCCGCCTGGCTGCGCCGGCACCTGGCAATCGTCCTCGGGGAACAGGGCGGACCGCTCTACCTGGCCGGAGGGGTGGTGCGCGACCTACTGCGCGGGATGGCGCCGGTGGACATCGACCTCACGGTCAGGGACGGTGCCCGCGCCTGGGCGGCGCGGCTGGCCGGATTGTGCGGCGGCGCCCTGGTGGCCCTGGGACGAGACGAGGACGCGGCCCGGGTGGTCAGCGGGGGGGTGAGTGTCGATTTTGCCGCGTTCCGCGAGGGCGCGACCGACATCCTCGACGACCTCACCCGGCGGGACCTGACCATCAATGCCATGGCCCTGCGGATTGATCCGCTGCTGGCCGATCCCGGGGCGGATACTGCCGGCATCACCCTGCTCGATCCCACCGGCGGCTGGGCGGATCTGGCCGCCGGCCTGGTGCGTGCAACCGGGCCCGGGGCCTTCACCGCCGACCCGCTGCGCCTGCTGCGCGTGTTCCGGTTCGCCGCCTGCCTCGGGTTCACCATCGAGACCGGCACGCTGGCCCTGGTGCGGCAACAGCGCGCACTTATCATCGCCCCGGCTCCTGAGCGGATCAGCCACGAACTCGACCTGATCCTGGCCTCCAGCCTAGCCCACCGGGCCAGTGCCGAGATGGCCGAGACCGGCCTGCTCGGTGAAATTCTGCCGGAAATGCAGGCCGGCGCGGGCATGGTCCAGCCGGCCAGTCATCATCTCGACGTGCTCGGCCACAGCCTGGAGGCGCTGCGCCACATGGAGGAACTTATCGTCTCGCCTGCGGCCCGGTTTCCCGGCCACGGCGGGCCGCTGGCCGCCTACCTGGCCACCGGACGCAACCAGGTGCGACTCAAGTGGGCGGCCCTGCTGCACGATCTGGGCAAACCGGCGACCCGCGCGGTCGATGCGCAGCGGGGCGAGCGCATCACTTTCCACAACCATGACCAAAGCGGCGCCGAACTGTTCCGCCAGGTGGCCCGGCGGCTGCGCTGGAGCAACGGCGATACCGACCAGGTCGCCCACCTGATCGGCCTGCACATGCGGCCCTTTCACCTGGCCAACGTCGCGCGCACCACCCCTCTGACCCTGCGCGCCGCCATCCGCCTGGTGCGGGCGGCCGGGGACAGCCTGCCCGGGCTGTTTCTGCTGGCCATGGCCGATGCCCTGGCCGGGCAGGGGCCGGAGCGGGTAGCGGGCATGGAGGAGGAACTGGCTGAATTGTACACGCACCTCGAACGGGTGCGGGCCGAACATGTCACCCCGGTGCAGGCGGCTCCGCCGCTGCTCACCGGTCGGGACCTGATCGAACACCTCCACCTGGTGCCGGGTCCGCTGTTCCGGGAGATCCTGGCCGCGGTGGAGGAGGCGCGCATGGAAGGCGCGGTGAAGGACGTCGACGGGGCCCTGCGACTTGCGCGGTCCCTGGCGGCGGCACAAGGACGCGGACCCATCGGGTCCGGTTAATGAGGGAACATGCGCAAGGAACAGGACTACTATTTCAAGAAGGCGAAGAAGGACAACTATCCGGCCCGGTCGGTGTACAAGCTGGAGGAGGCCCAGGTGAAATACCGCTTTCTCCGGCCTGGCCAGCGGGTGCTCGACCTGGGCTGTCACCCGGGCAGTTGGAGCCTCTATGCCGCCGGGATCGTTGGCGCGAAAGGGCTGGTGGTCGGTGCCGACCTGCAGCGCACCGACCTGGCCGCTCAAAAAGCCGATGCCGAAATCCAATGGCTCTGTTATGATGTCTGTTCCGACGAATTCGTCGAATATCTGCAAACCCACTGGCCCGGATTCCACGTGGTGCTCAGCGACATGGCGCCGCGCACCACCGGCAGCCAGTATGCCGATCACCAGCATTCGCTCAGGCTGGTGCGGCGCGTTCTGGAGTTGTCGGCTCTTTTCCTGCACGAAAACGGCACGCTCTACTGCAAGGTCTTTCAGGGGGAGGACTTTCCTGAATTCCTGCAGGAATGCAAACCGCTGTTCACCACCGTCAAGGTGGTGAAGCCGAAGAGTTCCCGTCAGGAAAGCCGCGAGGTCTTCGTCCTCGGGCGAGGTTTCCGCAGACCGGCTTGAACGCCGTCGCGCCGGCAGATTTTTTCGCTACCACATCAGAGGAGAACACGCGTGTCGGGACATTCAAAATGGAGCACGATCAAGCGCAAAAAGGGCGCCAATGACGCCAAGCGCGGCAAGATCTTCACCAAGCTGATCAAGGAGATCACCATCGCCGCCCGCATGGGCGGCGGCGACCCGGAGGGCAACCCCCGCCTGCGCAGCGCCGTCACCGCGGCCAAGGGCGAGAACATGCCCAAGGAGAACATCGAGCGGGCCATCAAGAAGGGCACCGGCGACCTGGACGGCGCGGTCTACGAGGAGATCATGTACGAGGGCTACGGTCCCGGCGGGGTGGCGGTGCTGGTGGAGACCATGACCGACAACAAGAACCGAACCGTGGCCGACATCCGCCATTTCTTCGCCAAGAGCGGCGGTAACCTCGGCGAGTCGGGCTGCGTGGCCTGGATGTTCGACAAGAAGGGCACGCTCACCGTTGCCAAGGAGGGGGTCGGCGAGGAGGAGTTGATGGACCTGGCCCTGGAGGCCGGCGCCGAGGACGTGGTCGAGGAGGAGGACAGCTTCCAGATCGTCACCGCCCCGGAAGACTTCAACGACGTGGTTGACCGGCTCGAGAAGGGCAACGTCGCCTTTTCCGAGGCCACCCTGTCCATGGTGCCGAAAAACACCATCGAGGTCACCGAGGAGAAGGCGGCCCGGTCGCTGCTGCGTCTGCTCGAAAACCTCGAGGACCACGACGACGTGCAGAAGGTCCATGCCAACTTCGACATCGACGACAGCCTCATGGAGCAGATCTCCTGATCCGCGCCGATCAGGTCAATTTATGCGTATCCTGGGGATCGATCCGGGTTCGCGGATCACTGGCTACGGCGTGATCAGCGCCCGTGGCCACGAGATCGGCTTTGTCGCCTGCGGGACCATCCGCACCGGCGGGGATTCCGATTTTTCCCGGCGTCTGCTGACCATCTTCCGGGATCTGCGCGAGGTGATCGAGACCCACCACCCCGAGGTGGCGGCGGTCGAGGATATTTTCATCGACCGCAACCCGCGCTCGGCCCTCAAGCTCGGCCATGCCCGGGGCGCGGCCGTGGTGGCCGCCCTGCACAGCGGGCTGGCGATCGTCGATTACACGCCCCGGCGGGTCAAGCAGTGCGTGGCCGGCTACGGCCAGGCCGAAAAAGGCCAGGTGCAGGCCATGGTGCGCACCCTGCTGGCCCTGGATTCGACCCCCTCGCAGGATGCGGCCGACGCCCTGGCCGTGGCCATCTGTCACGCCCACCACGCCGCCGGCAGCGGCCGGTTGCGGGCGTGAGCCTTTTTTCCCCGTCAACCGGTGGCAGAGTGGTGCCGACCGGTTGTCCTGTCCGCCGATGATCGCCTCGCTCAACGGTCTGGTCCTTACCAGGACGCCCGCCGCCGTTATTCTCGATGTCCACGGCGTGGGCTACGAGGTGTTCATCTCCAGCCGCACCTACGACACCCTGCCGGCGACTGGTGCGCCCTGCGTTCTGCACGTGCAGACCGTGGTCCGCGAGGATGCGATCACCCTGTACGGTTTCGCCCGACCGGAGGAGAAGGAACTATTCCTGCTGCTCGTCACGGTTTCCGGCAT
>Ga0265295_1006902_pt1 | contig 13431 bp, 15 predicted proteins | sample Munlansysbiofilm_FD_192503 | JGI IMG/M metagenome (GOLD analysis project Ga0265295, IMG submission 192503) | Leachate microbial communities from a municipal landfill in Southern Ontario, Canada - Methane capture system biofilm | ecosystem: Engineered > Solid waste > Landfill > Unclassified ... | reverse complement strand
GGTACAAAAAGCAATTGAACTAGCACCTGCTAAATTCCAAGCTGTACTAGATAAAGCCATAACCATGAATGATACAGAAGCCTTTATTGAACAATATGCAGGTAGAGCTTGTGCAATCAAGTTTTCTATCCCTGTGATTATCCATTTACTCTATCATCATGATACATTTGAAGAAGCGATAAATGCCAACATTTTAATTGGTGGTGCAATCGCCGATAGAGCCATGTTCTTAGGTGCGGTTTATCAACAAATAAAACCATTAGATCCAATCTATAAAGAAAAACTACCAATCAGACTTTAATCTGATTGGTAGCAACTTGTAGTGGATCCCATAAAGCTGAAAATGGCGGCGCATAAGCAAAATCTAACTGTGAGAATTCATCTGCGGTTAGATTTTTTGTTATGGCAAGTGCCATGATGTTGATTCTTGGGGCAATCTCGCTCTTACCGACTAGTGAGGCACCTTTTAAGATACCAGTACCCTTTTCAAATACAACCCTAACGAAGATCTTTTCAACCCCCGGATAATAACCGCTCTTATGATTACTGGTGATATCCACATAATCATAATCGAGGTTAAGCTTTCTCGCTTCATCAATGCCGATCCCCGTCTTCGCAAACGCATAATCAAATACCTTGATGATATTTGAACCAACAATCCCGTTAAAAGTAGTAGGTATACCAGCGATGTTATTGGCAACCACACGGCCTGCTTTATTGGCATGAGTGCCAAGTGGCACATAAGCTAACTCGTCTTTTAATAAGTGTTTATATGCCGCGCAGTCGCCTGCAGCATATATATCTTTGATATTGGTTTCGCAGTAGTCATCTGTGATGATGGCACCATTTTTGAGCATATCGATACCTGTATCTTTTAAGAACTGTGTTGCAGGTCTAACACCAACTGATTCTACGACGATATCTGTTTCATATACGTCTTTATCTGTATATACTAAAGCCTTGTTACCTTTCTTTTCATAACGGACTAACTTTTCACCAGTATGGACTAAGACACCTGCTTTAACTAAAATGTCATAAGCTTTATTGGCTATGTCTTTATCATAGACAGATAATACTTGATCTTGTAGTTCTATGATTCTAACGGTCATCCCTTGATGGACTAAGTTCTCAGCAAGTTCGATCCCAATATAGCCAGCACCAATAATGACTGCTTCATTGCCTTTCTTGATATAAGGCTTTAATACCCTCATATCTTCTAGTTGATTTAGGACTAATACATCAACCTCACTTGAACCCTCTACATTTGTTCTAATTGGATATGTACCAGTCGCAACCAACAGCTTATCATAGGGATAAGTCGTTTCTTGGTTGGTCTTTAAATCTTTAACTAAAACCGTTTTGTCTTTTGGGTTTACTGAAATAACCTCACTATACAGTCTGACATCAATGTTTTCTTTTTTGAAGTCTTCATATGTTTTAGCAACTAAGCTATCTTCATCTTTAATGATATCCCCTAAATAATAGGGCATACCACAACCGCTATAGCTTAAATCTCTACCCTTTTCGAATACGATGATGTCAGCATCTTTATCTAATCTTCTTAATTTGGAAGCTGTGCTCATCCCTGCGGCTACGCCACCTATAATAATGGTTCTCAATAGAATCACCTCTTACTAATATTTTAACACGTTAGCAGTTGTAGTATCGATTTGATGCATAGAAAAACGAGATGACCATCAGGGGTTAGTCATCTCGTTAAAGGTGGCTTTTTTGAGGGATTGCCACTGGTTACTATGAGTTGTTATCTAATTATAATAGAAGTAGTCTTTCCAAACTAAACCTTCACCATCATGTAAGTTAATGTCGAGTTTTTCACCTACATTGAGTTTATGAGTTGTAAATGTGAGTGTTGGGGTATTAAAGCTCATGGTTTCTGAATAAACTTTAACATAACTATATACTGCACTTGAGTCCACACTAAAGTTGAACATGTCTTGCCAATCTTCAATGGTTGTTTCTTTGATGAGTAGATTATTCTTATCATATTCATAGACAATGAAATACTCAAATGCATTTAGTTCTTCAATATTCAAAGTATATGTAAACGAGGTTGAATGATAGAAGTAGGGATCCTCTTCTTGAATATCGATTTCACCTGTGAAGCTTAAACCAAGATTAAGGTTTTGGTAATATAAGCCACTCTCATATATTAAGGCAACTCTAGGCTCATGTTCTAACTTATCCTCATCAAAGTAAATCGTCATATCGATACCAATATGTTTACCAATATAGTAGTCATTATATGTCTTGTATAAAGGGGTTCTACTAGCCTCAGAGAATCCAATATTATGCGTGTAACTATCTGAGTCACCATAATTGTGTGTATAGTATCTGATGCCTTTTACTGCTAGATTTATATCGGCCATTAAGGCTTCAACCGTTTGATAGTCAATCCCATTCGTAATATAAGCAACACCAAGTAAGCTATCGGTCTTTGGCTTATCAACTAGGATCAGTTTTGTTACATTAGAATCCATGATGTTATCCATGTATTCGATGTAAATTAAATCGAATACACCGAGATTATCTCTTGAGATTGGGTCTAAATCATTATTGAAGTAGATGCCTTGAATATCTTTTAGTATAAGGGTATAAAAGATATCTGGACTTTCTTCTAGTGAAACGACATACTCACTCGTATCAGGTCTAATTTCATTGATGATTGCCATCGATTGATGTTTGATGTTAAGGGTTCTTGCTTGAAGGCGATCATTTAAGAATAGGACGGATGTGACTAATCCGATTAATAGTATGATAGAAGCGATACTTAAGATGAGTACATGTTTCTTTTGAGACTTTTGGATGACGGTGTTTTTAATGGCTAACTCTTGTAGGGTTTTTTCTTCAAAGATATCATTGATCGTGCACCCAAATACAACCGATAGCTTTTCCATCGATTCAATATCGGGAATGGTCTTGCCACTTTCCCATCTGGATATACACTGTCTAGTTACAAATAAGTCATCTGCTACTTCTTGTTGGGTTAAGTTTTTCTCTAAACGTAGTCGCTTGATATTTTCACTAATTTTCATATGTTTTACCTCACCTCTATTTTATGAATTTAGCAATACTTTGTCACGCAACAATTTGTTAACAAAGGTTTTATTGTTTTTGTAATATATGTTACACTAATGTTAACAGGTGATTACATGCAAACATACGTATACAAATTGAAGTTAAATACTACCTATTATGAGGATACCAATTGGACAGATGAAGTCAATCAGATTATTGAATCTCACTTTAATAGATTAAAAACAGATTTCAATATGGGACTATTAAAACATGTCGGTAGAACTAGTGACCCTAAAGGTGAAGGCTTTGGGTTGGTCATCTTTGATAGTACCTCTTTTGAGGATGCGCTAAATTACATGAATGATGACCCTGCAGTAAAAGCAGGTATTATGACTGCAGAACTATTTGAATATAAATGGATATTTTAAGGATGGTATTTTTGGATGAAACAGATAATTAGAATATGCTTGATGATTTCGATTAGCATAATACTTGTCGGATGTCAGAATAGTGGGAAGATCAACTTAGTAAGCCATACAATTCAAAACGATAAAATCATACTCGAGTTCGATGTAGAGATTGATACAGATATCGAAGTAGAAATCGCGTATATAGATCAACATAGTACAAATCACACAAGTGTTGTAAAACAGTCTTTTTTATTCGAAGCAGGTGATTATGGAAAACAAATTACCATAGATGGTCTTTCGGAGAACACTGACTATAGTATCGATTTCGATGTCATAAAAGGAAGAGTCATTAGTAATTTTGGCGTTTATAAGTTGAATCAGTTCAAAACCTACCATCAAGTAGAAGAAATTAACCCTACTTTATTAGATGAATTTAGGACTATTTTAAATACATTCGAAGCTACTCAAAATATGCACTATGAAAGTAACTTGTTTATGTCATACGTTAGTAATATAACATATACAATAGAAGAACAAATTAGTATGGACTATTATAACGGAACACACACGTACTCAGTTTATGACATAAAGCACGCTGACGATAATAGACAAACCATATATAACTATACAGAAAAGATTGAAAACGGATTCGATATCTACTACTCATTAAATCAAAGTACTTGGTCACATTTGTTTGAGACGAAATCAAACCTAGGCAGCATTCAAGAAATGATAGATTTGGATTTTTCTAATATCATTTTCGTATCAAAAACAGGCCAAAATTATGATGTCATTTTAGGTTCAAAAGGATTTAAGAATTTTTTTGACAAATTCATTGAATCTTATGAAATTGACCCTATTGGTTTAGTGGGGTATGAGAATCTATTAATACATATTGAGGTATCAGATAATAAAATAAGCAGTATGAATTTTGATATTACAAGACTGGTTGAAGCTCCTTTTAATGCGACTTTCGATGAGAACCTAGAATCGGTTACGTTTGATTTTAATTTTTCTAGACATAATTTAATCGAGGAAATAGTAATACCGAGTACCGTAAAAAATGCAAAAAAATAATGTGAGGAAAATGAATATGAACTATCAAAAAGAACTAGACTTATTAAAACTACATGTACCAAATATTTATAACGAAGTCGAATCCAAAAACAAGGAAGTGTCCTTTAAATCAGGTGATGAGATTGTAACAACCACCGATTTATATATTGAATCAAACTTGATTAAAGTTATTTTAGAAGCCTTCCCAACAGATACCTTCTTAAGTGAAGAATTCCATAAGGACGGCCTACTACAAAACCGTACATGGATGATTGACCCAATCGATGGGACAAGCAACTATGCAGTGGATTTGAACCTATATGTGGTTCAAATTGCATTATATGATCAAAATGACTTAGCTTTATCTTTTATATACTATCCTAGAGACAATAAGACCTATTACGCGGTTAAAGGACATGGGGCTTATTTAAATGATCAAAGAATTACTGTAACAGATAATAAGAAACCATCGAATAAGATGTTATCGATGGTAGGTTATACCATCAAAAACAGTGAAAAGACGATTTACGAGAAGCTATTACATTATGCTGTCACAGAAAACATCAAATTAAGAATGTTAGGGTCTATTGGATTAGAACTAGCCTTAACCTCAGAAGGCATATTCACCATGTTTTATACCAATGTTAAGAACCTCTGGGACTTAGCACCAGGTGTCTTACTCGCAAGAGAAGCGAGAGCACTAGTCTTTAATGAAAAGGGCAAAGATTATCAAATTGGGGATACCCATTTATTCGTATCTAAAAACGAAGCGTTTAAAGCGAAAATGCTTGAATCCATAATAATATAAATAACTATTTGTATACAATGTTATATTATTTGTGATACAATATTTATAATCAAAGCAATACATTTATTCACAACTAACACAATCAAAGTAATGCATCATTTTTGTTGCATATGCGAACAATTATGATATAATGTAAGTGTGAATTAGATATGGAAGCATTCGGTGCCCATGTCGAATGTGAGCGCTGCGGCGCTCCTTTTTTTTCGAGGTATACATGAAAAAATTCAAGTCACACAACCAACAATTAAAAGAATTAAGAGATAAAGGGCTCATCATTGGTAATGCCTCTAAGGCAAAAAGGGTACTTGAGGTAGAAAACTACTATTCTGTTATAAACGGGTACCGCGAGTTATTTGCACTCAGTACAAGACCTTTTAGATTTATGTCAGGTACTACTTTCGATGAAGTATTTTCACTTTATGAATTGGACCGTGAATTAAGAAATGTATATTTAAAGTATCTGTTGAAAGTTGAAAAGAGTTTGCAATCACTTACTGCATATTACTTCTCTAACAACCACCAAAACAATAATAGAGCATATTTGAATTTCCATAATTTTAGAATACCAAGTTCAAGCGATAGAGGTCTGCCTTCAAGAAATGAAATTCACAGAACCATATCGATGTTTGCCTCTAAAATGTCTAACAACTATGATCACACTCTTCAACACTATATAACGAATCATCAGGAAATACCATTTTGGGTTTTAGTTAATACTTTAACGATGGGCGAAATTGCATATGTATATTATTTTATTCAAGATTCTGATAGAACAACAATTGCTACATACTTTACCAACCAACGAAGAAAAGAATATAATGATGCAAGTATAATGATTACATCAAATGATGTTGATAAGTTCTTGTTTTCCGCCAAACATTTTAGAAATGCATGTGCACACAATGAACGATTTTTTTGCAAAGCAAATTCACAAATTCAAAGTATAAAAATATTAAGAGACAAGATGAAAAATTACCTAACTAAAAAAGATATGATGAATTTTGAAAGACAACTTAGTAGAACTTTTTCAGATTTTGAACCTAGATTTGTAACTATTCCGTTGGCTACAATAAAAAACAGAGCAGGATTTTAGCACTACAAAGACTTTTAATAACGAGAAAACACATTATCTATCGTATGTGTTTTCTTTTCTTTACCTTTAGTTAATTCAGCGGTAAAATGAATGTGAGATGACGATACTTAAAGACAATTAAAGGAGAAATAACGATGGCAAATGTATTTATCAATTTTGATGAGATTAGATTATTTATGGAAGAAGCGTTTCAAAAAGTAGGTGTCCCACTTGAGGATGCTAAGACTTGTTCCGATGTATTAATCGAAAGTGATTTAAGAGGGATAGAATCACATGGTATCAACCGCTTTAAAGGCTTTTATATTGACCGTATTTTAAAAGGCATTCAAGAACCGGTCACACAAGTAGAAATCGTAAGAGACACCCCTACAACCGCTGTCATTGATGGCCATAATGGAATGGGGATGGTCATTGCCAAAAAGGCGATGCATATGGCCATCACCAAAGCCAAACAATTAGGGCTAGGCATGGTGGTTGTGAGAAATTCAACCCACTACGGCATTGCAGGTTATTATGCGTCTATGGCCATCAAAGAAAACTTGATAGGTATCACAGGTACGAACGCCAGACCTTCGATTGCACCGACATTTGGTGTATCTAATATGTTAGGGACCAACCCACTGACATTCGGTATGCCTACCGATGAAGCATTCCCTTTTGTATTGGATGCTGCGACATCTATCATCCAAAGAGGTAGAATCGAGTATTATGCAAAAAAGGGTATCGATACGCCTGAAGGCTTAGTCGTCGGTAAAGATGGTAAGTCTTTAACCGATAGTGAAAAAATATTAGAGATGCTAGTTAAAAATGAAGCAGCCTTAGCCCCTTTAGGCGGCATTGGTGAAACCCATGCCGGCTATAAAGGCTATGGGTATGCAACTGTCGTCGAAATGCTTTCTAGTGCCTTACAAGCAGGCTCATTTTTACATATGCTAACAGGTATCACAGAAGATGGTAAGGCAAAACCTATTCCAATCGGTCATTTCTTCATCGCGATTAATCCGGATTTCTTCATGGGCATTGAAACATTCAAGAAAACGACTGGGGATATCTTAAGACAATTAAGGGATAGTGAAGTTGCACCAGGTGAATCAAGGATTTACACTGCTGGTGAAAAAGAATATATCGCATCTATTGAAAGAACGAAAACAGGCATTCCACTAAATGATGTACTAATCAAAGAACTAAAGACAGTCAGAGATAACTTGAAAATTGACCATTTGTTCTCTTTTGAAACGATTTAGTCATCATTTACGTTATCACTCATGGTAAAATGAATTAAAAAGCGAGGCACATTTATGAAAATATTAGTATCAGGTGGTTTAGGTTATATTGGCTCACATACAGTGGTTGAACTACTAGAAAAGCACCATGACGTGGTCATCATTGATAACCTATATAATGCCCAAAAAGAAACACACGATAAGATCACAAAAATAGCTGATAAACCATCGACGTTCATCCAAATGGATGCGACTGACTATAATGCTTTAAAGGCGTTGTGTCAACTACATCATTTTGATGGCATCATACACTTTGCTGGCTATAAAGCAGTAGGTGAAAGTGTTGCTAAACCATTGATGTATTATTATAACAATTTACTATCAACCATCAACCTAGCTAGGGTTGCAACAGAACTACATATCAAAAAGTTCATTTTCTCATCTTCTGCAACCGTCTATGGTGATGGCACATCACCATTTAGTGAAAACATGGCATTACTTGAACGCACCAATCCTTATGGTGAAACCAAAGCGATGAGCGAACGCATTTTAACCGATGCTTCAAAAGCTAATCCAGACTTCAATGTCACCTTACTGAGATACTTTAATCCAGTTGGTGCACATAAGAGTGGCTTAATTGGTGAAGTGCCCAATGGCATTCCTAATAACTTAATGCCTTATGTCACACAAGTGGCGAAAGGCATAAGAGAAAAACTGTCTGTATTTGGTAATGACTATCCAACCGTGGATGGGACAGGTGTTAGAGATTATATCCATGTGGTTGACCTTGCGAAAGGGCATGTTGCAGCACTTGAATCGACTATGACTGGGGTTAATATCTATAACTTAGGCACCGGTAAAGGGACATCTGTATTAGAACTTATTCATGCCTTTATGAAAGAGAATAACTTAAATATCCCATATCAAATTGTCGATAGAAGACCTGGCGATATCGCAACCTCTTATGCAAATGCAGAAAAAGCTAGAAAAGAGCTCCAATGGGAAGCGAAACTCACGATTGAAGACATGGTTAGAGATGCTTGGCATTTTGAAAAGAACTTACAATAAAAAGAAAAAGCGAAATGGCTAAAAGTGTCCATTTCGCTTTATTGTTATTTTATGCCCTTCAGTTTGACGTTATTGACTTTCAATATCTCAATTAACTCTAATTTAGATCCCTCTTTGAGATTATCTAAATCCCCCATCACGAAAGACCGGTCTGATAAGTAAAATGAGAATACCCCTTTGGTATATAAGACCATGTGTATGGATGAAAATGCCGTTTCCATGGTTTGATCCCCATAAGGACTGGCATTGGTGACTTTGATATGATCGGTAATTTCAATCTTAGTCACACCTTCAAAGAATATCTTATTGGTCTTTCTATGTTTCTTCATTTGCACGAATAACATTAGATAGACCAAAGGCATATAGACAATCCCGAATGTTAGAAAGAATAATCCAAACTCACTGCCATCTATGGTTAATAATAACCCAATCAAGAATATGAAAATCGTTAAAGGTAATATTAATCTCAATACCGTGTAATTTGCCTTACCTAATGCAGCCTTCTTATAGGCTTCATAGGTATTAAACCCTTCAAATGTAACCATAACTACCTCCTGTTTTTCAGTTGTCTTTTTCTAATATAGTATTTATTCAGTTTCAATAAGCCCCAAATACCAGGAACACCAACTAGGATAAATGGAATGAGTGCTAGGAATGCAAGTAATAGTAGTTCTAAGATATTTAAGAATGCATCCCAACCACCCGTAAAGGCACGCCACATCTTTTCTGGTAACGATAAACTCATGAAATTGGCAGTTGAACGGATTTCAATGGTGACCATGCTATACTCAATCAAACTATCGTATTGATTGATTTCACCATTGAGTTCTTGAAGTTCAATGTCAATTTCTGATAGACGTTGATTAAGCTCAATCATTTCAGAAACGGTTGCGGTCTCATATAGTTCTAGTAATCTAGTTTGTTCGGCTTCTAGGGTTAATATTCTAGTGGCTTTATCATAATACTGAATGGAGATATCTCTAGAGGATTTATTAAAACTAGAAACCGTATAGTTATCATTGATTTCATCGATAAACGCATCAATACGGTTGGATTTGATTCTCAAGACTAATCTTGAAAAAGAAGAACCAAATGACTCATTATCGACCCATTCATCAAAGGCAAGTCTGTCTTTAATGCCTTCATAAACCGTTTCGATGTCTTTGGATGTTAAAGACATTTTAACTTCATAAATGATCTTTCTTGTTGCGGTAGTCTCTGCTAAGACCACTGTGGTATTATCATCCGTTACACCACCTGAATTAGGATTCTCAGCAGCACAACCTGCTAATAAAAATAGCACTAAGGTTAATGTTAAAAGCGTAAATAGTTTCTTCATTTTGTATCGCTCCTTTATTAATTAATTTGATTATACTACGTTTTTGAATAAATTTGAATAGGATTCTAGTCGTATAGCTTAGATGATTGCCCATGACAAACCAATTTAATTTAGTTATAATGAATGTAAGGGCACTTATGAAAAAACAATATTGGATTATACTTGGAATCATCTGGCACATCTTCATCTTCTTACAATCTGCTTTACCTGGAGAACAATCTGCTAGCCAAAGTGGGTTGATTGTAGATTATATCTATCCCTTTATCCATCATATGGGGATTACATTATCACTTGATCAAGTATCTTTTTTGATTCGTAAATTAGCCCATTTTACAGAGTATTTTATACTAGGTACCATATTTTATCATGTGTATATCAAATACTTTAAATTTAAAAAACTTGTAGTCATATTAATCACGCACGGCTTTATGACAGCAGTCTTGGATGAAACACTTCAAACGTTTATACCGAACAGAAGCGGACAGTTCACGGATGTTCTAATTGATACATTAGGGGTAATCACAGCTTTCTTACTCATTACCTTAGGAAGGAAACTTTATGAAAGACAAAGAACGAAAAAGTCTTTATCAAGATAAAATCAACCAATTGGCATTAACACCAGATATGGTGATGAATGCATTAGGAATAGACTTACCAACTTTAAAAAGATATATTTCTGGGAAAAGATACTTTGAAGAAGACAGATACTTAGCCTTCTTAGCTTTTCTAGAACTGGACCGTTATCAATTAGGGTATATAGACCCAAAAACAGAAAAGACCGTCAAAACACCAGTTGGAATATTTAAAGTCAGTAAAAAGAACAATCCCTTTTCTAGACGGATGCAAATCATGTTTAGATATCATTTATTTAAAAGAGACCATAAAAAAGACGTATTAGCAGGGTTTGGTCAAAACTTGTTTTTTGACAAAACCTATCATCCGCCTTTTTTATACAAGTACTTTTTAATCATGATTTCTATTATGATTGTTGCGGATTATTTGTTAACCAGTATTTATACCCTATCCAATCTATTAATCGCATTGAGTATACCAATGACGTTATTAATACTTTTATATGAATTTGATCAGTCTAGACTAAACCTTAGAAAGGTACTCAGTTACTTTTTCTTCGGTGGCCTAGCTTCTTTAGGTTTGACCTATTTAATTAGAACAATCACTGGTTACCCTGAAAGCTTATTGGGTGACATCACAACGGGTTTAGTAGAAGAAACCGCAAAACTCTTAGTTGTATTACTCATATTTAAACTCATCCCGATTCGATATGCATTCACAGGTCTTTTAATTGGGTTTGCAGTTGGTGCTGGGTTTGATGTCTTTGAGACGAGTGATTATGGGATGTTTGAGCTATTTGATTCGAATGGGGACATCTACCAAATGCAAGGCTTATTACTTGTTAGAACCCTATTTGCTTTAGGCATTGGACACCACTTTTGGACAGGTATACTGGCAGGTACTTTAGTTGCCTTAAGCAAGAAAGTGAAATTTAGATTCAGAACGCTCTTACATCCAACCTTTATCATCGTTTATTTAGGGGTTGTCTTGGCACATGCGATGTGGAATTATAACCCATATAACTTTTTGGGTGTACCAATAACAATCCTTGGGGCATTGGTCTTTTATATATTTGCCTATAACCTATACCAGTTGATGTATCAAGATAGAAAACCAATTGAAATCAAAGAAGAAGTACCACCACTTAACGAGATAGAATATGAGTTTTAAGTGATTTGTCCAAATTGAAAGGTAAAAACATAATAAACCACAATTACAATATTTGCTTTTAACATATAAAAATTAATGTTATAATTGGCATGACATAAATTAAGAAAGAGGTTTTAATGTGAAACGAACAAGTTTTATTGCGATTGGTATAGCCATCACGATAACTTTGATTATAGCCCTATATTTTCTACTTGATATCATAGACATAAGTAAATCCTATTTTATCGCAAGTGCATTTATTGTATTTTTGACGGGATTATACGTCTCGATATATCTACAAAAGCTTCAAAAACCTCACTGTGAGACATGTAAAAATGAACTAAAATTTATTAGTAGGCAAAAAGTTGATCAGTTAGAGGATATCAGAAATGGTAAGTTTGTATTCATCAATACCTATCATTATCAGTATCACTGTAATCACTGTAGAAAAGACATTGAAATCACTAAAAAAGTAAAAATGAAGTAGATTCATGACTTCATTTTTTTATGGGGTTTTTTTGAATTTCGTTCAGATTAATTTCTTTTTACCAATAAATATTAAGTTATAGGCGTATATAGAGTGTAGAAATATCAATGGAGGGGAGATTCATATGAAAGAAAATCATCTAGCGAAAACAGGTGGACTGTTCATTATTACCGGTTTGGTGCTATTATATGTGATCAAAGAAGTATTCGATTTTGAACTATTAACATTCTTTATCGTGTCGGGAATTGGATTAGTCATTTCAATCCTTTATATGGTGATCTATAACCAAAAAGTTAATGCACATGTTTGTAAAGATTGTGGCATCAAACAAACGTTAGTGACCAGATCAAGGGTTAGCCAAGAAGAAATCATCAGACGCGGTAAATTCATATTCATCAATACATATGATTATCATTACCACTGTAATCAATGTGAAAAAGATACACACATCAAAAAACGTGTTAAAATGAAGTAGCGTAAAAACTACTTCATTTTTTCTTTAGCGAGGTATTATGAAAAAACATATATTATTATATAGCAGCCTAGTAATAATCCTATCTAGCATAGGAGTGGTTATCTTTGGCAGATTAAATTTAATCACGTTTATGGTTGGTGTTAGTCTAAATGGACTAGCCATGCTTTTGTTATGGGTTATGAAACATATCTGTAGCGTATGTGGTGGAAAACTCCAACTAAAAGAAAAAAATGTACTCGATGTTAAGGAGTACGTTAGACGTGGCAGGTATGATGTTAGGTATACCTATAAAAAGGTCTATGTGTGTAAAAAGTGTCAACACATTCATTATAAAACGGTTCAGAAATGATTAGCTTGCGCTAGCAGCTAATACTTCTTTATGGTTGATTAATGCGATGATCCCTAAGGTGATTAATGTCATTAACTCAGCCTCTGTTTCTATTTTTAATAAGGCAAATGAGAAACCAGTATGATAACTATCTTTATATGTAAAACTGCCCATTAGTGCCGATTCTTGGTACTGTGGGTTTTTTATATAGAAGACGTTATCTTTGTAAGTGATATCAAGGTTATCAGATGTTTTGAAAACAAAGCCTCTTAACATCTTATAATTGATTTTATATTTGAGCTCCTCATGTTCATAAATCATGATGTCATTGAACTTGAGTTTCATTCTGAGTGAGCTATATGGATTAATCTTATAGACACCTTTTA
>Ga0265295_1006901_pt1 | contig 13434 bp, 9 predicted proteins | sample Munlansysbiofilm_FD_192503 | JGI IMG/M metagenome (GOLD analysis project Ga0265295, IMG submission 192503) | Leachate microbial communities from a municipal landfill in Southern Ontario, Canada - Methane capture system biofilm | ecosystem: Engineered > Solid waste > Landfill > Unclassified ... | reverse complement strand
CGGGTCATAGGCTGGCAATACTTCGACAAGATCAGCGGCGACGACCTTGATGCCACTTGCGGCGAGATAATAAAGCGAACGAAACCATTCGTTTGCCGTGATGCCGTCTGGCTCTGGCGTACCCGTACCCGGGGCATAAGCCGGATCCAGTACGTCAATGTCAAACGTGATATATACAGGTCGATCGGCAATGGCTTCGATCACTTCTGGAAGCTTTGCCCATACTTCATACGGCGCACCATACAGACGCTCACCATAAAGAGCAAACTCTTCTTTGGTCCCTGAGCGGATACCCAAAGAATACACTCGCCCTTTACCTAACAACTCGGTCGCTTGATAGATGACCGTGGCATGTGAGAGAACTTCACCTTCATAGGACGTACGTAGGTCGGTGTGCGCATCAAAATGTAAAAGGACAAGATCAGGATAGACGCGATGCGCCGCTTGAAGCAGCGGAAGCGTAATCAGATGCTCGCCACCTAAGGTTAAAAGAAAGCGTTCTTTGGCCAAATGCGCATACGCTGCCTCCTTGATCGTCTCTAGACTTTTGGCGACATTGCCGTATGGTAATATCACATCACCTTGATCAACAAGGTCCAATGATTCAAGATCACGATCGAGACGAGGACTGTACGTCTCTAAAACATAAGACGCTTCTCGAATTGCGTGCGGTGCAAAACGACTCCCTGGACGAAAGGTAACGGTTGAATCGAGCGGTGCACCAAGGATGACAGCACGGGGTGCCCGGCTTTGTTCAGGTGGCTTGGCTGTAATAAAAAAACCTCGCGACTCATAGAGACAGGTCATTTTCGACCACTCCTTCTACCAACGCACTCACAAATCGCGGTAAAACAAAGGCCGCCTCCTGTAATGCTGGATGATAATACCGTAACGTTTTTAAAAAGGGCGTATCTGCGAATCTTTGTGGTGCTATATGACGTGGATCATAAACTTTCGAACCCATGGTAAACGTCCATAGCCCACTCGGATAGGTCGGGATATTGGCTGTATAGAGAAACGCTTTCGGAAACACCTGAGCAATATCACGACTTGTCCGACGAATTAGATCCGCTTTAAACCAAGGATTATCTGTTTGTGCGACAAAAAGCCCTTCTTCTGTCAAGGCATCAAAAATCGCTTGATAAAAACCACGCTCAAACAACTTTTCAGCCGGTCCAACCGGTTCTGTGGAATCGACAATGATGACATCAAACACTTCCTTTTTCGTCTCGGCAATATCCGATAAATAACGAAAGCCATCAAGAATTCGAACATCAGCGCGCGGATCCGAAAAACCACTGGCAATCTCTGGTAAATATTTCTGACTGACATCGACCACAGCACGGTCGATCTCTACCATCACCGCCTGCTCCACCGTCGGATGGCGCAACACTTCCCGCAAAACACCACCGTCGCCACCCCCAATAATGAGCACACGGCGCGGATGAGGGTGCGCAAATAAGGGGACATGGCTGATCATCTCATGGTAGACAAACTCATCTCTAAGCGTCGTCATAACCATACCGTCGAGAACAAGCATCGGTCCAAACGTTTCTGTTTCTACCATATCCAAAGTTTGATACGGTGTTTGTTCATGATAATATGTTTGTTTAATTTTGGCCACGATCCCAAACCCAGCTGTCTGCTCTTCTTTAAACCATAGGTGCACCCGCATCGCCTCTTTCTAAAAAACATGCTTACGAACTTTGATTATATCGTTTCTATACCAACTTGCAAGACGAATCCCTTTAAAAAAACATCTTTGATCTGCGCTTAAAAATGGGCAAGTGCACCCAACGGCCCGCTCCGACGCTTCACGTTTAAGGAAAGCAAAATTGTTCCATAATGGGAAAGAGGGGGGAGTATGATGCGTCTTTTAACCCATCGTTTCGTTCGAAGCCTCCTTCGGCTTTTCGTCTTGCTCTTTATGAGCTTTTTCACTGTCTCTGTTTTATTTGTGGGTATCATCATTTTTTTATATATCAACATTGGACCGCTACCCGATCTAAAGACAAATCACGCGCCGCTTCTTTACGATCGATATGGTCAACGCTTGACCGTCGCCCTAGAAAAAAGCGTATCACTGAAAGACATCTCTCCTTATCTGATTCAGGCAACCATTGCTGTTGAAGACCGCCGTTTCTATGAACACCCTGGCTTTGATCCAAAGCGGATCATCGCTTCTGTCTGGACAGACATCAAATCGAGACGTTTTGCTGAAGGGGCTAGTACCATCACCCAACAATTGGCCCGTAATCTATATCTTTCCCATGAACGGACAGTGACGCGAAAAATATTAGAACTCGTCTATGCCTTAAAACTGGAAGCGACCTATTCTAAAGATCAACTTCTCGAACAGTATTTAAACACCATTTACTATGGTTCGGGGGCTTACGGCATTGAACAAGCTGCCGAGCGATATTTTCACAAACATGCCCGCGATCTGAATCTGGGAGAAGCTGCACTCCTCGCAGGCCTTCCCCAAAGTCCTTCCCGTATGAACCCTTTCGTTGATGAGGATAAGGCACGTGCCCGACAAAAAATTGTGCTTCAAGCGATGGTTGATGCCGGTATGATTTCCCTCGAAGATGCGCAAAACGCTATGGCAACGCCACTTTCCTTCGCTTCGAATACTTCTCAACCTGCCTCTCAAGCGCCTTATTTTCAAGATGCCGTCTTCGAAGAAATTCAATCGGTATGGCATCTCACACCGGAGACACTCAAAACAGGTCATTATCGTATTATGACCACACTCGATCCCACCATGCAACAAGCAGCAGAAGATGCGGTGACACGCTTTCTGCCGCCAGACAGCGCCTTGGAAGTCGCATTGATCGCTGTTGATCCCCGAGATGGCGGGGTGCGCGCGCTTATCGGTGGACGCGACTTTACACAAAGTCCTTTTAACCGTGCACTCAAAGCCATAAGGCAGCCGGGATCTGCGTTTAAACCGATTGTTTATCTTACAGCTTTAGAAAACGGGATGACACCGCTAACCGAAATCGAATCCAAACCGACAGTGTTTACTTATGAGGGTGGTCGAACGTATGAACCCAAAAACTATCATGATCGATATGCTGAGCGATATATCACGATGTATGAAGCGATCCAACGTTCCGATAATATCTATGCTGTCACAACGCTTTTACATCTCGGCGCCAAACATGTCGTAGCACGTGCCCAAGCGCTCGGTATTCGCGAACCACTTGAGGCTGTCCCGGCCTTGGCCCTCGGTGCAAGCGGGGTGAGTCCTGCATCCCTAGCCCAAGTCTACGCCACTTTCGCCGCTTATGGTGAGAAACATCCACTCCATTTTGTCGATCGCATTGAAGATGAAAATGGCAACATTCTCTACGCCTATCCCCAACACGCTGAACGTGTCGCGGACCCTGCCCACATGTTTGTCCTCACCCGTCTGTTACAAGGCGTGTTTGAACCGTCTCCAGCTCCTGGCGAACCGGGCGGCACAGCTTATGTCATCGCCAAAGACATTCATCGTCCGATCGCCGGCAAGACTGGGACGACGCCGACAGATGCTTGGATGGCTGGCTATACGCCTGACCTCGCCGCCGTCGTATGGATTGGCTATGACGATATGCGTCCGATCGATCAAAACGATCCATCCGAAGGTTCGCGCGCCAAACATATTTTTGCTTCTTTTATCGAAGGTGCTTTAAAAGGCCAACCACCGAAGCTTTTTCCCATTCCACATGGCGTCGAAATGGCTTATGTGCCATTAGGGAATGAAGCAGCCAAAAAAGATGTACACTGCGGCGAGGGCACCCTTCTGTTTTTTGTCGAAGGAACGGCGCCGCACATCCCTTGTGAACAAATGCCTCCAGCACATGCAACAAAAGAGCCGACCGAAGCAAGCTCCCATACCTCATGGTGGGATATGCTTCGTCAGCTCTTTCGTTAAGTCTGAACTCCAAGATATAGCACACGGCTACCTGTGAAATGCGATTGCCCTCATCAAGCCGAAGATGGATCAGCGCCATGAAGGACGAGCCATGCTGCACCGATCATACCGGCATCGTTACCGAGCATGGCCCGCTCCACGGTGACATCTTCTAGTGCGACATCGAGTGTATAACGGAAAAGCGCCTCCCTAAGCGGAAGAAAGAGCGTATCTCCCGCATAGGCCAAACCGCCCCCGATCAAAACTTTTTCAGGATTCAACGTGTTTAAAAGACCGCCCAACGCAAACGCCAACCAATCCGCTATTTTGGCGAACATTTCTTGAGCAAGGGCGTCACCAGCCTCTGCTGCAACGCTGATATCCATGGGTGTAAGCATATCATTTTGGGCTAGAACTTGTTCAAGCATGGAAGCCCTGCCAAGTTGCAGCGCCTCTTTTGTATGCCGTACGAGCGCTGTGGCTGATGCTTCCGTCTCTAAACAACCAATCCGCCCGCAACCGCAGCGAATGCCGGAGCGATTCACTGGGATATGTCCAATCTCCCCAGCCACGCCACCAACTCCGCGCACCAAACGACCTTGTGTGAGTATCGCACCGCCAACACCAGTGCCCAAAGTTATCATAAGCCCATCTTGAATCCCTTTTAGTCCACCCATCCAACGTTCCCCTAAAAGAGCAGCATTGGCATCATTTTCGATCACCCAGCGAGCGGGATAAGCTTCTTCAAGTTCCGATAAAAGTGGAAATGCATGCCAGTTTAAATTCGGAGCGAGGCGGACCACCCCTTTTTCTACCTGGATGAGCCCTGGCACCCCCACGCCTATCCCTTCGATGGCTAGGTCTTTCATCCCTAAACGTTTTAGACCCTCAACCATTTTTTGGATGATTGCCTTCGATCCTTCACCAACCGGTGTTGGCACTTGGTGCCGCTCTACGATTTCCCCTTTTTCACTCACCAAACCAAATTTGATGGCTGTTCCCCCTAAATCAACACCCAGTGCATAACGCATCGTAAGGCCTCCCCGGACAATTTGAAATCGCTGACCTCATATCGTTAATAAGATCCAGACTAAGGAGATAGTTCCGGATAGCGTGCTAACAGACGATCGCGCACAAGTGTAAACAATGCATCTGGCGGCAATGATGCATCGACGATCACAAAGCGCTTGGGCTCACTGAAGGCAAGCGTGCGGTATGCTGTCCGTATATGTTCATGAAATTCCAATGTTTCTCGATCAAATCGATTTCGAACTCTGCTTGCAGCAGCTTTTAAACGAGAAAGGGCGAGCTCTGGAGAAAGATCGAGCAAGATCGTCGTCCCTGGCCAAAGATCGCCAACAGCGAGACGATTGATCGCCTCGACCGTTTCTAACCCTGCACCTCGAACCATGCCTTGATAGACCAGTGAGGAGTCTATGTAACGATCGACAAGCACCCAATACCCATTGGCGAGTGCAGGTTGGATTGTCTCAATCACGTGTTGTCGACGCGCTGCCGCATACATAAAGGCTTCTGCCAATGGATCTAATCCGTGCATGGCATCATCGAGAATGACCTGACGCAGACGTTCGGCGATGGCTGAACCACCAGGTTCTCGCGTACTTAAAACACGATGCCCATGATCGTTCAGCCAAGCTGAAAGGCGGGCGACCAGTTCACTCTTTCCTGAGCCTTCAACGCCTTCAAAGGCGATTAACTTTTTTTGCATCTCTCCTCACCCCGCTCTGCTGACATCCTCACGCCTAACGCACGCTCTACGTGTTTACAGTTGCGCTTGGTGGACCTTTTTGCTTATTATAACATGAGAAGTTCGTACACGCATATAAGGCGTGCTGCGACGACGACACCCATTCTATGCTGATCAGAAATGATCCAATAATGGAGAGACATCGCATGAATCACCATCGTAACCATACATATGCCTCAGACCCTGCCCTATTGGGTCAACAACCCATTCCTTACCGCGAAGCGTGGGCGCACTATATGATCGAGGGTCGACCGGTCGATTCTGTGCGACCGGAGATTCTCCATTTTTGGAGACGTTTTCGTCTTCAAAAAGTCGACGAAGGCACCGCTTTTAAATGGACTTATCGCTTTCCTTCTCAAGCCTATTGGCGGTATATGTCAACGTTTGCAACCTTACATACGGATCTGAAGGGCTTTGTAGAAGATACTGCGGATGAATCCCCACTTTTTTTGTTGTGTGACGAAGAAGGGACCGTGCTCGACCTATATCCTTCTAAGCACCGACTGTTGCTACCACCTTATGGATTCCAAGTCATGCTTCACCTCTTGGATGAACATGCCCCGCCAACAGCCCTTAACCTTGTTCTCAATCAGCACCGGATGAACTGGATGATCGGCGCTGAACATCCCCATCCGTTGTTTCACACCTTAACATCTTTCGCCTGGCCTATCCCAGCAATGAACCGCACAGAAAAACTGTATCTCGTCCTTTTGTCCAAAAGCTTTGAACTGAATCATCTGCTGCAACTTGGAAGCGCAGTCGCACAGCGGGTACTGCAACACATACAGTTTCTTCAATCAACACCTTCTTGGAAAGAGCAAAAGACAGCACAATGGATTAAACCGCCGAATGCGATGGCCCCCTCAAACCAACACGCCGATCAGCCGCGTATAAAGCGTTCAATGCCTTCTGAGTTCTCTGAAGAGATTGCTCACATCGTCCATGAACTTCGCAATCCACTGACAGCTTTACAAGGATATTTATCATGGCAAAAGGAACAAATCTCTGCACAGCATCACTCAATGTCGTCCGAGGATCGTTCACAAGCGCCGCTCATTGGCACCATGCTTGATGAATTAGAAGCAGTCAGCCATCTATTGGATCGCCTTCTGTGGCGTTACCACCAAGAAGCGCCTCGCCCACGCCTTCTGTCTTTTGGCAAGTTTGTCGCCGATTGGTTTAGCAAACATCATGAAACGTGGCCTAAACGTGTCATGCCCCGTATCATGTATGCCCTAACGGACATCAGCCACCCACAGGAAACCCGTGACCTGGCCATCTTCGATCCAAAACAAATGGCTCTTGCGCTCGAACTCATCACATCGCTTTATGATGCCTCGAAACTGCTCACGCCGGTGATTGGTGTTGGCCAAGAACATCTCCATCTTTTATTGAAATATTCATCTTGGCCTGGGCATGACGATCTGAGCCATGAACAAGACTGGGAAAGCGCGCGGCGCATCATCATCGTCAATCGCGGCAGGATCAGGCGCTTTAAGCGTTTTCAGCTCATCACCTTGACCCTGCCGCGTTATACAGAATGACACGTTTTATTGAGATTCTTCGATTAAGGTTGTGTAGACATCAAAAAGCGCTTTTTCCCGTTCCAGCCGGCTACGCCCTCCCATCACGCATACGCGGGGAGTCTCCTGAAGTACGGTAAAGGACTTTGCGAGTCCCCGAATCTGAGCAGGATCGCTGTGTAGAATCGCGCGCCGCTCCGCATTCAATCGTTCCTCCGTAAGACCCGTCAGCACCATCCAATCACCGCGCTCACCTTTCATGGAAGGCGTAAGCGGTTGATCAAGACGCGCGATCGTTCCAATCACGTATTTGGTCATCTCACGATCATCGGCTTCAAAGCGCTCCACATAGGTCTGAACCGCTTCATACGTTTGAAGTGTCTCTTTAAGATGCGGATCACGATAAGAAGCCAATACAAAATTACCATTCCGTTCGACTTGAAACATACTGCCATATGCCCCGCCTTGTACGCGCACCCGGTTCCATAAATAATCATACGCGAGAATCGTGCGTAACACTTGATACAGTCCATAAGTTTCAGCATCAAGCTTGCCGACGGTGCCACCGCTTGCCACATATTGCACTTTGGAGGCAGCTAAAAGCGCTTCGCGCGATGGGCGGCTTTGGAATATCCGTTTGACATCATGCGGACGGCCACTGGGAAAGTCTTCGATCCAGTCGTGCCATATGGTCCGCAGGGCGCCTTCTTCTGCGTCTTCTCCTGTCAAGGACACGATCAGTTGATCGCGATAAAAAAGCTTACGGTAGAGATCTTCCAGCTTCGCTCGAACATGATCAGGGTTTTCTTTCAATGACTGTAAGAACGTCTTTAGAAAGAGAAAATAACCAATTCCCCGTATATCATCGCGGGCAGCATCCACTGGAGAAAAGGCTGCGAGAAGGCGAGCGGCTGTAATCTGATGGCCACGATCATATAAGCCCATCTCTTGACGTGATCTTTGTTCGCTAAAGAGTGTATAAAGTCGCTCCGTGTTGTCAAAGCGGCTCGTTAAGGCAATTTCTTTCACAAGCGCCATCGCCTCGGGGAGTTTTTGCGTAAGTGCCCGCAGACGAATGATGACATAAAGATCGTATGGATCGACCTCTCCAACAGGGGCAACCGCTTCAAGTTGAAAACTTAAACCCCCGGTTTGCAAATTCATTTCATCAATAAGCTCGCCATAGGGATGTTTTTTCGTATCAACTTTACCGAGCGCATACAAAAGCGCACTGACATAAGGAAGATCTTCAACCGTCAGATGACCAACAGGGAAATACATCTGAATATAACTGATGTTGTTGGTTTTAAGTGGATGATGCAAAAAGCGTACGTTTTCTAACGTTTTTTCTTCAGTCGGAATGTGTTCACCAACTGGCGTGATGTCTTCCCTATCCAGAAGGGGTAAGGTGTTGAGAGCTTCTGGTGCATCTGGCGTCGTCTGTCGCTCGCGCAACAACGCTGTCTTTTGAACGATCTCCGCGCGCTCTTTTGCGGACAACGATTGAAGCGTACGTTGTAAGGCAAGATGTTCTTCCGCTTCTTTTGCTTCCAGCATCCCTGGCGTTGCCGTCAAAACGACACGCGCAACATGGTTATGACCTAACAGTCGTTCTTTTAAAATGGACTCGAATAAGCCATGGTCTAAACCAGCCTTCAACTGTGTGAGAAGCGGCTCATAACGTACATAGAGAAACGGATCTTTACCGTGAATCCAAGTTGTAAGCATATTTAAAGCAGCCACAAGACCTTTGGGATACCCATGCATATCAGCTTCACGCAGCTCAAATTCTTTACGCGTTAAAGCAGCTTCCAAAAGTCGACGTGGAATGCCTTCTTCTTGATAGCGTTTTAATTCACGTGTGACGAGCGCATCAAAAGCATCGAGATGATCTTTTTGTGCGCCTTTGGCAATGATCGAAAACACACCTTGACGGAGCGATGTTTCTAAAGAAGCAAAGACATCTTCGGCAAGCCCTGCTTCCAATATTTTTTGTTTGAGCGGCGCTGCTGGCGAATCGATGAGAACATATTGGAGTATTTCTAAAGCCAGCATCGTGACTGCATCATCTATTTCACCCACCACATAGTTCACACTTAAATAATCTTTTTGATCCGCTTTAACGCCCTCTGGTAAGGCATAAGGATACGAAACCGTCTTTCGCTTAGAAAAAGGCTTTTGGAGTGGAAGATCTGCGTGAATGTCGCGCGCTTTAAAATGCGCCAAATATTCCTCATCGATTTTCTTTAAAATCGGTGGCAGATCGAGATCCCCATATAAAAACATAAAGCTGTTGCTTGGATGATAATAGGTGCGGTGAAAATCAACAAAAGCTTCTTGGTTGAGCGTCGGAATAACGTCCGGATCACCGCCCGAATCATAACGATACGGTGTATCGGGGAATAACGTCGTCTGAATACGTTGAAAAAGCACCGCTTCTGGGGAAGAATAAGCACCTTTCATCTCGTTATAAACGACGCCACGAATGTTGAGTGTATCAGCGTCGGGATGAGAAAGTTCATAATGCCAGCCTTCTTGCATCAAGATGAGTGGATCGTCATACAAGCGCGGAAAAAAGACAGCATCCAAATATACATCCATCAAGTTCATAAAATCTTTTTTGTTGCGGCTGGCAACAGGATAAACCGTTTTATCAGGGTAAGTCATGGCGTTTAAAAACGTATTGAGCGATCCCTTCGCCAACTCGACAAAGGGTTCCTTGGTCGGATATTTTCGCGAGCCATTTAATACGGAATGTTCTAAAATATGCGGCAACCCATTGGAAGCATTCGGCGGCGTGCGGAAAGCAATCGAAAATACTTTGTTATCGTCATCATTCAATACAGCGATGAGCCGTGCCCCACTCGCTTCATGTAAAAATGTATAAGCATCCGCTGAAAGCTCTTCGATATATTCCTTCTCTAAAACTTTAAAACCATGGATGTTTTCATCTAATAGCAACAGGCGTCTCCTCCTTCATCTCGACCAGTCACGTGAGGCGTTTGTATGATTAGTATACCACACCGTATGCTGCTCATGCTTGGCGCATAAACACAAGCCCATCATCCCTCACCGCAGCAGCGTTTGATATAAGACGATCGTCAATCCTTTCGCCTACGGCGTTTTTTCCGCTTGCACCTTTTCCCGTTCCCCTTGCGGTCGAATCCGTTCTTTCAACCGTTCGGTGCGTTCAATGCGCTCTGGAACTGGCTCTTTGAAAGTTTCTGCAGTTGATCGATCGTTTTCTTTTTCTTCTAGCATTCGCCGAACGGTGCCTTCTAAAACTGCACCTTCTTCCATCGCCAGCGCCCCGTATTGCAACGTTCCAATCAACTGTGCCGTATGACTTAAGTGAACGCGACCCTTTACATAGGCGTCACCTTGAAACACTCCGGCCAAACGCAGACTACCTGCACGCAAGGTGCCTTTCAGACGCCCGTTGGGTCCAATGACCACATCTTCCGTCGTCATCAGATCTCCCTCGATATGCCCATCAATATATAATGGGCCATCAGCTGTTAACGTGCCTTTCATGGCTACACCTTGTTGAATCACTGAATAACCACGATAACTATGCTCAGTCTTGATAGAGCGCTTCTTCCACATGGATCGTCCCTCCCAAATATGTGGCCGGATCAACGGCCCGACCATCGACATGCACTTCATAGTGAAGGTGTGGGCCTGTACTGCGTCCTGTGCTGCCCATCCGCCCGATGCGCTCACCTTTTTCTACGCGTTGTCCTACTTTCACCTCGATTTTGGATAAATGCGCATACGTAGTGACGAGGTTTGGTTTGTGTTGAATCATCACTTGTAAGCCATACGGACCATTCACCCCAGCAAAGATCACTTTGCCCCGCGCGGCTGCCACCACCTGCGTCCCCCAATCATTGGCAAAATCGATGCCTTCGTGCATGCGTCGAGCATGCGTAAAAGGATCGGTGCGATAACCGAACACACTCGTCACCCGACCCATAGCTGGTCGAATCGACGGCGTCCGTGCCAGATCATCCCGTATAGCCTCGATCCGTTCGATGAACGCTGGCAATAACGATGCTTGCGCTTGCGCCTCGTTTTCAAGGTCCGAAAGCTTAGACTTTAGTGTTGCCACCCGTACCGTTTTCATCGAAGAAGCATAGGTTGTCGGGGTGATCATGGGCGCAGCGCCTGTGCCCTTTTGCATTGGCCTCTCCCCTTCACGCGATACATGGCCAGTAGACGTAGCTGATGCATCGTTTAAATCCGTAGGTGTATGTTCAGTGCGGGGATGCAGAGCTGCGTCGATTGTTTTTTGATGTTTACGCAATTCATCTTCAAGGTCGTTTAGACGTTTTGCTAAATCAGCATATTCATTGCGAAGTACTGTATTTTCCTGACGCAACCTTTCGCTTTCACCGTTTAGGGCTTGAATCGTTATGTTTTGTTGTTTTATCTCGAGTTGTGCTGCTTGGAGCGCGCTTAGATACGTTTCTTTTAATGTATGCGCACCTACCCATAACAACAATAAACCGATCCAGAGAGTTACACCAATGATCCCTAGACCAAGCATGATACCTAGGGATAAGCGTACCGCTCTCACCGTTCCAGGATGTTCTGGAACACATTGAATGATCCACCGTCTACGTAAAAGGCGCAAAAAGCGCAAATACCCATCCCTCCTGTTCGCGTTTTCATGAAGACGACAGGATATGATCCATTTTGGAAAAAAGATAAAAATGATCGATTGTATGCATTTATGATTCATTCTAAATACATTCTACAAAAAGCAAATCGACTCCTTCCGAAGAAAAGAGTCGATTTTGCACGATCGATGGCTTTTATCGATTAAAACTGTCTCATTCTGAACGCAAAGTTGAGGATGCTTCATCTACCAATGTATCTAAAGCCACTTCCATCATCGCATAAAAAGTCTGTTCTCGTTCTTCCGCAGTTGTTTCTTCTTTGGTTAAGAGATGATCACTGACGGTGAGCACAGCAAGCGCTTGCGCCCCAAACTTATGAGCAAGCGTATACAGCGCGGCTGCCTCCATCTCCACAGCAAGCACACCATAGCGGCGCAAAACATCCACCGTTTTTGTATCATCGGTATAGAACGTATCGGTAGTAAAAATGTTTCCGACATGCGGTGCAAGACCGCGTTTCATCGCATGTTGATAAGCTTTGGAGAGTAGATGAAAGTCCGCTGTCGGCGCATAGTCGATCGCCCCAAAACGCTGATGATTGATCGCTGAATCCGTCGCCGCTCCGATAGCCAAAATAAGATCACGGACGTGCACATGCGGTTGCATTGAACCGCACGTTCCAACACGAATGAGTTGTTTGACCCCATATGATTGCAGCAGTTCATGGACATAAATAGAGATAGAGGGAACCCCCATCCCAGTCCCTTGAACAGAGACACGTACACCTCGATAGGTTCCGGTAAAACCATACATATTCCGAATGGTGTTATACATGGTTACATCTTCGAGATAACGTTCAGCGATGACCTTCGCCCGAAGCGGATCACCGGGCAACAAGATTTTCTCAGCAATCTCACCTGGTTTGGCAGCAATATGAAGACTCATGGCATAACCCCTTTCATCATGAACGAATATGAACGCTTTAATCGCAGAGCATACTCACACAAAACAGAACTTCGTGTGTGATTTGCGTTTCATGCCTGTGTATTTAAATAGGCAGCGATCGTTTTTGCTGTTTGCGCGCCACTTTCGACGACGTCTGGAAGACCAACACCGTCATACGCTGAACCAGCTACGTATACGCCAGGATAGCGACTGGACAGTCTCTCTTTTAACTGTACCATACGTTCGAGATGGCCCACGGCATACTGTGGCATGGCTTGATGCCAACGGGTCAATAGCACCGCTTGCGGATCCGGCCATGCACCTACAACCCCGCGGAGTTCTGTCGTAAGATGGTTGATGAGTGTCTCATCGTCCATCTCTACAGCATGTTTCGCGTTGACCCCCCCGGCATATAAACGCACGAGAAATTGTCCAGAGGGCGTCGTATGGGGCCATTTGCGGCTTGTCCACGTTGCAGCGCGCATCAGTTTCCTTTCTGTCGGCGCAACCACAAAGCCAGATCCCGGTAGCGGCTGGGGCTCCGGTTCGGAATCATAACAAAGCGCTGCATTGGCCACACTGGCATACTGAACCGCTTGAAAAAAAGGCGTCAGTGTTTCATCACTGAGCAGCGCATCCGCCGCAAAGGCCGGTACAGCCAACACCACTGTACGTGTT
>Ga0265295_1006899_pt1 | contig 13435 bp, 9 predicted proteins | sample Munlansysbiofilm_FD_192503 | JGI IMG/M metagenome (GOLD analysis project Ga0265295, IMG submission 192503) | Leachate microbial communities from a municipal landfill in Southern Ontario, Canada - Methane capture system biofilm | ecosystem: Engineered > Solid waste > Landfill > Unclassified ... | reverse complement strand
CGATGCAGGAAGTTTAACAAAAAAACATCCCCAATTTGAGGATGTTTTTTGATGGGTGGTATAGGACTCGAACCTACGACCTTTGCGATGTCAACGCAACGCTCTAACCAACTGAGCTAACCGCCCAAGGAAAGAAGATTATAACGGAAGCTATTAGATTTTGCAAGGGAAATTTATAAGTGATCAAGAATTCTTCTTATGAAACAAAGCGCGGTTTTTTATTGAAAAATTCTATCTAAAGTTATCGTTGAATTCTCCCTCTCGCTCTCATGATAAAATCAATCTGATGAAAAAGGAAAGAACAGGTTCATTCAAAAAATGGTTAGTGGGGCTTGCTGTTTTGCTGATAATCTTGTTTATCTTTCTTTTCACCGGAAAATCTTTCAACCAGGCACCGCTTCTGACTCCTGTGGTAACACTTCAAAAAAGCCCAACCATCCTTTCAGGCGAGCTTGAAGCAACTCAAATCGCAATTCACGCCACCCCCAGTCCCCAGCCCTCACCGACTCCATGGGAAATTGCGACTGTTACTCCTGTTTTTCGTCCAAACCCAACCACCTCTTATTTCTTAAATCCCTTCACCGGAATCAGTCGAAATCGACCTGACACCGATGGCACTAATCCGGGCGAAGACATTTTTTATCGAAAGCCACTTATGGTCAAATTGCTTAATTGGCCTCGCGACCAACGCCCGCTTTCGAAAATAAATCAGGCGGATGTGGTTTTCGAATATTACAGCGGTCATCAAACCAATCAACTTTTAGCGCTCTATTATGGCAACGAAGCCGAGGAGGTTGGACCTTTAGGCCCCGGTGCGCTAATTGATGCTCGCCTTACCAGCCATTACCAATCCAATCTGGTTGTCTCAACTGTCGATACGCTTGTGAAAGGGGTTTATGACAACACGCTCCCCGATCAGGTTTTTTACCAGGGCTATACATCCTGTCCGGGCATTTGCACGGAGCCGATTGCTGTCGGAGGGCAAACTTTCGTCAATATTCCGGTTATTCAGGAGCTTGTCAGGGGTCAGCGCTTCAATGCTGAATTGTTTAGACTTTCGCTTTCTCCATTTTCGGTAATTTTTACAGATTGGGATGAAGAAGCGACCCGTTTTAGTTACCTTTATGCTGATTTCTCTGTGATGGATTGGCGCTATAACTCGGAATCGCAAAAATATGAGCTCTGGCAAGAAGTTGTCGATGAAAACAATAATTTGGTTCTCGCTCCGTCTTTTGACTCTTCCGGAAAAGCGATTGAATTCGATAACCTCCTCTTTTTAGCTGCGGATTATATTGAATATAATGCGACAACCTACGACATCAACTTCCGAGAAGGCGATACCAATCAACGGGCAATTCTCTTGCGGGAAGGCAAACTAACTTTTGGCACCTGGGGTTCGGATTCAATCACCGAACCGTTTAAGTTTTATGCCCATGGAAAAGATTACAGCTTAAAACCAGGGAAATCCTGGATTACTTTTGTTTCCAGAATTTCCCGTCCCGAAAATGTTGGTGATGGCGAATGGGATTTAGAATTCAGGCTTGATTAAGCGCCGTTTTCGTCTCAAAGCGCAAAGCCCTCGTTCCGTTTAGGGTTACAAGCAACGATATGCCAACATCTGCCAAAACTGCAACCCAAAGCGGTGTCCAGCCAAAGAGAGCGATAATTGCGATCAAAAATTTCACACCCAGGCTGATAATCACGTTTTGGTGAATCAAGGCGTTTACAAATTTTGACAGGCGAATGGCGAAGGGTAGTTTTTCGAGGTCGTCATTCAAAAGCACCACGTCAGCTGTTTCTAAGACCTGAGCGTTGCCGGCACCACCCATGGCGATTCCGACGTCTGCACGGGCTAAAGCCGGTGAATCGTTAATCCCGTCGCCAGCCATGACGACATTCCCATATTTTTCTTTCAACTTGGTCAGCCATGCTAATTTTTCTTCCGGCAGAAGGGCAGCATGAACTTCGTCAATTCCGACTTCATGGGCTACTTTATTCGCCACGCTTTCATTATCACCGGTGAGCATTACCGGATGAAGGTTTTCGGCTTTTATTTCGTTAATCATTCTGGCGATGTCCGGACGAACAGCGTCTTCCACAGCCAAAAAGCCGCGAACGCGGTCGCCGTCGCAAACCAGCATCGTGCTCATTCCATGATTTTCAGCTTCATGGACTTTATTGACAATCGTTTCAGGAGTCTTATGTTCAGCCGTAAAGAGGGGAAGACTGCCGACCGTGCTCAATTTACCGTTGACGATACCACTTTGCCCCTTGCCTTCAATCACTTGCAAATCCTCAGCGGCAGGATAGCGGTTAGCAACTCCGCGACGATTGGCCTCTTCGATAACCGAAGTCGCCAAAGGATGGCTGCTGTGAGCTTCGAGGGCACTGGTCAGAGCGACTAAATCGTTACAAGGTTCGCAATGGTCATCGCCTTCGCAATCCACCGCTAAAACCTGGCTTACAACCGGCTCTCCGCGGGTTAGCGTGCCGGTTTTATCAAAAGCAATCACTTTTGCTTCGGAAAGCCCTTCGAGATAAATTCCGCCTTTGAAGACCACACCGGCTTTTGCTGCTCGGGTTAAACCGCTAATCATTGTTATTGGTGTGCTGATCACCAAAGCACAAGGGCAGCCAACCATCAAAAGTGAGAGTGCACGATGCAACCAGCCATAGCTTTCGCCCACATTCCAAAAGGGCTGTTTGAAAATGACGGTTGGAATGAAAACAACCAAAAGTGCGACAGCAAAGACAATCGGCGTATATACGGAGGCAAAGCGGTCGATAAACTTTACTTGCTCAGCCTTATTTTCCTGAGCTTCAGTTACCAAGCGGATAATACGACTGATTGTATTATCCTCGGCATGTTTAGTAACCCGAACTTGCAGGGCTCGCTGACCATTAATACTACCTGAGAGCACTTCATCACCGCTGGTTTTTTCGATTAATTTGCTTTCGCCGGTAATCGGAGCCTGGTTTACAGCACTGCTTCCGAGGACGATTTCGCCATCCATCGGAATGCGGTCAGCCGGACGAATGATGATTAAATCACCCGGTTGCAGGCTGTCGACGCTGACTTGTTCTTCACCATCCGGGGTGAGAAGGATGGCTGATTTCGGTGCGAGGTCGGCAAATTCCATCAAAATTTCGCGGGCATTGTCGTTGATGTAATCTTCGAGGGCTTCCGAAAGCGTGAAAAGCAAGAGCATGATAATCGCTTCATGAGTCTCGCCCAAAATTACTGCTCCAATTGCAGCAATAGACATTAGTGTATTCATATTGAAGCGGTGTTTTTTGAATAGTGTCCGAAAACCGTCACTAAAAACAGCCCAGCCAGCCATCGGCAGCAATATAAGCTGAATAAGCATAATCCAGGGTTGCTGCAATCCGATCCGGTCAGCAAAAAGTGAGAGTACTAAAAGAGCCATCCCGCTGAGGATGAGGGGCAGGTGTTCCGTTTGCCAAAAGGATTGAAAGAAGCCACTAAAGCTGAGTGAGCTGTCGTTTTTCCGTTTAGCCTGTGGGTCAAATTGAATCGGTCCGCAGGATTCGCAAGAGCTAGACACTTTCTCCTTGGAATCCTGGTTTTCTGATAATGGGTTTGGGGTAGGCATTTGTTTGGTCATTTTTCACTTTTATTGTTTAGGTGACGACTATGTTCGAGGGCAAGGCGATAGAGCCCTTCGATGTGTTCGTCATCAATTTTATAACGTATATTTTTTCCATCTCTGCGGGAAGAAACGAAACGCAGGTTGCGCAGAACACGCAATTGATGTGAAACAGCGCTCTGACTCAGGCCGGTTTCTTCGGCAAGGCAGGAAACGCAAGTCTCGCCTTCGAGGAGAATAGCGAGCAAACGAAGGCGGCTGCTGTCTGCCAATCCTTTGAAGGTCATGGCAATCAGGTCGGCGGTTTCGAGGTCAAGAGTTTCATTATCTGTCATATTCATCACATCTTTCTTTATGAACACATGAGCGCATGTTCATATATTCATATTAGCATATTTAGAAGATAAAGTCAATGGAAGGGACAGAGAAAAATGCCACGAAAGAAGAATCCGTACAGGAACAGTGAAATTGATGGCTGATTATAGCAATTCTCATTTTGGAATTGCACTCATCAATAATAAGAATAATATTCGAACTGCATCAATTATTTATTATTGATATGTTACAACGGTAGGGGCAGGTCCAATTCACGAATGCTCAATAATCGCCCAAATTGGTCGACCTGCCCTATCGGAATCACCATATTGTTTTGGATTAAAAGCGATTTTGCAGTTCTTACACGAGGGGAGGTCTTGCTAAGTTGCCGATTATTCAGTGCTCACGATTGGGACCTCCCCCTACCCGTGCATATATATTTCACGGTTTGTTTCATATTGAGAATTGCTGCCTTGATTATCCAAATTTCGCAGCGGGGCTTTAATCATGTTAGAATTGAAAACACAGCAAATCAAGGATTTATTGGTGAATTATGGGAAAAATGATCGAATGTCAGATTGACAGCGTCAGAGTCAGTCTAACCAATCAGGATCGAATTATCGTCTTAAAAGACAAAGAAAATGAACGCTATTTACCGGTGTGGATTGGCATTTTTGAGGCCGAATCCATCACAATCGCCTTGCAAAGCATCGCGGTAGCGCGCCCGCTTACGCATGATTTGTTCCTGAAACTGATGGAACAACTGGGAGCTAAACTCTTGCGCGTAGAAATCACCAGTTTGCTAAGTGGCACTTACTTTGCAAACCTGGTTGTCGAAACAGACAAAACTCTCCATATCGACTGTCGCCCTTCCGATGCGCTCGCTTTGGTCGTTAGAAGCGGGGTGCCGATATTTGTAGACGAAGAAATTTTGGAAGAAGTCGCCATCCGACCCGAAGATTTTCCGGACGAGCCTTTGAAAGTAAGCCCGGATGAAGAAATGGATGAAAGCCAGGATTCCGGTGATACTTCGCTTTTCGATGATTTTTTAAATAATTTGCCCGATGAGCCCGAAAAGGGCAACGACCTCTAAGTATAAATGGATTAAAAGGATAAAGAGTGGAAGATTATTACGAACAGCCTGCCGAGAACATCTCAATCAGCGAAAACAAGCTTCATGACCGTGATCTCGAAGAAGCCCTGATTGGCTCTATCCTGATTAATCCTGATGTGCTCGTTGATGTGCTTTCTTTCCTTGAAGCAAGCGATTTTTACCAACCGCGCCATCAACATATTTGGGAAGCCTTTTTGATTCTTGACCAGGAAAAACACTATATTGACGTCCTGACTGTTAAAGAAGTTTTGGAAGCCAAAGGTCATCTCGAGGAAGTCGGCGGATTAGACTACCTGCTACAGATCAGCAATCGAGTTCCCTCATCTATGCATGCCGTTTCCTATGCCCGAACGATTAGCGAGCTAAACACCCGCCGTAGGTTGGTAAGTGCTGCAACCGATATCGCTTCACTGGCTTATCACAAAGGCACCGACCTTGACGTTGTGCTGGATAAGGCAACCAGTTCAATTTATAACGTCAGTCAAAACCGCTTTAAGCGCGATCTAATCCCGATTGGGGATGTTGCCAATGAGTATTTGAGCCAAATCTCTGATATCAGCCAGGCCGACGCTGAAATTGGTGGCTTAAAAAGCGGTTTGAAAGATGTTGACGAAGTTTTGCAGGGTTTACATAAATCGGACTTTATCATCATCGCCGGTCGTCCCGGTATGGGTAAAACCGGTTTCCTGACCGGTATCGCCAAGAATGTCGGGATGGCTTTGCGGCGAAATGTTGCTATGTTTTCGCTGGAAATGTCAGCCGATCAGCTTTTGCAAAGGATGCTTTCGCAAGACACTGGGATTGATTCACAAAAATTGCGCACCGGAAAATTTAGCGGTGCCGAGGCGGACAAACTGATGTCTTCTATCACCAAATTTGAAAATGTCAACATCTTCATCGACGATACTCCCGGCATTACTCCGCTTCAATTGAGCGCAAAATGTCGTCGTTTGAAGGATGAACACACGCTTGATTTGGTAATAATCGACTATTTGCAGCTGATGTCGGGCGACAGACGCTCGGAGAATCGAGTTCAAGAGGTTTCCTACATTTCCAGACAGCTGAAAATTTTAGCGCGCGAGCTGGAAGTGCCGGTCATTGCAGCGGCACAGCTTTCCCGGGCTGTTGAAACCAGAAACGATAAAACCCCGATTTTGTCCGACTTACGTGAATCCGGTTCGCTCGAACAAGATGCCGATATCGTTATGTTTATTAACCGTCCCCATAAGGACGACGAAGGAAGCCCCTATCGCAACATTGCCAAAATTTCGATTGCCAAACATCGTCATGGACCTGTTCATTCGGGTGTGGAAGTGATCTTTTTGGAAGAATTAGCGCAATTTAAAGACAAAGCTTTTGTGAAGTGAGTTTTAGCTGATGGAATCCAAGGCTTTTTCCGACAAATTCCTAGCGGTTTCACTGCCGCTAAACTTTCTGGACTGTATTCAGGATTTGAGCCCGGATGCAATTCTGGTTTTGCTGGCAGTTTTCCAACATCTCAGTCGGCAAGAATCGCAAACGGATATCATTTTGGCTTTTGACCTTCGGCTTGATTTGCCGGAAAAATTTCAGGACCAGCGTGTTTTCGAAATAGCCCTGACTGAATTGCAGGAAAGCAAGTTGCTCTTCGCCGTCAAGGAAGCTGATAATCCGCAAAACTTGTTTTTGATTCCCGGCACAACAAAGGGCAGAGAAATTTATCAAAAACTGCTTGAAAATCCGGAAGCAATCGGCGACCTTCGCGTGGCAAGCGTTTTAGCTGAAGCGGAAAAACCAAACATTTTCAAACTTTACGAAAGCAATTTTGGGGCACTGAACCCGATGATTGCCGAGACAATTAAAGCAGATATGGAAATCTACCCAATCGAATGGCTCGAAGATGCTATGAAAGAAGCGGTGGATTACAATGCGCGCAACTGGCGCTATGTGCAGGCGATTCTGCGCAATTGGCAAGAAAAAGGACGCAAAAAGACAAATGAGAAAGCTGATGCAAATCCCGACAAATTTAGGAACGCCTGGCTCGACCAACAAAAGCAACAACCCTAATGATGATCCCGAAAACGGGATTGAGATTTATGGGCCCGGAGATCCGGAATGTCCAATCTGTCACGGGCTTGGCTTTGTCGGTTACGACGTGCCTATGGGTGATCCGCGCTTTGGCAAAAGCGAAATCTGCACCTGCCGCTTGAAAACCGTGCAAGCACTGCAACAGCAGCATCTTTTTGAATTGAGCAATTTAGGTTCGCTTGCCAACTTGACCTTTCAAAATTTCCAAGCCCGCGGTCGCGTCGGTTTGGGTGAAGTCCAGGCAAATTCTTTGGAACAAGCCTACAATTCCGCCCAAAACTTCGCCGGTTTACAGCGCGGATGGCTCTTGTTGACCGGCAATTATGGCTCCGGAAAAACACACCTTGCTGCAGCAATTGCAAATGAAGCCGTTGGGATGGGCATGCCGACCATATTTTTAACCGTACCCGATCTGCTCGATTGGCTGCGCTCATCATATAGCTCAAGTGGCAACAGTAGCTACGAAGAGCGTTTTAACGAAATCCGAAATGCACCGCTGCTCGTGATGGACGATTTTGGTACGCAAAGTTCAACCGCCTGGGCAGAAGAAAAACTCTTTCAGCTGATTAATTCCCGTTATATCAACCGCCTGCCAACCGTCATCACCACGAATCAAGAACTGAGCGATTTTGACGGACGAATCCATTCACGCTTGCTCGACCCCGATTTGGTTATGCACGTCCATATCCTCGCCCCTGATTATCGCAACCCGACCGACGAATTTGGACATCCCGAGCTTTCCAGCCTGCATTTACATTCCAAGCAAACCTTTGGCACCTTCAGTATTCGCCGCGATGAAGGTTTGCGCAAAGAAGACATTAAATCGCTGAAAGATGCCTTCGAAGCAGCACACAACTTTGCTGAGAATCCTAAAGGCTGGCTGAGTTTTCATGGCACCTATGGCTCCGGTAAAACCCATTTGGCTGCCGCTATTGGCAATTATCAATCAGCAAAGGGAGAACCGCCCCTTTTTATCGTGGTTCCCGACTTGCTGGATTACCTGCGGGCAGCCTTCAACCCGAACAGCGGCTCAAGTTTGGACAAACGCTTTTCCGAAGTGCGGACGGCGAAACTTCTGATTTTGGACGACCTCGGCACACAATCCGCCACACCCTGGGTACGAGAAAAGCTCTACCAACTGTTCAACTATCGCTATAACGCCGAATTGCCAACCGTGATCACCTCGTCCTTCCTGGCTGACGAATTAGACTCGCGCCTTTACAGCCGCATGGCCGACCGCAGGTTATGTAAGATTCAAGTAATCACCGCTCCGGGTTTTGTCGGGAAATAGCACCTGAGTTTCTCATTTTGCTGAAACAATCTGTTTTCAACGAGGAAAAGAAATGTTTTCAGGACACTAAATTGAGAAACTCAGGGGAGATAACCCTGGCGCCATGAGCGTTGAAGATTTCATTGCCTTAGCATTGGGCGAGATTGAAAAGAAAATTTAGGTTTGGATAACTCCTGACTTAACTGTAGGCCGGATTCTGTTTTTGAATCCGGCTTAATAATTTGCCAGGATCTTGCCGGCTTGAAAAGCACAAGCCGGCCTACTGTTCAACTATCGCTATAATGCTGAATTGCCAACGGTGATCACCTCGTCGTTCCTGGCTGACGAATTAGACCCGCGCCTTTACAGCCGCATGGCCGACCGCAGGTTATGTAAGATTCAAGTAATCACCGCTCCGGGTTTTGTAGGGAAATAGTACAAGTTGCGTTCAGCCGGCTTTCGCTGTAGCCTGGAAATAAAAAAAACACCCCGCTTTTGCGGGGTGTAGGTTTTCCTGAATAAGATTACTTCTTTTTCAGAACCGGGAGACCGGAGGCGAGTTCGACAACTTCTTTGCCAGCGGGAACTTCATTGACTTCTTTGTCTTTGCGAAGATCGCGTGAGAAGAAATAGAGTTCGGTTTCCTTACCGGATGCGCGTTTCACTTTGGTTACGTGCAGGAAGTATTGATCACCTTTTGAGTTTGTAAAGCTATATGCCATGTTAATTCTCCTTCTGAGTATACTTGCCTTAGCAAGTTTGACGAAGGCAAGTTTACCATCATCGAGAGGCTGACAAACCCTCTGTAGAAGTTTCTCAACGAGGAAAGCTCACAGATTCAACCATTTTGCGGCTTGTTCAGGCAAATTTATGACGCTTCCTTGTATGGTGTGGCACTTCGGAAGTGACTCGATGAAGAGCCTTCCGTATTTTTTACTCAGTATCCTTTTATCCAAAATGGCAACCACACCGCGATCGGTTTGGGTGCGAATTAGGCGCCCAAAGCCTTGCCTGAAGCGCAAAATTGCTTCGGGAATCATGTATTGGTTGAAGCTGTCGTCAAAACTTTCCGAACGGGCAGCCACAATTGGATCGCTGGGGACTTCAAAAGGCAGTTTGGCAATGACCAAAACCTGTAATGCCTCTCCCGGTAAGTCCACACCTTCCCAAAAGGAGCGAGTACCCAACAAAACTGCCCGAGGACTTTCTTTGAAAGTCTCCAGCAAAGCTGTCGCTGACGCCCCATCGCCTTGTTCGAAAACTTGAATGTTTTCTTTTTGCAAAGCGCTTTGGATGTCTTGCGAAGTGCGCTGCAACTGGGCATAGGCGGTGAAAAGCACCAACATCCGCCCACCGCTGGCTTTTGCAAGACGAATAATGGTTTCGTTGAGCATTTTTTGGTGCGCGTAATTATCGGAAGGTTCGGGGATATCCTGGGGCAGGTAGAGCATTGCCGAGTTTTCGTAATCAAAAGGCGAACCGACCATCAACTCATGCGCATCATAACCGTTCAGACGTTGTTTGAGGTAGTCAAAGTCGCCGTTGGTCGTCAGGGTCGCCGAAGTGAGAATAACGCTCGCTTTTTCGTGCCAAAGATATTTCTCCATCATCTTTCCGATATGCAAAGGCGCGATTTGGAGAGTCATTCGCATTTGGAGGGGGTCAATTTCAACCCAATAAATCTGGTCGTCCGATGGGTTCATCGTCAGACCTTCGATCTGCTTCCCGATTTCGTTCAGCGTTTGCGTCAGACGCGCCATCGCCCCAAAAACATCTTCTGCGTCTTCAGGCTCGATACCGTCAACGCCTTGTAAGGAACTGCGAATGCTTTTAAGGACTTTCAGCAATTCGTCGAGATCGCTTTTGGTTTTTTCCCAGGCAATTTCAACGTCAAGCCAAGCCGGAATTGTACGAGTAGAAGGCTGAATGCGGGTTTTTTGAGGATAGGTGCCCAAAGGTTTGCCTTCACGCAATTCTTCCATCAAAAAGTCGAGAGCTTTGAAATAGGCCGTCATATCTGTATCAAAACGGAAAGCGCGGTCGCTGGCTGATTGAACTGCCTGAAGCAGGCTTGCCATATCGCCGGGCATCAAAACCGGTCCGGCTATGCTCAGCAAACGCCCTAAAATGCCATGTTCGTGCGTACCAATCTCGCGAACAGCACGGCTAACGTCCAGAGCTCGCAGACTAAAGCTTGAAGCGTCGGTTGTCGCCGATTCGAGGTGATGGGCTTCGTCGACGATGAGATAATTGTAAGCAGGCAAAACCTGGTTTTCTGCGGCGGCATCTGCCAAAAGCAATGCATGATTAACCACTAAGATATGAGCGCTTTCGGCTGCCATGCGCGCCTTATAAAATGGGCAAGTGCCACCCATCCGCTTTACGCAATTCTCCAAGGTACAGCCTTCATCTTCGGCAGAAAGGCGCGACCAAACTATTCGTTCGGCTACACCGTTTAGATTGATTTCGCGCCGGTCACCGCTTTTACTGCTCTGAAGCCAGACTAAAACCTTAGCCAAAACGCGCAATTCATCTACATTTTCTGGCCCTCTTCGCCGCATCAAGCGTAATCGACGCGGACAGAGATAGTTGTTCCGGCCTTTCAAAACGGAGGCTTTCAGGTCAATATCCAGCGCTTGGATAAGATCGGGGATATCTTTTTCGATTAATTGGTCTTGCAGGGCAATCGTGTTGGTCGAAATAATCACTTTTTCGCCGTTTTCCATTGCCCAATAAGCGGCTGGGATTAAATATGCCAGCGACTTGCCGGTGCCGGTTCCGGCTTCGACCATCAGGTGGTCGCCACGGTTCAGCGCATCACAAACGGCCGTCAAAACTTCAACTTGTTGTGAACGGTGTTCAAAACCGGGGATAAACTTCGAAAAAGCACCGCCGGGTTGCAGAGTGGAGGCGATTTCTTCGCAGTCGATTGTTTGAAGCTGATCGTTGGCTTGCAAACTCTTGCTTCGTCCGGCTGCTTCGAGGTTGAAAGCAAGATCGTCACCGGATTCGCTGACCCGCCGGGGCAAAATGCCCTGGTTTGCCAATTCGCGTAAAGTCCAGTGGAAAGGTAGTTCACCCTGCCAGTCCAAACCCTTGCTGAGGCGCAAAACTTCGGCAATCAAATCCACCGGAAGCTCTCTGATTTTTTCAAGCAACCTGAGGTAAACCTGCATCGTCGCCCGGGCGTCATCAGTCGCCCGATGAGCGTTGGTGAGGACGACTGTGAGCTGGTTTGCCAGAGCGCCGAGGTTGTAGCGCGAAGCGGAAGGCATCAAAACCGAGGCAAGTTCGTAAGTGTCGATTGTCTGATTGTCTTTGAAGTAGCCGTAGCGATGGAAAAAACTGAGGTCAAAGCCAATATTTTGCCCCAAAATAATTGAATCACCGATGAAATCCTTTACTTCCGGTAAAACGTCGATAATAAAAGGGGCGGACATCACCATGCTGTTGCTGATGCCGGTTAGGTTTGTGATGAATTGGTTGATGGGTTTACGCGGGTTGATGAGCTGTGAAAATTCGCCAATCACGCGATTTCCGTCGAATTTGACTGCTCCGATTTCAATGATGGAATCATTTTTACTGTCCAGCCCGGTGGTTTCAATGTCTAAGGCTACTATTTGAGGCATGCCTGGGATTATACCATTTTGAGTGCGATAAACAGGAATTCTGATTATGAGACTGTCCGCAATTTTGATCAGGGCAGGTCGGACGATTTGGGCGATTATTTAGCGCTCACGATTGGGACCTGCCCCTACCGATCTTTTTCGAATTTCCCGCTTCCCGTCCTATCCCAAATAAAATGCTACAATAGATACTTATGACAGAGCAAAATAAAAACAAACTGACAACCCCCTGGCAAGTGGATCTGCCAATTCCTTTACCGGAATATCCCAGGCCCCAAATGGCCCGCGAAAGCTGGCAAAATTTGAATGGCTACTGGGACTATGCAATTCTTCCGCAGTCTCAACCAAAGCCAGACCAATTTGCCGGCAAAATCTTGGTGCCCTTTTCACCGGAATCCTCCCTCTCGGGAGTTGAGCGGGTTTTACAGCCTGACGAAAAGCTCTGGTACCGGCGAAATTTTGAGGTCAACTTCGATGAAAATCAGACCGTCCTCTTGCATTTTGGTGCGGTTGATTTTAAATGTCAGCTCTGGGTGAATGGTCAGGAAATCGGCAGCCATTGGGGCGGTTATCTGCCTTTTAGTTTTGATATCACGAATGCCTTGAAACAAGGCGAAAACGAAATTTTACTTATGGTTCAAGACGAAACCGAAACCGCTCTGCATCAAAAAGGCAAACAACGTCTCAAACCGGGTGGGATTTGGTACAGCTCTATTTCCGGGATTTGGCAAACTGTTTGGCTGGAGGTTTTGCCAAAGCCATACATCCGCTCGCTAAAGATAACTCCTTCGGTCGATTTGGGTCAACTTGAGCTGAAAGTCAGCTTGAGCGATGAAGCATTAAACCAAGTTTGCCAAATTGAGGCGATTGCCAGTTTTGAGGGTCAGGAAGTTGGCCGTCTTTCAAGCAGCCCGGAAAAGCCTCTGATTTTTGAGCTTCCCGATGCCAAACTTTGGCATCCTGACCACCCTCATCTCTATGACCTCGAAGTGCGCTTAACCATCGGCGGGGAGGCAATTGACGAGGTAAAGTCTTATTTTGCGATGCGAAAATTCGGCAAAGTCAAGGACGAAAAAGGCTATTGGCGTTTCACGCTGAACAACGAGCAGATTTTTCAATATGGCCCGCTCGATCAAGGCTACTTCCCTGAAGGGCTTTATACGGCACCCAGTGAAGAGGCAATGATTTTTGACATTCAATATGCCAAGAAAATTGGCTGCAACATGATTCGCAAGCACGTCAAAATTGAACCTTTGCGCTGGTATCACGCCTGTGACAAGCTCGGCATGATCGTTTGGCAAGACATGCCCAATGGTGGGCGCACCACTAAAGATATGGTCGTTTATTTCACCTTCACTTCGGGCATTCACCGCAATGACGAAAACCGTCTGAAACGTTTTGGCAGGGAAGACGCTCAAAACCGGGCGGAGTTTGA
>Ga0265295_1006898_pt1 | contig 13437 bp, 16 predicted proteins | sample Munlansysbiofilm_FD_192503 | JGI IMG/M metagenome (GOLD analysis project Ga0265295, IMG submission 192503) | Leachate microbial communities from a municipal landfill in Southern Ontario, Canada - Methane capture system biofilm | ecosystem: Engineered > Solid waste > Landfill > Unclassified ... | reverse complement strand
GATACTCGGGGGAAAGACCCCCCTGATGGCGCTGGTCGAGGAGTTCGGATCCGAACTCCTCGACCAAAGAATTCTGGAGGTATTACAATGAATGAGAAACCCAAGCATTTTACTTTACAGGGGACCGTTTGGCATACAGGGGGCGTTTCTGGAAGGCCGGCAGCGCTGTACGCGCCCTCCCTTCAGCAGCGTCACCCGACGACCGACACCGGCAGATCCGACTGCGCTCCGACGACGCCGACGATGGAGTAGCCGGTCTCCCTGCAGTAGGCGAGGGCCTCCCCCTCCCCCATGCTGAGGAGCAGTCCCCCCGAGGTCTGTGGGTCGTAGAGCACGTCCACAACCTCCTGGGCAAGCGTGTCCTGGATGTGAACCTTCGGGTGCAGGAACTCCCGATTGCTGTAGAGCCCCTCGGGGTTCAGCCCCAGACGCGCGTATTCGAGCGCCTGCTCGAAGATGGGAAGATTGGAGGCGTGCAGGGTGATGGTGACGCGCGACGCCTCAGCCATCTCCGTGGCGTGGCCGAGGAGAGAGAAGCCGGTCACATCAGTGGCACTGTGGACACCATAGCGTGCTGCCCTGTCACGCGCCCGCTTGTTGAGCGTGGTCATGTTCTCAATGGCGAGCGCGGCCGCCTCTTGGCTAGCCATACCGGCCTTGACAGCGGTGTTGAGGATTCCCACCCCCAGCGGCTTGGTGAGGACGAGCAGGTCACCCTCCTGTGCCCCGCTATTGGCCCAGATCTTGTCCTTGTGGGCAAACCCGGTGACACAGAGCCCATACTTGGGGGTCGGGTCGGTGATCGTATGCCCGCCTGCGATGACCGCCCCCGCTTCGGCCACCTTGCTCTGGCCACCAAGGAGGATCTCGCGGAGGACCGAGAGGTCGAGGCATGAGGGGAAGCAGACGAGGTTCAACGCCGTCTTCGGCTCCCCACCCATGGCATAAATGTCACTGAGGGCATTGGCTGCGGCGACCTGGCCGAAGAGATAGGGATCATCGACCATCGGTGGAAAAAAGTCCACCGTCTGCAGCATGACCATCTCCTCTGAACCGGGCAGCCTGTACACAAAGGCGTCGTCGCTCCCCTCATACCCCTCCACCAGGTCCGCGCTACGCATGACCGGCAGGCCATCGAGTACCTCGCGCAGCGCCCCGGGTGGCAGCTTGGCTGCGCAGCCACTGGTCTTGACCATCTGTGTAAGTCGGGTTTGGCTCATCGTGTGCTCCTTTGCGTGGCGTGCATCCGGTCCAATACCCGTTTGCATGCCATAATAGTTCGATCAATCTCATCATCGGTGGTGGCAAAGCCCGGGCTGAGGCGCACGGTGCCACGCGGGAAGGTCCCCACGCTCCTATGGGCGATGGGGGCACAGTGAAGCCCTACCCTGCTCTCTATCCCGCTCTCCTGGTCGAGCTGGTAGGCGACCTCGGCGTTGTCCAGACCCGGAAAGTCGATGCTGATCACACTGGTCCTCCCCTCCATCCCCTTGGGACCGATGACGGTTGTGCGCCCATCGGAGAGGAAGTAGGAGAGCAGGCGTTCAGTGGCCCGGCTCTCGGCCTCGATGATCTTTCTGCGGTGTCCTTGGATGTAATCGAGGGCGGCGGACAAGCCGACGATCCCGGGGAGGTTCTGGGTGCCCGCCTCGAACTTATCGGGAAGGTATTCAGGCATCGACAACTGGTCACTGGCGCTTCCGGTTCCCCCGGCGGCCCAGGGAAGGAGCTCATCAGCCATCCGGGCAGAGAGCACGAGCCCCCCCACCCCCTGGGGGCCGAGCAGGCTCTTGTGACCGGTGAAGGCGATGGCATCGATCCCTCCATCGGTGATGGAGAGGGGGTGCGACAGGGGGTATTGGGCGGCATCGATGATGCAGAGCAGCCCATGGCGGTGGGCAACATCCCCAACCTCCTCTACCGGTTGCAGCGTTCCGGTGACGTTGGAGGCCATGGTGGTGATGATCGCCTTGGTCCTGCCAGTGATGAGACCGGGGATCCGGTCGACCAAGAGCCGGCCTTCGGAGGTGCACGGGATGATCGAGTAGTCAATCTGGTGGTGGGTGAGCGGGCGCATCACCGCATTGTGCTCCATGCCGCTTACCAGCACATGGTCCCCTGTGGTGAACAGCCCATTGATGAGGGTGTTCAGTGCATGGGTGACATTGAGGGTGAAGGTGACATTGCGGCTGTCGCCCATGCCAAAGAGCGAGCCGATCTTCTCCCGGCACCCCTCGACCTGCGAAGCCGCGTCATAGGCGCGCTCATAGCCGCCACGACCGATATTGACCCCACTGTCGGTTATGAACCGTGCCACAGCCTCGGCAACATTGGGAGCCTTGGGCCACGCGGTGGCGGCATTATCGAGGTAGATTGTTTCCATAGGTGTCAGCCTACCACAGATAATGAAAAATTCCCATTGTGTTTTTACTTAGCTAACGGCTATAATCAGTGACCAATGGAGGTGCTCTGAACATGACCAAAGAGAAGAGGAACCTGCTCATCGCAGGGACGATCACCGGTGTGGTCTCCGTATTGCTTGTCCTGCTCGGCAATCCGCCCAACATGGGATTCTGCATCGCGTGCTTTTATCGTGATATCGCCGGGGCCTTGTCCCTGCATGGAGCGGCTGTAGTACAGTATGCACGCCCGGAGATCATCGGCTTGATGCTCGGCGCCTTCGTGATCAGCCTTGCAAAGAAGGAGTTCAGACCCCGGGGAGGATCGAGCCCGATGATCCGCTTCGTCATCTCGTTCTTCGTGATGATCGGGGCGCTGATCTTCCTTGGCTGCCCCTTCAGGATGCTGCTGCGCCTGGGAGGCGGGGACCTCAATGCCCTGGTAGCCCTCGCCGGCTTCATCGCAGGCATCATCGCCGGTTCGCTGTTGCTCAACCGCGGGTTCACCCTCGGTCGCAGCCAGCAGCAAACGCCACTCGAGGGAGGAGCCATCTCTGCGGTATTCCTTGCGCTTCTGATCATACTCCTCTTCATCCCATCCTTGTTGAAGTTCAGCACCACAGGTCCCGGCAGCATGCATGCCCCGATCGTCATCTCATTGGCAGCCGGCCTCTTGGTCGGGATCCTCGCCCAGAGGAACCGCTTCTGCATGGCCGGGGGCATCCGTGACATCTTCTTATTCAGGGACTCTACCCTCCTCATCGGTTCGGTCATGGTGCTCGTCTCATCCCTGGTCATGAACCTGGTGACGGGCCACTTCAAGCTCGGCTTTGCCGGCCAGAGTGTTGCCCATACCCAGTGGCTCTGGAACTTTCTCGGCATGGCCTTGGTCGGCTATGGGTCGGTGCTGCTGGGAGGCTGCCCGCTGAGGCAGACCATTCTTGCCGGTGAAGGGAACAGTGACAGCGCGATGAGCGTGCTCGGCATGGTCGCCGGGGCAGCATTCTCCCACAACTTCGGCCTCGCCTCATCGGCACAGGGAACAACGGCAAGAGGGAGGGTGGCCACCATCATCGGCTTTGTGGTCATCACAGCCATCGCCGTTGTCATCATACAAGCGAAGAAGAAGGAGGCATACAATGGAAATTGATGCACGTGGTCTCTCATGCCCGCAACCGGTCATCGAGACAAGGAAGGTACTCTTTGAGTCTGTACCGAGTGTCTCGGTCCTGGTCGATAATATCGCAGCCAAGGAGAACGTGAGCCGCTTCGCCACTGCAATGAAGTACGATGTATCCGTAACCGAGACATCGTATGGCTGGAAGTTGGACTTGCAGAAGCAATGAACAATTACATCGCGACCTTCTACACCCAGTACGCAGCGATTCAATTCAGGACCCATGCCAAGAAGGTCGCGGTCCCCTGCCGCCTTGCACCGGTACCGCGCTCACTCTCGTCCTCCTGCGGTACCTGTGCCCACTATACGAGCACAGAGTGGGATATCGGCTTTGCCTCCACCGATCTGCAGGCCGTCTACAAAGAGGTGGAGGGGGGGTATGAGACACTCTTTGAGAGTGAGGGGGAGCAGTTGTGATGGTGCCCACCCGATAACCCCACCACTCTTTTTATCCTAACCATGTCTCGGCGATCTTCATCGCCGAGAGCGGCGTATATCTCGGTATTTTTGTGTCAATTCACCCTCCCCGGCCCCAGCCATTCGCCTTGTTTCTAAGGGATACATAAATTTTATTTGACAGCTGTCCATTGCCATGGTAGGCTAAATGCAGAAATGGGAACGTTCTCATTTAAAGGAAACAACCGATGAGTTCAACGATTTTCGATGTTGCCAGACTGTGCGGATACTCCAAGACCACCATCTCCCGCGCCTTTGCATCCCCTGAGATGGTCTCGGAAAAAGCACGGAACGTCATCTATGAAGCAGCTCGACAAGTCAACTACACTCCCAATGCAATCGCCCGGGCCATGGTACGCAAAGAGACCAACAACCTCGGGTTCATCGTCAACGACCAGCAGTATCCAGTTGTCCTCAACCCCTTCTACTCCCCAATCTTCGAAGGGGTCTTGCAGACATGCAGGGAGCGTGGTTACTCGGTCTTTATCGCAAGCGAGGAGGATATCCAGCTGCCAACCGGCCAGGTCTATGTGAAGAAGCAGATGGATGGGGTCATCATCTGCGGAAAGACCAATATGAACGTCATCGAGGATTTCAGGGCACAGAACATCGACGTGGTCCTTCTCAACAACGTCTTCGACATGGAGGATCTGGTGTGCATCACCATCGATCACTACGGTGGAGCGGTGAAAGCCATCGAACACTTAGTTGGTCAGGGCATCGAAGAGATTGCCATCATCAACGGACACTTCTCCCCCTACGTCTACAATGAGCGTTTCAGAGGGTATATAGATGTCCTGACACGGCACAACATCACTATCAATGAGTCGTTGATCAAGACGATCGAACCAACCATGGAAGAGGCAAAGGAGTGTGCACGGGAACTCCTCAGTCTCCCGAATCGCCCCCAGGCTATCTTCGCCACCAACGACACCATCGCCATCGGAGTGGTGAAGGTGGCCTTGCAGATGGGCCTCTCCATCCCCGACGATATCTCCATCATCGGATATGATGACTCCAACCTCAGCGAAATCATCGAGCCGGAACTGACAACCGTACGTATCGAGAAAGAGGAGATGGGTAAACTTGCCGCCAACAAACTCATCGACATCCTCCAAGGCGGCATACAGAGCAAAGAGATCATTGAGTGTCCGACGACGCTCATAGTGAGAGGTACCACCCATGGGCACAACTGAAGTAACCTTCATCAACGTCGGATATGGGGACGCCATCCTCATATGCCAGGATGGGCGATATGGCGTCATCGATGGCGGCAGCAGCCTGCCTTCTGAGTTTGTTGATAACCGACGCCCCCTTTCACAGTACCTGCGCATGCGGGGTGTGAAAGCCCTCGACTTTGTCATCCTCACCCACATCCACGAGGATCACGTCTGTGGCGTCGAGGCGCTGCTCGGTGAGGTGGAGATCGCACGCTTCCTCCTCCCCTACCTCCCCGCCATCATCGATACCCCCGATATCAATCTTCCGCACACGTTGCCTTTCAATATTCGCGCCTATGCAAAGGCGTACAACGCCTATAAGGCGATTCTCACCCATGCTCGCAATACGGGAATTCCCTGCGCCAATATCCTTGAGGGCGGTCCCATCACCCTCTTCGATGATTTGTCACTCACCGTGCTCGAACCCAGGCCGACAGATGCCGTCCGGTATAAAAAGGCGCTCGAGACACTGTCAGGACTCACCGAATACGAGGCACAGCTTGAGGCTGTCACAGAGCTCGATGCCACCTCAAATGACCACAGTCTCGTCCTTGCCTTGGAGAGGGATGGCTACTCGTTCCTCCTCGCCTCCGACAATTGTCCGTACAATTGGCAGGAGAAGACCTTCTCTTTTGCCAAAAATGGGAACGTTCTCAAATTGCCACATCACGGCCAGGCCGATGCCTTGAATGACACCCTACTTGCCCACTTGGGCTTTGATTGGATCGTTACCTCCTCATCGAGCGACCGGCGCAACAACAGCTCCAACCGGAGAGTCTATGAACGGCTACGTGCCGTCAAGGAGGATATCACCCTGCTCTTCACCGATGAGGTTCACTATGAACCGTTCTTCACCGAAGAGCGGTCCAACGTGCACGCGCTTGGATTTTTAATCCAAGATGGAAATATGAACGTAATCGTCTGATTACAAAAAAGGAGTACACAGATGAAAAAATTCGTATTGGTCACGGTAATCATTACCCTGGCACTCACAACGGTATTCGCCCAGGCGACAAGCGAAAAAGCCTTTCCGAACAAGAAGGTAACCATCATCATGCCGTGGGGTTTGGGTGGTGGTCCGGACACCATCGCACGGAAGGTCGCTTCCTACGGTGAGAAGTATCTCGGTGTCCCGGTCATCGTTGAGAACAAGATCGGCGGGGCGGGCACCATCGCGATGGATGCCGCGCTGCAAGCCAAGGATGACGGGTACACCATGGTAGTCGCCAACGGTCCCCTCTTCTCCTTGACACCCGAATTCATTGACGTGAACTACACCATTGAAGACATCACCCCGCTTATCGGGATGCGTGTCGTTGAGTTCGTCATCCTCTCCAACCCCAAGTACAGCAACATCAAGACCCTTGATGAGTTGATTGCACTGGGCAGGGGTGGCAAGAATATCAAGTATGCCACCACGGGAGGACCGGGCAATGATAGTTACACGATGATCTCGGTGCTCTTCAAGAAGTTGAACATCAGTGCCCAGGCAGTCCCCTACGAGGGCGGGCAGGATGCGATCAACGCACTGCTCGGTGGCCACGTGGATATCGCAATAGGTTCCCCGCCGGTCTACCGAGAGTATGTCAAGAGCGGGGAGTTTGCGTGCCTGGGCACCTTCATCCCCGAAGGCATCACCGTTGAGGGTATCGGACGCATCCCCTCCTTCAAGGAGCAGGGAATCGCAGCTGAGTTCGTCGGCATGGACTACTTTGCGGTTCGAAGCGGTGTTGATGCTGAAAAGAAGGCAGTCCTGACAAAGTTCATCCAGGATGTCTACGCAGACGAGACCTTCATCGAGTATATGGCAACCCTAGGTATGGAGGCATGGGCCGCCACTGAGGCTGAGATTCTCAATGAGATCAAGCTCCAGACCACTGCGATGGAAGAGTACATCGCCCTCCTCAAATAAGAGAAGGTGTGGTGGTGGCACGCAAGTGCCACTGCCACCCCTCATTGGAGTAAGCCATGAAAATCAAATACAACGGCGAAATCGTGATAGGAGCGCTCTTCACCATAGCTTCTGGAGTCCTTTTGGCACGAATCCCCATCGAGATCAAGACGCTGGAGACCACTGCGGTCAATGCACAGACCGTCCCACGCATCGCGCTCGGAGGGCTCTGCCTCTTCTCCTTCATCCTCTTCTTACAGGGCGTCTTCCTCATTCCTAAGAAAGTTCTGGTCTTTGACCAGGCCCTCAAGGAGAGCCGTGAGTTCAAGGATTCGATCAGGTCCCTCATCTACATCGCCATCCTCATCCTCTACACGGTGATCTTCCGCTTCCTTGGATACATCATATCCAGCATCTATCTGATTTTTGCCATCCTCATCTACTACGGGGCACGAAAGAAGTCATACTACGCCATTGCCTTGACCGTCAGTGCTGTGGTCTACCTGGTCTTCTCCCTAGTCCTCAACATCGCCCTGCCATAGCAGGGACGTCACCTTTACATCACTACTGCGAGGAGCATCGTATGGATTTAGTACTATCAGGACTTGGTATCCTGTACAATTGGCAACTCTTGCTTGCCATACCAATCGGCATGATTCTGGGAATCATTGTCGGGGCCATTCCTGGCTTGACTTCGGACCTGGGAATCATTCTCATGATCCCCCTCACCTACACCCTTGAACCGACCGTCGCCATCCTCGCCTTGGTTTCAATCTACGTCGGGGGAACCTACGGAGGATCCATCACTGCAATCCTGATCAATACACCCGGCACCTCCGCCAATGCGGCCAGCCTCTTCGACGGCTACCCCATGGCCCAGAAGGGAGAGGCGTACAAGGCCCTCTCCATGGCGCTCTACGCCTCCACCATCGGTGGCTTGATCGGTGCCTTCGTCCTTCTCTTCCTCGCCCCGCCGATTGCCAAGGTCACCTTGAAGTTCGGCCCGGCTGAGTACCTTGCGCTTGCCGTCTTCGGCCTCTCGGTCATCGCAGGTGTCTCCAACGAGAACATATTCAAGGGCCTGATCGGGGCATGCATCGGCATCTTCGTCTCCACTATCGGCCTTGATGTGATCAGCGGAACGGTGCGCTTCACCTTTGGCAACATCCAGCTGAGACGGGGAATCGACCTCATCATCGCCCTCATCGGACTCTTTGCCATCTCCGAGATCCTCATGAAGGCCAAGTACAACCCCAAGACCGACCGTACGGTCGTCGACGCCTCCTCCATCACCAAGATGAAGATAACCAAGGAGGAGTACAAGCGTTGCCGCAAACCGATTACCATCGGGACGATCATAGGCGTCATCATCGGGGCCACGCCGGGCACCGGTGGTGGGCTCGCCGCCTTCATTGCCTACAACCAGGTCAAGCAGACCTCCTCCCACCCGGAGACTTTCGGGAAGGGTGAGATCGAAGGGGTTGCCGCCTCCGAGTCGGCCAACAACGCCGCCTGTGGCGGGACAATGATTCCCATGCTGACCCTCGGGGTCCCCGGTGACGGTGCGACCGCCATCTTGATGGGAGCCTTCATGGTCCATGGCCTGGTCCCGGGCCCCATGCTCTTCAAGGAGCAGGGCTCGATCCTCTATGCCATCATGATCGGCTCGATCATTGTCAACATCTGCCTCTGGGTCTTCGGAAAGTTCTTCACCCGCTTCTACGCCCATATCACCCGAATACCCTTCGAGCTGCTCGCCTGCATCGTCCTTACCTTCTGTGCGGCAGGGGCATTCTCGACCAACAACAATATCTACGATGTCTACTACATCTTCATCTTCGGGATTCTCGCCTACTACCTCAGGCTGATGAACTTCCAGATGGTGCCAATCCTTCTTGGGATTGTTCTCGGACCTTTGGCGGAGATGAATTTCAGGCGTGCCCTGATCCTCAGCGATGGCAGCTACATGATCTTCATAAAACGTCCGATCAGCCTCGCCTTCCTCCTCATCGCCTTTGGTTCGGTCGTAACGTTCACTATCAAGGATTTCCGTCATAAACGGAGGGAAGCTGCAAAGTCAGCATAATCATTTTCTCCTGCCCACCTTCACAGAGGGTGGGCACTGTTTCCTTGTGGGGACCGTTGCAATAAAATGACAGGTTGGGCATAGTTAGGCAGGGAGATAAAAACCATGGCAACCTACATCGACACCCCATCACGGACCTTCAACGAGTACCTCCTCATCCCCGGATACTCTTCGCGCGAGTGCACCCCCGACAAAGTCAGCCTCACTACCCCACTGGTACGCCACAAGCGAGGCCAGGCTCCTGAGCTTTCGCTCAACATCCCCTTGGTATCGGCGATCATGCAGTCGGTCAGCGGCGACCGCCTTGCCATCGCCCTGGCCAAGGAGGGAGGCCTCTCCTTCATCTTCAGCAGCCAGTCGATCGAGGCGCAAGCTGCGATGGTGCGCAAGGTGAAGATGCACAAGGCTGGCTTTGTGACCAGCGACTCCAATATCAAGGCTGGGGCCACCCTCGCCGACCTCATCGCCCTCAAGGAGGAGACCGGACACTCGACCGTGGCGGTCACCGACGATGGCACTGCCCACGGGAAGCTGCTGGGCATCATCACCAGCCGTGACTACCGGGTCCACCGCATGGCCCTTGATACCCCCGTCTCCTCCTTCATGACCCCCTTCTCTGACCTTGTCTACGGTGATGAGTCGCTCACCCTCACCGAAGCCAACGATCTCATCTGGGACCACAAGCTCAACACCCTGCCGATCATCGACGGTGAGGGCAGGCTCGTCTCCCTCGTCTTCCGCAAGGACTACGACAGCCACAAGGAGCACCCCCTCGAGCTGCATGACAGTGCAAAGCGCCTCTCGGTGGGCGCCGGCATCAACACCCATGACTATAGGGAGCGTATCCCCGCCCTCCTCTCAAGCGGGGCCGATGTGCTCTGCATCGACTCCTCTGAAGGGTTCACCGAGTGGCAGAGCCAGACCATCGCCTTTGTCCGGGAGACGTACGGCGAGCAGGTTAAAATCGGCGCCGGGAACGTTGTGGACCGGGAAGGCTTCCGCTTCCTGGCCGATGCCGGGGCCGATTTCATCAAGATCGGCATCGGGGGAGGCTCGATCTGCATCACGCGCGAGACGAAGGGAATCGGACGGGGGCAGGCCTCCGCCCTCATCGAGGTGGCCGCAGCGCGGGACGAGTACTATGAGGAGACCGGGATCTACGTCCCGATTTGCAGTGACGGTGGCATCGCCCACGACCACCACATGACCCTCGCCCTGGCCATGGGCGCCGACTTCATCATGCTCGGGCGCTACTTCGCCCGCTTTGACGAGAGCCCCACCGACCGGATCTTCGTCAACGGTACCTACATGAAGGAGTACTGGGGCGAAGGCTCGAACCGGGCACGCAACTGGCAGCGCTACACCGCAACCGGCGAGAAGAAGCTCGCCTTCGAGGAGGGGGTGGACTCCTATGTCCCCTATGCAGGGAGCCTGAGAGACAACGTCGGGGTCACCCTGGCCAAGGTTCGCTCGACGATGTGCAACTGCGGGGCCCTCTCCCTTGGAGAGCTGAGGGAAAACGCTACGCTTACCGTGGTCTCCTCCACCTCGATTGTCGAGGGAGGGGTGCACGACGTCCTGCAGAAGGACAGCCATACGTTCAGTACTACCTAGCCAAATCATCCGAATTTTGCCAATTATTCCTACAGCAGGAAGCTTTTTCAAGTATCATTCCTGCTGTAGGAATCTTTATTGGATTCACCCATAGAGCCGAATTTCACTCTGCCAAGGTCGTGTCGTCGTTCACCATCTTAGGAGAGCTTGTGTCCATATTCATCCAACTGGTGGATTTCTCTAGACTCTACCGTAACGGAAGAGTTCATACCGGCAATAACCCGTAAGGCCAATGTACCCTCAACAGGGGATAGGCTATACTCCTCCCTTGGAGGCGTCCATGTCAGTAGCAGCAGTGAGAGCATTCTTGGCCCCCTTTGGCCTCAGTGACCGGATTCGTACCTTTGATGTGAGCAGTGCGACAGTGAGCCTTGCCGCCCAGGCCTTGGGTGTGGAGGAGGCACGCATCGCCAAGACCCTCGCCTTTCGAAAGAAGGATGGTTCGACGCTTCTGGTCTGCACCGCCGGAGATACAAAGGTTGACAACAAGTGTTATAAGGCTGAGTTCGGAATGAAAGCGAGGATGCTCAGTGGTGAGGAGGCGCTCCTTGAGACCGGCTTTGCCATCGGAGGGGTCTGTCCCTTCGTGAAGGCGGAGCACATCGAGATCGTCTTGGACCGCTCGCTTGAGCGCTTTGATACCATCTACCCAGCCGCCGGTGATAGCGCAAGTGCGGTGATCCTCAGCTGTGAGGAGCTGGAAAAGGTCACTGGTGGACGATGGGCGACGGTCTGTACCGTGCTGCCGTGAGTGCAGTGACATGGGATCAAGGCCTTGATGGGTATAGTGTCCTTTTCATTTGGAAGGAGGTCATTGTACTGAGCTACTTCATAATCTCCAGGTGTTCAAGACTCCATCTAAGTCCCGTCCTCTCTGTAAAACCGCGTATTGTCCCTTGGACTCAACGTTTCCTCTCCCCTCCCCAATCTTGCATTCAAAAGAGAGCGGGACTATCATGGGGGTATGAAGCAGATTGTGGTCGGCAGCCGGGTCCTCCCCTCCGAAGAGGGCATCACACTCCTGGATTTTGACCCTGAGAGCGGGGCCCTCACCTATCGCTGTGCGATGGGCGGGCTCGAGATGCCGACCTACCAGGTGTGGGATGGCAACAAGAGAATCCTCTACTCGGTGGGAGAACGGCTTGACGGGATGGTATACGGGTGGCAGCTTGATGGGGAGTGCAACCCGAGCCCCGTCTTCAAGGCATCGAGCCTTGGCAGCGGGCCCTGCCACCTCGCCCTCAGCTGTGATGGCAAGAGCCTGGCGGTGAGCAACTACACCAGCGGCAGCTTCACCCTCATCGGCCTCGACGGGCTCAACTACAGCGAAGCGTACGAGGACAGCTCCATCAACATGGAGAGGCAGGAGTCAAGCCATGTCCACTGCTCCCTCTTCGTCGACGGTTCCTCATCCATCCTCGTCACCGACCTCGGGGGGGATACCATCCACTACTACCGCAATGAGATGCGCCTCATTGACTCGTTTGCCGCGCCTCCCGGCTCAGGGCCGCGCCATCTTGCCATCAGCGGTGATGAACGCTACCTCTTCGTCAGCGCCGAGCTCTCGAGCGAGGTGCTCGTCTACCGCATGGGCAAGAGCCCTACCCTCATCCAGCAGATCTCGACGATTCCGGCGGGCTTTGGGGAGGAGAATACCACCAGCGCCATCGCACTCTCAGGTGACGGGCGCTTCCTCTACGTGGCAAACCGTGGCCACGACTCCATCGCCATCTTCTCGGTCAAGGAGGGGTGGCTCAGTCGCCAGGGGTGGTCATATACCGAGCGCACCCCCTGGGACTTCGCCCTCTCGCGCGACGAGCGCTTCCTCATCGTGGCCAATACCACCAGCTCTTCGGTGACCGTCTATCCCCGTAGCGGGGAGAGCGGGGAGCTCGGTCCCCTCTGTGGGCGGATTGCCATTGAGAAGGCGTGCTGCATCACCCTCGTCTAGACGATCATGGAGACGATGAGGTGGGCCCCAACGGCCACAAGGATGACCAGGATGGCGGCCATCGCAGCAAGCATGATCGTGCTTCTCTTATAGTGTCTCATGTAGTGCTCCAATTGATTCGACGAGCTCCTCGACGCTGATGTCCAGGGCCTTCATGGTCTTGACCAAGGCGGGCAGCTCCTCCTCGTAAAAGGAGCTGCGCTTGTGCGCCTTGATCGTCTTTGATGCATCCTTTGCTGCAAAGTAGCCGATGCCACGCTGGTTCTCCAGCACCCCCTGCTCCAAGAGGTGGGCGTAGGAACGCACCACCGTGTTGGGGTTCACCTCCAGTTCAACGGCCAGGTCCCTGACCGACGGGATGCGCTCTCCATCGGGGAAGTGGCCGGTGATGATCAGGTGGCAGAGGTGGTCGGCTATTTGAAGATAGATCGGCTCATTGGTATCAAACTGCATCGGTAGCCTCCACCTCACAGAGCCTGAAGTAGGCGGTGGTCTGCAGGGCGACGGGGATGATGAGGTAGTGCAGCAGATCACGAGCGACCGTCCACCCCCTGATGGTCTCGACCATCTCATTGAAGCGCCTCCGGTCGACCCGGGAGAGCGCCTCGAGCAGCGACACCCCTCCCCCCCCCCCCCCACCGCC
>Ga0265295_1006897_pt1 | contig 13438 bp, 12 predicted proteins | sample Munlansysbiofilm_FD_192503 | JGI IMG/M metagenome (GOLD analysis project Ga0265295, IMG submission 192503) | Leachate microbial communities from a municipal landfill in Southern Ontario, Canada - Methane capture system biofilm | ecosystem: Engineered > Solid waste > Landfill > Unclassified ... | reverse complement strand
AGCAAGACGTACTCCTGCCCTACGTCGAAGACGGCAGCATTACGCTGATCGGGGCCACCACGCATAATCCGCAGATGTTCGTCAATACGCCGCTGACCTCGCGCTCTCTCGTGTTCGAACTCCTCCCCATACCGGAGGCCGAAATCATCGCCCTGCTCCGCCGCGCACTGGCCGACACCGAATACGGCCTCGGCGACCTCGGCGCTACAGCCGACGACGATGCGCTCGCGCACATCGCCAACATCTGCGAAGGCGACGCTCGCAAAGCGCTCAACGCACTCGAGGTGGCCACGCTGAGCACCCCGCAAGAGGCCGGCAGCCGACACATCACGATCACAGTCGCACAAGAATGCGTACAGCGCAAACTGATCGACTACGATCGCGACGAAGATGGCCACTACAATACCATCTCCGCATTCATTAAATCGATCCGCGGCTCAGATCCGCACGCCGCCATCTACTGGCTCGCTAAAATGCTTATCGCCGGCGAAGATCCGCGCTTTATCGCCCGACGGCTCGTGATCAGCGCTTCAGAAGACATCGGCAATGCCGACCCGCGGGCGATTTCTATCGCTGTCGCTGCTATGCAGGCCGTCGCATTTATCGGCATGCCCGAAGCCCGCAACACGCTCGCGCAAGCCACGACCTACCTAGCCACAGCACCGAAAAGCAACGCCTCCTACCTCGCAATCGGCGAAGCAGAGGCCGACATCCATGCCGGCCGCGTGATGGAAGTGCCCGAACACCTTCGCAATACACACGTCAAAGCCGTTGGCAAAGATGTCGGAGAAGGCTACAAATACCCGCACGACTTCGACGGACACCATATCGCGCAAGATTACATCCCCGTATCAAAGGTCTACTACAAACCCACAAACCAAGGCTACGAAGCCACCATCGCCAAGCGCTTGGCCTGGTGGAAGGAACAATCCTCCCCGGTGCCACCAGAACCTTAGTCGACAATGCTTTTTTAGGACTATAGACTATCGACTATGGACTGTCAGATACCCCCCTAAGGCACAACGTGCCGCACCCCTAAGCCGCCCCAGCGGCGCACCCCTATCACCTAAACCACTTTCAAGTGGTTATATGTGCTTCACTATATCTAACAATCAGTGTACAATCCTTCTTTTTGTTTATCAATTAGACGTATGAGGAGATTTTATGAGAAGATTCGGTTTCGACTTGAGTGCGCTATGGGAAACCGTCATGGGCGTTCTACCATTAACAGCAATCCTTGTTTTCTGCCAATTAGCCTTATTGAGAAAACCGATCGAACACGTTAAAGAGTTTTCCATCGGCATCATCTTAAGTATTCTAGGCCTTCATTTCTTCTTAAAAGGCGTCTCCATGAGTTTCTTTCCGCTCGCCGACTCTGTCGGCGGAAACTTAGTCCTCCTCAACCGAAAATGGCTGATCATCATCGTCGCGTTTGTTATCGGGTATTTCGGAACCTTAGTCGAACCGGCTTTAAGGGCTTTGGCGATGCAGGTCGAGGAGGTGTCGAGCGGCGCCATTCCACACAAAGTGTTGATCCATGCTGTCGGGATAGGATTCGGACTCGGCATGGGAATCGGTATATTCAAAATACTACACGATGTCCCGTACATTAAAATACTGGCGCCACTATTAATTATCGTTCTCATTCTCGCATTTATTACACCTAAAGAATTTGCATCGATTGCAATGGATGCGGCGAGTGCGACAACAGGACCGGTAAACATTCCCCTCAACATGGCGTTGGCCATAGGACTGACAAAACAGATCGAAGGTGCAGACCCGCTCATTGCAGGATTTGGAATCATCGGCCTCACGTCGATCGGAGCGATGGTCTCTGTGCTGATACTTGGAATACTAACAAGACTATAAGGAGCGATAACGATGAGCGCAATACGGGGTATTGTTACAATTGTTGAAAGAGGCAAAGCCGATAAAATAGTTGCCGAAGCCAAAAAAGTGGGCGCTAAAGGAGCGACAATTTTTTACGGAAGAGGAACAGGACATACAGAAGCGTTAAAGCTTTTCAACATCCATGTCGAATCCTCCAAAGAAGTCATTTTAATCATTAGCGAAGAAGAAAACTACAAACCCATTTTCGATAGAATCATAGAGGCAGGAAAGCTTAAAAAGCCAGGCACAGGCATCATCTTTACATTCCCGCTCTTTGATCTCATCGGCTTACATCACCGAAGCGAAGCAGACGAATAAATCGGCTGTCTTGCCTATAACTTAACCGTTTCTTAATCTTAATCATAATCGAAAAACAGCCAGTGGCTAGTGGTTAGTGATTAGTGGCTAGAAACAATCGATCCCGATTCCGGACGCGGAGGCCCGCATCCCTCCATAACCATCCGCAAAGCCCTAACACCTAACACCTGCGCCGCACAGCGGCGCCTTGGCCCGCATCCCTCCATAACCATCCGCAAAGCCCTAACACCTAACACCTAACACCTAACACCTGCGCCGCACAGCGGCGCCTTGGCCCGCATCCCTCCAGCCTTCGGAAAAACAGTGCACAGATGGTGGGACGAAGCTGTCCCCAGCTAGCCGGTCAAAACGAATATTCCACAAAGCCCCTATCACCTATCCTCCATGGAAAACCGTAAACCAGAAACAGTTGCCGCGCTCACCACTCGTATCAGACAAACGCTAGAAGGAAACTTCCGGAGCGTTTGGGTAGAAGGCGAACTGTCTAACGTCAGATTTGTAACGAGCAGCGGACATGCATACTTTGCACTCAAAGATGCTAATGCACAGATATCCTGTGCTTTTTTCCATATTGCCCGCCGCAAACCGCCATTTGACGTCAAAGATGGCGTCAAAGTACGTATTTCCGGAGACGTCTCCGTCTACCCTCAACGCGGGACGTATCAAATTATCGTCAGCACCATGGAGGAAGCCGGAGTCGGCGATCTCATGCAGCGCTTTGAAGCATTAAAGCGCCGCCTGCTCGAAGAAGGCCTTTTCGACGAAGCCCGCAAACGCCCCTTGCCGATGTTGCCGCGAAAAATCGGAATCGTAACCTCCCCAACCGGCGCCGCTGTTCGCGACATGCTCAATGTCATGCGTCGCCGCTTCGCCAACATCCATATCGTCATCGCTCCCGCACGCGTTCAAGGCGCCGAAGGCACCCCCGAGATTGTCGCAGGCATCGACACGCTCAACCGTCTTCCTGAACCACCCGACGTCATCATCGTCGGTCGTGGAGGCGGAAGTATCGAAGACCTCTGGTGCTTCAACGAAGAAGCCGTCGCCCGCGCCATCTACTCATCCGCCATTCCAATCATCTCAGCCGTTGGGCACGAAGTTGATTTTACAATTGCTGACTTCGTAGCCGACCTCCGCGCACCCACACCCTCAGCCGCTGCCGAACTCGTTGTTGGCCGCAAGGCAGAGTTCGATGCAACGATCGAAACGAGCGGCACACGCCTACGAAATGCCATGCGCACAGCCATCGAACGTGCGCATGCGCGCATCGAGCTCGCAGCAGGAAGCCATGTTTTCCGTCGTCCCGAAACGCTTCTACGCCAACACACGCAACACGTGGATATTCTTTCCCAGCAAATGAATCACCGACTGACTACGGCTCTAGCCAACTCCAGGGAACGGCTGAACGCCACAACGGCACGGATCACACGCGCTGCAGATATTTCCCTGAGAACCGCCCTCATCCGCCTCAATGCCATTAATCCTGCAATGGGCAACGCAGCAAAATCCACCTTAGCCACATCGCAACATCGCCTCAGCTCCCTCGCCACACGCCTAGAGGCTGTCAATCCCACTGCTGTACTCGCGCGGGGCTACGCAATCGTGAAAACAGCAGATGGTTCAATCGCCAAACACGTTGCCGACGTGTGCGCCGGAGAAACCGTGACAACACAACTCACTGACGGCACATTTACATCCATCGCGATCGACGGGCATGCCTCCCCTGCACGCTCCGGACGCCGACGGCGAAATCCTGATCAGGATCCGGAACAACTAACGCTTCTGTAACCGACACCGCGAATCTCTATTTGAATCGCTTGTTTATATCTTTCGCACAAAAAAAGCAGAAAGCGCATCGTTTATCCTTGCGACATTCTTGAAATTCAGTTAATGTAGTCTTTGTCTTCTTATGTAAGAAGATGTGTTTAAGCGCCCCCTCAACAAGGGCAAGACAAGAAAAGTACAGGATTAAGTATGGATATCTACGTTGGCAATCTCGCCTACTCGACTACCGACGACTCGCTACAGCAGCTTTTTGCTGAATACGGCGCAGTCACTTCAGCACGCGTTTGCATTGATCGCATGTCTGGACGCTCAAAAGGCTTCGGATTCGTCGAAATGCCTAACGCATCAGAGGCTCAGGCCGCTATTGATGCAATGAATGGCCGCGAGATTGACGGACGCGCACTGCGTGTCAACGAATCCCAGCCCAAGCCACGTGAGGAGCGTCGCAGCTTCGGCGGTGGTGGTGGCGGCGGCGGTGGTGGTCGTGATCGCGACCGTCGCGGCGGTGGCGGTGGTGGATCGCGCTGGTAATTCCAGTCGCATTCACCCATAAAGGAAAGCATACGTCGTCGTAGTTCCACTTGAGGAAAGCCTAGCCTACTCAAGGAAGCGTACCGCAGATCGCATATGCCCATGGCCCCACGATAAGGGAAAAGCCAAAATTCCACCCTTGACAGGTACGCTTGTCAGGGGTGCTTTTTTTAGAAAAAAAATCATGACCGAAGACTGGGTTCAAAATGTCACGTTCGATGCCCACGTGCATTTGCAAACGTATCCAAAGACACGACTGCCAACAGTGCTGAAGCGAGCACGACAGGCAGGCATCAATCGATTCGGCTGCTGTGGCACCCAACCCGACGACTGGGCCGCCGTTCTCGCACTCGCTGCCGCTGAATCCGGCGTCGAGCCGGCATGCGGCCTCCATCCGTGGTACAGCGCGGCTCCCGACCTGCCACAAAACTGGCTCGAACGCCTAGACCAGTTGCTCAATCAGTACCCCAACCTCACGGTTGGTGAGATCGGGCTCGATGCCCTGCGACCGAACCGCGAAGCGCAAATGAAAGCCTTCGTTGAACAACTCGATCTTGCAGTCAAATATAACCGCGGAGTCGCTCTCCACGCCGTCCGCGTACACAACGAAATGCTCACGACACTTCGCCCCTACGCCAACAAGCTGCCACACATTCTCCTCCATGGAGCGTCCTGCTCACTGGAAATCTGGAGCGAATACGAAAAGCTCGGCGCATGTATTTCAATCGGACCCACCGTACTCAATCCGCGTGCTAAAAGAGTGCGCGAACTGGCACGCCAGGTCCCGGACGATCGCCTTTTTTTTGAAACCGATGCGCCTGACATGGCCGTCAACGGCTGCGCCATTGAAGCGCTTGGCGGCCTTAACGCCCCCGAAAACCTCCCAAAGATTGTTGCCTGCGTACGCGCTTTACGTACACAATAATTCAGCATTCTCATCCCCTATCGCCTATCCCCTATCCCCTATCCCCTATCACCTATCACCTATCACCTATCACCTATCACCTATCACCTACTCCATGAAATCACACAGAAAAGAACTCACCGTCACCGCCCCCACACGCCGGGCATTCATTAACATTACCCCGGCTGTACAAAAAGAACTGACGGCATCCGGCATCCGTGAAGGCCTCTGCCTCGTCAATGCCATGCACATCACCGCCAGCGTCTTTATCAACGACGACGAATCCGGCTTGCACGCCGACTTCGAAAAATGGCTGGAACGCCTCGCTCCGGAAAAGCCACATTCGCAATATGCACATAACGGCTACGAAGACAATGCCGATGCACACATGAAACGACAGGTGATGGGACGCGAAGTCGTCGTCGCGATCACCGATGGCAAACTCGACTTTGGCCCCTGGGAGCAAATTTTTTATGGCGAATTCGATGGCAAACGCCCCAAACGCCTACTGATCAAAATCATCGGTCAATAAGCAAGCCTGCCGCGCACCGCAGCGCGAAAAAACGAGAAGTCAACTTTCAAAGGAGACAGGTGATAGGTGGAAGGTGATAGGGATCAACGGCGACAGAGGCCTGTACGCCCTCCACTGCTTTGCGGCAGTCGCTGGTTAGGCACCGGGCGTCACGAGGTCACGAAGTCATCTCTCGAATACAAGACTTCATGACGCGATGATTTGATGACGCCGTCAGGTGCTGGGAGCAGCCAAGCCCAATCCCCTATCACCTATCACCTTCGCTCCTTTCTCATTTTCCATTTTCCAAATTCCAGGTTTTAGCCTATACTAATCAATTTCTTCATAGGCATTTTCTTTCAACCTAACAACCAATCACCGTTAACGCGGGCGGGATAAATAGCATGACGACACTTGTATTAGGATCAGATCACGGCGGCTACGCCATCAAAGAAGCCGTCAAACGTGTGCTTGAGGCCAAAGGCATCGCATTCAAAGACTACGGTTGCGACAACACGGAATCATGCGATTACAACGACTACGGAGAAGCCGTTGCAACGGCCGTCGAAACAGGAAAGGCCGAACGTGGTATCCTCGTCTGCACCACCGGCATCGGCATGAGCATTGTTGCCAACCGCTTTCCACACGTGCGCGCTGCGCTCTGTAAAAACAGCGAAATCGCCCAAATGACCCGCGAACACAACGATGCCAATATCCTCGTGCTCGCTGGCGGATTCGTTACTCCGGAAGACGCAGCCAAAATCGCGACCACATGGCTCGATACGCCCTTCTCAAAAGTTGAACGGCATGCCCGACGCGTCAGCGGGCTGACCTCCGCAGGCAACCATATCACCGAAATTGCTTATCTGCAAGACGACGACCCTGCCGTTTATAACGCAATCCTCGCGCACAGCGAACAAGAAAAAGAGACGATTAACCTCATCGCCTCCGAAAACCTCACGTCGCGCGCCGTGCGTCAAGCGCAAGGCAGCGTCATGACAAACAAATATGCCGAAGGCTATCCCGGGAAACGCTGGTATAGTGGTTGCAAATATGTCGACGAGGTCGAAGTACTCGCCATTGAGCGGGCAAAATCACTCTTCGGAGCTGAGGCGGCAAACGTCCAGCCGCACTGCGGATCCTCGGCCAACATGGCCGTCTACTTCGCCATGCTCAACCCGGGCGACACGATATTCTCAATGAGCCTTGATCAAGGCGGACACCTCACACATGGCTCACCCGTCAATTTCTCCGGCAAACTCTATAACATTGTGCCTTACCAAGTTGACCCCGAGACGGAATGCCTCGATTACGACGCCATCGAAGAACAAGCGAAGCTGGCCAAGCCGAAAATGATCGTGGCCGGCGCCAGTGCCTATTCGCGCACGCTCGATTTCCCGCGATGGCGCAAAATTGCCGATGCCTGCGGCGCTATGCTGCTCGTCGATATGGCCCACATCGCCGGCCTTGTCGCTGGTGGCGCTCACGAAAGCCCCGTCCCTTACGCCGAATTCGTCACGACCACCACGCATAAGACGCTGCGCGGGCCGCGGAGCGGGATGATTCTTTGCCGAAAAGAATTTGCGGCCGCCATCAACAAAATGGTCTTCCCAGGCATTCAGGGTGGCCCGCTTATGCATACAACAGCCGCAAAAGCCGTCTGCTTCAAAGAAGCCATGAGCCCCGCATTCGCAACGTACGCCCACCAAGTCGTCGCAAACAGCAAACACCTCGCCCACGTCTTATCCGCACGCGGTTTCCGCCTCGTCTCCGGGGGTACAGACAATCACCTCGTGGTCATCGACGTTGCCGCAGCTGGCCTAACCGGCAAAGATGCTGCAGCCGCCCTTGATGACACAGGGATCATCGTCAATAAAAACACAATCCCATTCGATAAAAACAGCCCGTTCGTCACCTCCGGTGTCCGCATCGGTACAGCCACCGTCACAACACGCGGCATGAAAGAAGCCCATATGGATTTCATCGGCGACAAAATCGCTGCTGTACTCGAAAACATCGGCGATGCCAATCTTCATCAGAAACTCCGGCAAGAAGTCACCACCTTCGCACGCACGTTTATGGTGCCGTAAGCGGTCTTGTTTTTCCTTGAAAAAACAACCGATTTTGCGCTATACTAATGCCTGTTTTATTATCGCAGAAAAATGGAGAATGACATGGCATACGAAGTAATTGCACGCAAGTGGAGGCCACAGAGATTTGAAGAAGTCGTTGGGCAAGACCATGTCGTCACCACGCTTCGCAACGCCATCGAGCAAAACCGCATTGCCCAAGCTTACCTGCTTTCAGGCCCTCGTGGAACAGGAAAAACAACACTGGCTCGCATTTTCGCCAAAGCACTCAACTGCATCAATGGCCCAACGGCGACGCCGTGCTGCGAATGCGACGCATGCAAAGACATCGCGAAAGGGACGGCGTTTGATGTCACGGAAATTGACGGTGCCTCGAATAATAAAGTTGAAGACGTTCACAGCAAAATTATCGATACGGTCAACTTCTCCCCCGTAGGCGGCAAACACCGTATTTACTATATTGACGAGGTGCACATGCTCACCCCGAGCGCATTCAACGCGCTCCTGAAGACACTGGAAGAACCCCCTCCGTACGTCAAATTCATTTTTGCCACTACCGAGCCCGAAAAAGTCATCGGCACCATCCTTTCACGCTGCCAGCGTTTTGATCTGCGACGCATTACCCTTCAAGGCATTGTCGGCCAGTTACAACTCATCGCCGATGCCGAAAAAATCAACATCGATGAGGACGCCCTGCTCGCCATCGCCCGTGGCGCAGACGGTAGCATGCGCGATGCCGAATCTGCTTTCGACCAACTGATCGCCTTCACCGGAAACGAAATCCGCGAAGCGGATGTACTCAGCGTCTTCGGCCTCGTCGCCCGCGATACGATCGAAAAACTGGCTGAAGCCGTCATTTCGGGCGACGTGGCGCGTGTGCTCGGCTTCGTCGACGAACTCGACAAGTCGGGAAAAGACTTGCGCAGACTCACAACCGAACTCATTAATCACTTTCGCAACTTGCTGATCTGCATGCACCTGGGCGGGAAAACGGACGGGCTTAACTTAACAGACTCGCAAAGCGAAACACTGACCGCGCAATCCAAACTCTCCTCCCCAACCGTCGTATTAACGATCGTGGAAAACATGATCAGCCTTGAACCCCAACTCAAACAAGCACTCTCTCCACGTACGATGGTCGAAACCACGCTCATCCGTTGCGCAAGCGCTTCAAACCTCGTCGATCTAGAGACCATTCTCCGCAAACTCTCAAAGCTCAAAGCCGCAGCAGATTCCGGAACACCTGAGCCGACACGATCAACGCCTCCTTCCGCCCCCAATCCCCAGGCTGAGGCTCGCACACAGCAGGCCGCACCGCCTCCTGCCGGCGTCTCCCCTTCCCCAAGCGTTGCCGCTTCACCTGCTCAGCCCGCAACGCCCAGTACAGAGTACCCTGCATCAGCTCCTGTCGGCACAACGGAAGCTGAACGAAACGAACGCATTATTGAATTACCCGTCGTCCAGGAAGCACTCAAAACCTTCGATGGACGCATCACTAATATCACACACAAGTAATCAACCGAACAGCAAGGAATCCCCAGCGATGTCAACCCCAGGTTTTTTTCAACAGGCCAAAAAGGCCATGGAACTTCGTAACCAAATGAAGAAGATCCAGAAGGAACTCGAATCTCAAATCGTCGAATATGAAAATGGCGGCGTCGTCGTAAGGGCACGCGGCGACATGACGCTAGCCAGCGTCAAAATCCAGCCCGAATCGATCGACATGGCGCGCCTTGACAAGCTCGAGCGCCTTATCCTCGACAACAGCAACAAAGCGCTCAAACAAGCCAAAGACCAGGCCTCTACCCAAATGCAACAGATGACTAAGGGCATGGGACTCGACGGCCTCCTCGGAGGCTAAACGGAGACCGCATCCCTACTCCGAGAATTTACAGATGGCCTCCCCCTTTGATAATCTGACGCAAGAATTAGCACGCCTCCCCGGGATCGGGCGCCGCTCTGCTGAACGTGTTGCTCTCGCACTCGTCCGGAAAGGCGATGCCCTGATGATCCCACTCATCAGAGCATTGCAAAGCCTACACGAGACCGTCTGTGTGTGCCGTCTCTGCGGTTCGATTACGACCCGCGACGAAAACCCATGCAGACTTTGCTCCGACTCACGCCGCAATACCTCGGTGCTCTGCGTCGTCGAAGAATCCGGCGATATCCTTGCAATTGAGCGATCAGGGGCTTTCAAAGGCGTCTATCATACGCTTCACGGGCGCATATCCCCCATGGCTGGATCCGGGCCCAACGATATCCGCCTCGCGGAATTAGAACAACGAATCTCATCCGGTGGCTTCACAGAGGTAATTCTCGCCATTGGCACCGATGTTGAAGGCGATGCTACAGCCGCCTATCTCGCCGAACGCCTCAGCAACTTTAACGTACCCCTGACCCGGCTCGCACTTGGCCTCCCGGCGGACAGTGGAATCGGTTATTCCGATCCCATAACCCTTAAACGCGCGATCGATGGACGGCAAGCGCTCTAACCCCTGCCCCTTAACAGCCCCCTAAGTAACGTCTCCGCTATGACTGGTCGCATACATTCGTACGAAAGCTTCGGAACCGTCGATGGTCCTGGCGTGCGTTTCGTGATCTTCCTACAAGGATGCCCATTACGCTGCCAATACTGCCACAATCCCGACTCCTGGGACCCTAAAGGCGGACGGCTCGTCACGGCGGAGGAAGTCATAGAAAAAGCAGAGCGGTGTCGCGCCTACCTTCGCAACGGCGGAGTCACGCTCTCCGGCGGCGAGCCGCTGCTTCAACCTCAGTTCACCAAAAAGCTGCTTCAGCTCAGTCACGAAGCACACCTGCATACGGCACTCGACACCGCAGGAACAGCCCCACTTGCTATCGCCGCACCCGTCGCGGATGCCGCCGACATGGTGTTGCTCGACATCAAAGCCCTGGATCCCGAAACAAACCGAACGCTCACCGGACAAACGAATACCAACGCCCTCGCGTTACTCGACCACTGCGAACGCACCGGAAAACGCACCTGGATTCGCCACGTCATGATACCGGGCATCACACTCGACATGGAAAGGCTTGAACGCCTTGCCGCTTTCCTTAAGCCGTATTCCTGCGTTGAAAAGGTGGAACTCCTTCCTTTTCATCAGCTTGGCGCATTCAAGTGGGAAGCACTCAATATACCCTACCCGCTAGCTGATGTACCCGTCCCAACCGCAGCAGAAATAAAAGCAGCCAACGATATTTTTCTTAACGATCGGTAAAAACTTCGATGTCCACCTCTGTATCAAGCGGAATATAGGCCGGCAAGCGCCGGCGGGCTAACTTCTCAAGATTGCGCGGACGAGCAATGGAGTTTTCCAACGCCTTCCGTACGGCCTCCACAGGCGCGGCCTCAAAGATCGATGCGAGATTGCGAATATTCGCATCCATCTTAGGAATTGTTATCTTATAAGCTAATGCAATACCGTCTGTATAGCGGCTAAAATCAAGATCACACCGTAACGTCATCTTCCGGATATCCGCTTGTGAACGTGCGCTAAACCAGTTCTCTTTCAATTTGAATCGCACATTGCCAGTCGCCTCGCCTTCAATTCGCCGAAACGTTATCGGACGACGCCTGGCAGGAACAGAATGTAAAACAACCGTATCAAAACGCAACGCATGGATAATGTTGTAGTGTCCTAGCGCATACGACCGGCGTTTATCACGCCGTGCAAAGGAATCGTCATAACGGAGTGCCTGATTGACCATCGACGAAGGCAAACGTACGCGCACATAAGGATGCGGCATGTTCGGCTGAATGTGTGCAACAAACGGAACCCAAACTTCTTCCGCATCTTCATCCAACTTGACGCGGACCGAACCTACAGCCGAAAGCCGCACGGGGATTGTTCCACGCGGGATCAATCGTGCCTTCCAACCCAACGCCTCATCAGCAAACCGGAGCAGACGAGGCGCATCAACCCGCACAACAATACCTGTTGCCGGGTCGGGGTACTCCCACGTGCCCAACGCCTCAATGCGAACCCCCTTGCCCTCACGTGGCAACAATGCAAGAAGCGTCGATCGCGTCACCCATCCCAACCCACCGGCAAACCAAATCACAGCCATCAAAGCAATAACAAAACCTATGCGGGGCCGCTGCCGCCTCTTCTCACATTCTTTCGTTTCCATCATTTGCCTATAACTTGATTCTTCACATTCCTAATCGTAATCGATCTTGTAATCGTTTGGGTACTGATTTTACTGGATATTGAAGGTTCTTCAATCCCGATACCGATCCCGGCTGCGATTTCGGACGCGGAGGCCCGCATCCCTCCAGCCTGCGGATAAAAACCCAACCGTCAAGCTCTGTATCTCAAACTCTCCGTTGAGTTGCAGTAAAGTTATCACCTCGCTTTCATGCAATTTCATGTTTTTCATGGTTATCATCCAACCCAAGTTGAAGTCAAGGCCAACCCGCGGTAAAGTGCCATTCTCAATTCTCAATTCGGCGTATCCGCCGTGCCAACCTTCGCAGTCGCATAATAATCAAGAATCGCTTTTAAATTTACATGCGTATACGGCTCGTCACACGCGGGTGTGCTCCGCCCGGCATCTGCAAACCAAAGATCAAGCGTCTCAGGCATAAAAATCGCATTATGAAGATTCGACCGCATCGCCACCGGACGCTTAATAATCTCAATCATTGTCTCCGGTGTGATTTTCCCGAAGTTTTCAATCAACCGTTCCGACAACGCTTCTGCACGCGCACCACCCGAAAACATGACGGTATCAACCGGCACGGTTGGCAACTGCGGATCCTGCTGCCCCGGGAGCAGCACTTTCACCATCGAAGGCGTTGCATGCACGCCGACCATGTTGCGGCTGGCGTCGCTGATCACATAGTAGTAGTCACAGGTGCGCGGGCGGCGTCGCATGATTTCTAACGCCTGTTCAACCGTTTCCGCCTCTTCTGCAATTTCACGCATTAAAAATGTCATCGGGACACCATCCCAGACGCGTTCACTCGAACCGCCTAACTCTCCGATTGCAAGGCCTTTAGCATTCATTGCGGTCACCGTTCCAATAAAACCGGCATAACCAACAGACGCCCATGGGATCTTATTCTCCGGAAGAAACACCTGCAAAACGGAGTATTTCTGGAGATTCACGTCACGCATGTAATCAAGCACACGTGCATGGATCAAGCGACCATCCGCGCTAGCCGTATTTCGAACCGCCACGCCACTGCAATGAAACAGCTCAGGAAAGAAATTTCCAGAGATTGCGTCACGGAGAGGAATCCCAGCGGCCGTAGCCATGGCCTGGCATTCCCGGAGATAAGCGTCAGGCGTATGCGGGGCCGTTTTAGCATAGATTTCATCAACACGATCATAAAACCATCCGCCTTTCGCAATCGCATATCCAGCAGCGACAAGGCCGAGCGTT
>Ga0265295_1006896_pt1 | contig 13442 bp, 13 predicted proteins | sample Munlansysbiofilm_FD_192503 | JGI IMG/M metagenome (GOLD analysis project Ga0265295, IMG submission 192503) | Leachate microbial communities from a municipal landfill in Southern Ontario, Canada - Methane capture system biofilm | ecosystem: Engineered > Solid waste > Landfill > Unclassified ... | reverse complement strand
TTTTAAGTTTATTTAAGTGTGCATAGGGGTAAAATGTATATATATAAATCAAAGGAGTTTTTGATGAGGCTATTAGGAAATATTCTTTGGCATATTCCGTTTTTGGGCTTTGTGGATGCTATCATTGTTTATCTACTTGGTCTTTTGTTAACCATCACGGTCGTAGCAGCACCTCTTGGCTTAGGGCTAATGGAGTATGGTAAATTTCTTTTTGCGCCTTTTAGTCATGCGATGATAAGCAAGTCGGATTTGAATATAGAACAAAATGCATTATGGCAAGGATATTCATTTATCATTATGCTCATCTATTTGCCACTTGGTTTGATTCTGGCAATTATCGGTATATTTCAAGCAATTGGACTAGCTCTTACTATAGTTGGAATACCTGTAGCTTTGGTTGTAGTCAAGTCGCTTGGAACGTATCTAAATCCGGTCAATAAAAAATGCGTTGATGTCACAGTGGCACAAGAAATTGATAGACAAAGAGCCCAAGAAGAGATCAATAAGTATTAAAATAATTATTTATAATAACTTATGTAATATTTATATTATTTATCTATATAAGATTTTATACTTTTTTGAAGCTTTGCTGCTATATGATGATAGAAATATTATTTGTTACTCGGTGGAGTAACGTAAGGAGTTAGTTATGGTTTCAAAATTTTCTACCTTTCTTTTTGCAGGAATGTTGGGTTTAGTTCCTTTGTACGGTGTCGAATATGACGGCGAAAAAAGCTATATGGTCGAAACTAAATACGATATATGCGTGGTTGCGCCACAAGTAGATGAAGCTATTGCTAAAGGGGTCAAGGTCATTGATGTCGAAAAAGCAAAGAGCCTGCATGATCAAAAGGCATATTTTTATGATGCACGTGAAAAACGCCATTATGCAAAAGAGCATATCAAGGGAGCAAATCAGGTATATTTTGATCTTTCCAAAGCTGAATATATTGTTGCGAAATTGCCGGCAGACAAAGATGAAGCACTCGTCTTTTATTGTTACGGCGAATCATGTGCCAATTCGTATGAAGCTGCATTGGCGGTACGAAAACTTGGATACAAAAATGTATATTGGCTGATAAACGGATTTCAAAAATGGAAAGAAAAAGGATACTCCGTAGAGTAAGCTTTACTTTTTAAAAGTGTCTTCTACGAAATAAATAAAATCAGTTGATATAACAATGGTATCGTTATAAGAGATACGACTATCCCGTATCCGACAAGAGCTGCACTAAGCCTTGGGGCAAAACCTGCATGGATGGCAAGAGCTCCTGCTGTTATCATAGGAGGCATTGAGGCTTCGAGCAGTGTCACGGTAGCTGTCATATTGTGTATACTCAAAAGCGCAAATACACCGATAGCGATGAGTGGTATCAGTACCAATTTCAAGAAAAGTGTTTTGGCAAATATGGCTTTATCGTCACCAAGTCTAAGCTGCATCGAAAACCCTACGCTAATTAGAGCCAATGGCACTAGAGTATGGGATAGCAATTCTATATAAGGGATGGTAATTTGAGGCATAGGGCCAACTATGGAGGCGAACACTAGAGCTATAAATGGAGGGAACAAAACTATCTTTTTTCCAATACTAGGTACGTTTATTTTCTCTCCGCTGAAATATCCCACTACAAATGCTCCATAAGTTGAGAGCATAAGGAAACTTCCTAGCTGGTCATATACAATGGCATATTGTATAGCTTCTTTTCCAACGACAGCTTCAAGCATAGGAAAACCAAAAAACGATGTATTACCAAGCGGAACAAGCAATAGCAAGGCAGCAAGTGTATTGCGCGGCTGATGCCTAAAAAACAAAAAAACCAAGAGTACGGACAGTGCCAAAACAGACCATGGCGTGATGACGGCTATCCATAATGAATTGTCAAATGTGATATGCGGTACTTGAAGCAGTATAGTCGCGGGAAATGAAATGTAAATGACAAATAGATTGAGGCTTTTTCCAAAATCCTCAGGAAATTTGGCAAACCTTAGCAAATACCCTACGATAAGCAAGAATAAAATAAATAATATCTGAACCATGTTAACTTGAAAAAACACTCCCCGAAAAATTTTCTTTTGATACCACTATAGATTTTTGCTTCTCTTTTTTGGCCATATCTTTTTCTACAAATATAGGCTTTCTTGTTTTTGGATCAAGTCCGGTATAGTACATCACGCTGCTGTAAGTTCCAGGAGTGGGCGTGAATACTTGGGCTTGTTCGGGATTGATACGAAGCTCTTTGGTTGTGAAGTTTTTTAAGCTTTGCATATCGCGCTCTGTGCATCCTGGATGAGCAGCTATGAGATAGTATGTGAGGAATTGTTTTTTTTCTTGCTTTTTGTTGATATCATCAAACATCTTTTTAAATTCTATGAGGCTTTGTTTACCCGGTTTACCCATGAGTCTAAGCACCCCGTCTTCGGTATGTTCGGGCGCTATTTTCATTTGTCCTGAGATATGATGAGCGAGTAGTTCGCGCAGATAAGCTTGCCCATGAGCTTTGTCTTTGGCTATGATATCGTATCTTATTCCAGAAGCTACAAAAGCTTTTTTGATACCTTTTATCTTGCGTATACTTCTCATCAGCGAGATCAGTCTGGCATGATTAGGTTTCATCACTTTACATAGCCTGTTGTGATCAACACATCTTTGGTGTTCACAAGTACCATGCTTTAGCTTTTTATCACATTCATACCCATACATATTTGCACTAGCCCCTCCAAGATCAGAGATGATGCCTTTGAAATCTTTGTCTTTAGTGAAGTTTGTCGCTTCAGCTATGATGGAAGCTTCACTCCTAGTTCTTATGGTGCGGCCTTGATGGACGCCTATCGCACAAAAGTTGCATTCTCCCCAGCATCCGTGATGGGTAGTGATAGAATAACCTATAGTTTCCATACATTTGACCTTGCCGTATTTAGCATGGTATGGATGAAGTTTTCTAGTATATGGCAGAGCAGCGACTGTATCCATTTCCGGCTGGCTTAAATATCTGCATGGAGGATTTTGGATGAGGTATCTAGTGCCCACCTTTTGACAAAGACCTTTGGCGCTTATAGGGTCATTATTGTTATAAAACAGATCAAAGAGGTCGATGTATCTCTCTTTATTTTCAAGGCACTCTTCGTGTGACGGCAGAGCTATATAATCTTGCCTTGGAGTATTTGCAATATAGCATATACCGCGGATATTTTGGGTGTCAGTTTTGTTTTGCAATGCAGAAGCCAGTTCTTTGATAGCTTCTTCTCCCATGCCGTAGATGAGGTAATCTGCCTTAGAGTCAAAAAGTATGGGTTTGCGCAGATTATTACTCCAGTAATCATAATGGGTAACTCTGCGTAAACTTGCTTCTATGCCGCCAAGAACTATCGGAACGGTGTTTTTGAAATATTGTCTTATGAGGTTTGTATAGATCAATACGGCGCGATCAGGTCGGCGGTTGTTTATCCCGCCTGGAGTATAGTCATCGCTTTTTCGGAATTTTTTGGCTGCGGTATAATTGGCTACCATAGAGTCGACGCTGCCGCCGCTCACTCCCCAAAAGAGCTTGGGTTCACCTAGTCTTTTGATATCGATATCGCTTTTGATATCAGGCTGGGCAATAATACCCACCTTGAGTCCTATAGATTCAAGTATGCGCCCTACAACAGCTATACCGATATATGGAGAATCTATATAAGCATCACCGCTAACTAAAATCACATCACACTGACTCCAGCCCAAAGTCCTTAGCTCTTCAGCAGTAGTAGGTAAGAACTTGGCAGGTGTCATTGATGATTATAGTGAATAGTCTTTTCTTGGCGGTTTGCCGCCCCCGGAAGTTCTTGGCTTAGATGAAGATCTTTGATTACGATCGCCTCTAGGCTTGTCGTCTCTTCTTCTATCATTATCTCTGCCGCCTCCAGATCTGTTGAAAGATGGTCTGCCTCTGCCGCCGCCGCTTCTGTTTCTTCTGTTTCTGTCGTCTCTTCCTGCCATTGCTTTTTGGAGAAGTCTCTCTACATCTTCAGCTCTGAAACCGATTTTTTCTTTGCCTTTGATCTCTTGTTTTTCAAGCATCATAGAAGCTAGCATATGCGCGATCGCTACGATATCTATCTCGTGTTGCAGAGTCTTGACGATCTCGATAGCATGTTCAGTGATCTGAGTAGCTGCGATTTGAGCGATAAGCTCATCTTGTTTGCTGGATTGTACTTCGCTTCTGCTAGGTATTGATTGGGTTACCATTTTCGTACCCACATCTTTTTCGATACGTTTGATCGTACGAATCTCATTTGGGCTTACAAGCGTGATAGCTTCACCGCTTTTGCCGCCACGTCCTGTTCTGCCTATTCTGTGTACATAACTCTCGCTATCAAAAGGCATATGGTAGTTAAATACATGGCTTACGTCGTTTACATCAAGGCCACGTGCTGCTACATCGGTAGCTACGAATATATCTACTGTTCCGCTCTTGAATCCTCTGATGGCAACTTCTCTTTGTCTTTGTTCCATGTCGCCATGAAGTACGCTTACTTTGAAACCTTGTGATGTTAGATGGCTTGCAAGACGGTCAACTTCTTTTTTCATACGACAAAATATGATACATTTGGTAGGATTTTTATAATCTATCAAACGCACCAATGCATCATCTCTTTCGTGCTCTTCTACTACATAGTAGTGTTGAGAGATCAGGGTATTTGTGCTTTCGCCTTTGGTGATAGCTACAGTTTTTGGATCTTTTAGTATTTTTTCAGCCAGTTTGCGGATAAGTGGAGGCATAGTAGCTGAGAACATTAGAGTTTGTCTATCTTCGTTTTTGATATATTCAAAAATAGCAGTTATCTCGTCCAAAAAGCCCATATCAAGCATCTCATCTGCTTCATCAAGGACTACAAATTTAGGAGAGAGTTTGATCCTGCCGCCTTGGAGAAGATCTTGCAAACGGCCTGGAGTTGCTACAACTACGCTGGCTTGTTTGATACGTTCGATTTGTTTGTCGTATGATGTACCACCATAAACTGTAGCAGTTCTTAGTCCTGATGATTTACCAAAACGGTAGATTTCGTCACTTACTTGCATAGCAAGCTCACGGGTAGGGACGATGATGAGACCCTCAACTGAGCCATCACCTGTCATCATGCTTAGCATCGGCAAGCCAAATGCTGCTGTTTTACCTGTACCTGTTTGAGCTTGAGCGATGATATCGTGTCCGGCTAGGATAAGTGGGATCGCCTCTTTTTGAACTGGACTTGGCTCTGTGAAACCGGCTTCGTCTATTGATTGTTGTATAGGTTGTTTTAGATTAAAATCTTTAAATGTCATTTTGTTCTTTCTGTTTTTTTGATTTTCTATAAATATCTAGTTTTGTCATCTGAATTAGCTTTTGTTACTGTTTAAGCTCGATTGTTATTGAATTTTGATCCAAAATCTCTTTTAGATCCTTAACTAATTCAGTCTGACACGTATTATCAACGCAAACCAAATCTATTGTAGAATCTATATTTAATCAGATGAATTGATTAAATTTCGTAGAAGTATGACTATTATAGCATAAAGTTTATTAAAAGTATATAGCTCCCATTTGAAGCAAAAGATATTTATTGGTTTTGATTATTTTAATCTCCCCTTTCAACTTCTCTATTTCCCTCTTGTTGAACTATTAAGTATTTCTGAATAGTTCGATTTTCAAAAAGCTCTTTATCTTTATATATTGATTTAATATGCATATTAATATTTGAAATTGATACCGAAAAAAGCTCTGCTATCTGTTTTTGAGTGAGCCAAATTGTATCTTCATTGACAGAAATACTAAGTTCTAGTTCACCATCATTGTAAATAATTGTATCGTTTATGTTTTGCTTGTCCATGATTTGTCCTATCATATTTTTACCATCATATTGTAAATTTGCGACAACAGAATCTTTTATTTGCCTCTATCTCATTTATGCTATAATCATTAAAACTTTTTTAGGAAAATCGCTTGGGTATATTTCAAAACTCCGTTCTAAGAAACCAAAAACAAGATGAAAGCCTCGTCGCCTTACGATGGGCGCAATTTCAAAACTATATTTCCAAAATCGATTTTATCAAGACCGTCAAAGAGGAAAAATTTCAAGACAGCTTTCTCAAAGACATTTTTGAGTCGTGTTTGGGCTATACGCTTGACAGTACCAACCCATCAAACTTCAATCTTGAACGTGAAAAGAAAAACGAAACAGATAGCAAAAAAGCAGATGGGGTTATCGTCGTCAACGGTGAGATCATCGGGATCGTGGAGCTAAAAGATCAAAAGACCAAAAATCTCGATGCAGTAGAATCACAAGCGTTCAACTATCACGCCTCTCATAGTAACTCCAAATATATCATTATCAGCAACTTCGATGAACTCCGTTTTTACATCGACAAAAAAACAGCGTATGAGAAATTTAACCTCTTTAACCTCTCGTATGAGGATTTTAAAACGCTTCATCTACTAATTAGTTATGAGAGTATCAGAGATAACATACCGCTCAAACTCAAAGAAAAATCGACTAATTTCGAGCAGACCATCTCCAAAGAGCTGTACCGTGATTTTAGTGCGTTTCGTACCCATCTCTTTGAGAATATCATCAAAAACAATTACACCGTTCACCCTGAGCCTGTCGAAGGGTCTAGTATAGACAAACAAACCCTTCTCCGCCTCACCCAAAAGCTCTGCGACCGCATCATCTTTATCCTCTTTGCCGAAGATCGGGGATTGCTCCGTGCAAATACGATCAAAGAGATACGCGAAGAGTTCCACGCGCAGAAATTTACCTCTTATACTCTCTATGATATTTATAAATTTTATTTCAATGCTATCAATGAGGGAAATACCAAGCTGAACATCCCGCGCTACAATGGCGGGTTGTTCGCCACCGATGCGCTGTTGGACTCTCTAGTCATAGATGATGCGTACCTCGATATGGAAGCGCAAAAGCTCTCTGATTTTGATTTCGTCAGCGATATATCGGTAAACATCCTAGGGCATATCTTTGAGCAGTCATTGACCGATCTAGAAGAGATAAATGCCTCTATCAATGATACGGAGTTCGACCGCAAGAAATCCAAACGAAAAAAAGACGGCGTATTTTACACTCCTGAGTACATCACGCGCTATATAGTAGAAAACACCCTCGGCAAACTTTGCAGTGACAAAAAAGCCTCATTGGGACTTACTCATATCGAAGAACCGCAAAATCCTAAAAAGCTTACCAAAGCCGAAAATGAGACATTAGCGAAACTCTATGAGTATAGAGAGTATCTCCTCAACCTCAAGATCCTCGATCCTGCGTGCGGAAGCGGTGCATTTCTCAACCAAGCGTTGGAATTCCTCATCCGTGAGCATAAAAACGTAGATGATTATCGCCGTGCGTATGAGAATGAGATGTTAAGCCTATACGATATCGAGACCAATATCTTGGAGCACAACCTCTATGGGGTGGATATCAATGAAGATGCCGTGGAGATAGCCAAGCTTAGTTTGTGGTTACGCACGGCGCAAAAGGGACATGCCCTGACCAATCTTTCGGGCAAGATCAAATGCGGGAACTCTTTGATCGCTGATAAGAGCGTGGTGGAGAATGCGTTTGTGTGGGAAGAGGAGTTTCCCGAAGTATTTGAGCAAGGCGGTTTTGATGTCGTGATTGGTAATCCACCGTATGTAAGACAAGAGATGCTGGTACAAGAAGCTAAAAATTATTTTGCATCCAACTATGACACCTATCACGGAATGGCGGATTTATATGTTTTTTTCGTTGAACGAGCCTTTAAACTTTTAAAAATTGATGGAAGATTTTCTTATATTTTCCCAAATAAATGGATGAGAGCGGGTTACGGTAAGCCGTTGCGTAGCTTTTTGATGAATAAACATATCGAAGAGATAATCGACTTCGGTGATTTGCCTGTGTTTGAAGATGCTACGACGTATCCGCTTATTTTAACTATGCAACAATCAAAACCTAAAGAAAATTTCCAAGCTTTAGAGCTTACGACACTCGACTTTGGAGATTTGGCAGGTTTTGTTGCAGAAAATGCCCACACTGTTTCTATGCAAGAACTAGACGAAAACAATTTTTCTATGGGTGGGTCAAATGCAAAACTTCTTCAGAAATTTGCTGAAAACAGTGTAACACTAAGCACTTATTTAGGCGGAGAGGCTTATCGAGGTGTGTTAACGGGACTAAATGAAGCATTTGTCATTGATGAAAAAATCAAAAATGAATTGATTGCCAATGATTCAAAGTCTTCTGAGAGAATTAAACCTTTTTTAGCTGGAAAAGATGTTAAACGCTATGAAATACCTACTGCGGAAAAGTATCTGATTCTTTTCCCAAAAGGCTTTACAAGAGAACAATCTGGCTGTAGTGATGAACTCGAAGCATGGGCTTGGTTATCGCAAACATATCCCGCGATAGCTGAATGGCTTGAGCCATTTACCGAAAAAGGACGTAAACGAACCGATAAAGGGGAATTTTGGTGGGAGCTTAGAGCATGTGGCTATTATGATGAATTTGAAAAACAAAAAATTATGTATCAAGTATTTCAAGTAAAACCCGCATTTATTTACGATGTAAATAATACCTATTGTAACAATGCTATTTGGATGCTTCCAAAAGACGATAAAGTCTTATTGGCTATCCTCAATTCAAAAATCGGTTGGTTTTTGATCTCATCATACTGTACGGCAATTCAAAACGGCTATCAGCTAATCTGGAAATACCTTGAACAGATTCATATCCCTACCAATATTACAAATGAACATCGCGGTATTGTCGAAAAATTAGTAGATCAGCAGCTAGAATTAAATCAAAGCGCACAAAAGACAAAACAAAACTTCCACAACGAACTGCACTTGGAGAAAATCCCCAAAAAACTCCAAAACTTTGAGGAACTAGAGTTTGATGATTTTGTCAAAGAGTACACCAAAGCCAAAAAATTAAAATTCGCCGACAAGCTAGAAGAGCGGAATTTTAAAAACGATTGGTCGTCACTTTTTGAAAATGATAAAAAAGCGGTTTTAGAACTCAAAGAACAGATCGCCAAAACTGATAAAGAGATTGATGCGATGGTGTATAAACTCTATGGGTTGAGCGAGGATGAGATTGAGATTGTGGAGAGAAAAAATGGAATATAATATTTATTGTGATGAGAGTTGTCATTTAGAAAATGACCATAACAAAGTTATGGTATTGGGTGCTATTAAATGCTCTATCAGCCAAAGAGCTAGAATAGCTAAGGAGATAAAAGCAATAAAAGCAAGACATAATCTCCCAACTAATTTTGAAATCAAATGGACAAAGGTATCAGAAGCAAAAGTAGGATTTTATCTAGAATTAATAAACTATTTTTTCTCTTCACCCGAACTTTCATTTAGGGGGTTGATTGTACCTGATAAATCAAAATTAAATCATGAAAGGTTTAATCATACTCACGACGGCTTTTATTATAAAATGTATTTTCAGCTGCTCAAAGTAATGCTTGAAGATGCCAATGAATACAATGTATATCTTGATATCAAGGATACACAGGGCAGTCAGAAAGTTGAGAAGCTTCAAGAGGTTTTAGCCAATGCCAATTATGACTTTGACAGGGAAATGATAAAAAGAATACAGCAGGTTCATTCTCACGAAGTTGAACAACTTCAATTGGCTGACCTAATTATAGGGGCATTAGGTTATGTCAATAGGGGGCTTGAAAGTTCATCCGCAAAATTAGAGATAATAAAAAGAATACAAGAACTATCAAGTCTATCACTAACAAAAAGCACTTTGCCCTCAGCTCAAAAATTTAATCTATTTATTTGGAAAGCACAATAATGGCTATGCCCGATATCTATGAGTTTCACGGAAACTGGACAGCTTATGTAGAAGAGCTTTACGATATTTACCTTGATGATGTTGTAAATGCTGGGTTATCATTTAATAGCCTTCCAATTAGAACAAGATTTCACCCTATGACAGATGATAAGGGGTTTGGTTTTTGGCATATTATCTCTGATGGTAAAGTAGAAGATGAGAGAAATGTTGACTTGAGAAGGTGTGAAAGATTACCGTGGGTTCCTCATTGGATTAGTGAAGCCGAAACACCACCTGCTCCAATAAGTTGGTGGAAAAATCAACGAAAAACAAAAAAAGGAATAGAAACTCATATTGTAATTTTTAATGAAGAAACATGCTTTGTTGTTATTTTAGCAGAACATAAAGAGTATTATCTTCTAAAAACTGCTTATACCGCAAGAAGTTATCGAGTATCACAATTAATTAAAGAAAGGGATAAATATTGGAATGGGGGAAATTAGCTGGGGACGCTTTTAGAAAACGACCCCGATTGCTCCTTCTACACATGGTAGATGAGTATGCAAGATTATAACTATAGTTAACTAAAAAAAAACTTAAGATCTTTTTACTGGTTCCTATTGCGGACAATGGGAATTCATACTTGATGATTGGCTATTAATACATAATCAAATTAAAGCCCAAAAATAGACTAGTCACAAATATAAAATAAGATAACTAGTTTATATCTATTCAAAATCTAGCTTGTATGACAAGCATTACAGCAATAGAAGCAACCGTTTATTTTTTTGTATGGCAATTTTTGCTTAGCAAATGCTACAGCCCCATGGCATGAAGAATGCCATCCTAAATCAATTTCATTTTCGGTATTCGGCATATATTTACAACCTGCTTGCTTGTCATGAACTTCGTAGTCACCATTTGATTGTTGATTCCTGTTGATAATATAATGTGGCATTTTAAAACCTTTGTAATACAATATGTTAGTTAAAAGAAAATCTTCACCTCATTATTTCAAATCAAACCAATAATAACATCATTTCATAAAAATGTAAAAAAATATGACAAATTGTCATATTATTATAAAGCTAGTTTTATTTATGCTAGTATAATTGTATAATTGTCCAAAAAGGAATAAAATGAAAAAAATTATAATTTCTGTTGTTGTATTTTTTGTACTAATTATGGGGTATATTGTTGCTGGACCTTATATAACAATGAATGCCATAAAAAGTGATATTAAAAATAAAAATACCGAAGGACTAAAAGAAAATATTGACTTTCCAGTACTTAGAGAGAATCTCAAAGAGCAGATGACTGATATTGTTATGAGAAAGATGCAAGAAGATAAAGAGTTGCAAAACAATCCATTTTCTGGTCTTGCTGTTATGATGATGCCTGGAATCATAAATAATGCAATTGATTTATATGTGTCTCCATATGGCATAACTCGCTTAAGCGAAGGGAGGAAGCCTATAAAAGATAACAACCAAACATCATCAGAGATATTTGAAAATACAAAGACATCTTTTGAGTCATTAAGCAAATTCATAATAAAAGTTAAAAACAAAGAAGGGAGCGATATTAGCTTTATACTTACACGAGATATAGTGACTTGGAAATTAACAAACATAGAATTACCACAGGAGTGATTTGAATATAGGGGTCAGTTGCCAAACAATAGGTGCCAAGCAATGTCAATGCCATAAAATAACTTTCTGGATTTCGTATTAAGTACGGAGTGACGAAATAGTAAAAAATGGCTATCGCATAAAAATATTGCAAATTGTCATTTTTTCTATCTAAAATAATTTTTGTGATAAAATGTTTAAAATTACGAAATGAGGTAAAATAATATGCCACTAAAACCAGGACCAAAGCCTGTTGCAAAATCGACAGGAAAACTAGATCAAAGACGTAGAGATAATAAAAGTACACCAGGTAATACAAAAGAGTTAAAACCATCGAAAAGTACTAAGAAGTAATAAAATTGCTCTTCTTATTCCATCCTCTCCCGAGGTGAAATGTATACAAAAGTTAGTAAAATAAATGCTTTACCATGTGAGCATAAAAATAAAACATGAAATTAAGATTGTGGAAGGTGTTTAAGTGTTTTATTTATTTGATTTACGGAATATGGTATATAAACTTTATGGGTTGAGTGAGGATGAGATTAAGATTGCTGAAGGTGTTTGATGGAAAAAACAACAGATATTATTATTGATTTTTATTTAAATTCAAATGATTTTAATGGAGCCTCTTTTCAAACTTTATTAAAGCAATTAAATTACACTCCTAAAATATTGCAAAATAAATTAAAACAATTATTTATTGATGGTTTTATTGATATTGTTTCCTCAAAATATGTTCCAAATCCACATATTAAACAATTTTCAAATTTGGATAGAAAAAAACTCTTGAATGAATTTACTGAAATAGATAAGTTAAAATTTTGTTGTTTTTACCCATCTGTTTTACTTATGAACAGTGTAGATGAAAATCTGTTTCATAAATATAAAAATAAACCATATTTAAAAAACCTAGCTTTAGGATATGGTCAACTAGAATTTAAATCATTTGATATGTCAATTTTAGAACTATATAGGAATGACCCTAGATATTATTATTCATGTAATGATATTCAAGGAGTAATTTATATTGTACATGAACAAGAAAATAATTTTAATTCTGAATCTGATAAAGTATATCTTCAATCATTTTCATTCTGTTATAGTGAAGATTATAATCAACGGCATGTAGCAGTTTTTAATAGATATTTATGTGATTTATCAGAAGAACATCAATTGTTATGGATGAATAAAGAAGTCAAAAATACTTTTAAATTAAATCCAGTTTATATACAAAATAGTATTTTAGGCGAGTTTTCGGATTATATTTCTTTGACAGATGCTTTTTTAGAAGAAATAAGAATTATCAATAAAATGTGTGCTTTAATGAATAAACCTACATTATTTAAACAATCTTATGTTAATAAAAATTTACCTGAGTTTTCTTTTTTATTAAGACCTACACTTAAAGAATATAATAATTTTATACATCTTCTTGATAAATTAATTTCTGATAATATAAATCAAGATTTTTTTGGAAAAGACCTTTCATTAGAACAAGAAGAAGAAAGAAAGGATGGCAAAATCATAATAAAACAAAAAGGTACAATACAACTTCTAAATGAGTGGTTAGATAAATTCTTCAAAACAAATAATCAGGAGCACATAAAAGAAATAATTCCTATTTTAAAAAAAATTAGAAAATTAAGACAAAAACCTGCTCATACAATTGAAGAAAATAAATTTGATAATACATACTATTCAGAACAAAGAAAATTATTGAATAATGCTTATAAAGCAATCAGAACTATTAGACTTATATTTGCTAATCATCCAAATGTAAAATTAAATCCTCCCAAAATTATTGAGCCAGTTTTTTATGGAAAAATACTTGATTACTAAGGAATAAAATTAAAGGTACCATGTAACGCTAATGCTGCAAAATAACTTCCTGGATTCTGTATCAAGTGTGGAGTGACAATCATTTTGGATTGCCACGCTTCGCTCATAATGACAAAAGCACAAACAACAGTTAAGATACTGAAATAAGTTCAGCATAACAAAGATTGCTTTGCGCTT
>Ga0265295_1006894_pt1 | contig 13447 bp, 9 predicted proteins | sample Munlansysbiofilm_FD_192503 | JGI IMG/M metagenome (GOLD analysis project Ga0265295, IMG submission 192503) | Leachate microbial communities from a municipal landfill in Southern Ontario, Canada - Methane capture system biofilm | ecosystem: Engineered > Solid waste > Landfill > Unclassified ... | reverse complement strand
GTGGTGGCCAGCACAGGCAGCAGCAAGGCCAGGCCTAAAAGACAGATGATCATTGATTTCATCACAAACTCCTTAAGATTCACAGAGTAATTCTTCTGCCCATAAGTCAAGCATAATGTTACATTGGCAGATTTCTCTACAAATACAAACTCTCACCCAAACTTACATATCAGTCTCAATGGACAAGTGGGGATAACGCTTTATGAGGTGTGGAGATATGACGGACTGGGTTTGGACTGGGACCTCGGCTGGGTTGGACGTTTCGGGACGTCTTCATTTGTAGATGTCTGATTGTAAAAGCTCAAATCCTACTTCCTGCCCGATACATCACCCTTAGTTCAGCACTACATCAGCCCATAATTCCCCCATGCCATGCGTAGATTATGGGGTGATATTGTGCTGAACTAGCGGTAAACCGGGGAGCGTGAAGCGTGTTATGATGAGCAGCTTACTTTGTTCGCTTTGCGGTCTCGGTCGACACGAGACGTGTCGAATCCTATGGCTTTCATGTAAACTGGCGTCCCGGGAACTCGAAAAACGGTGGGCAGGGGGAAAATTCTCCCTGCACCCCCGGCTTGTCGTGAATGCTTAGCTTTGTCCCTTCGCCCTGATACATGCAAAAGGCAAAAAGGACATAAAACAAAAATCAAGGGGAAACCCTGCAAATGCGGAAGCCAATAAAGCTATCCGCGCTGGTCGCGTAGTTGCTGAAACGATCCGAAACGGTGCTGTAGTTGGCATAGCTGCCACAGCTACCGCCGCGCCGCACACGGAAGGGACTCGTTGGCGAGTAGCGATCCCAACACCATTCCCAAAGGTTTCCGCTCATGTCGTAGGTCCCAAGTTCGTTGGCGGCAAGCTGGCCCACGGGATGGGATGATCCACCGCTGTTGCCACTATACCAGCCAACCGCATTAAGGTCATTACTCCCGCTGTAGGTGTAGCCATGGGTATTCAATCCTCCCCGGGCAGCATATTCCCACTCCGCTTCGGTGGGCAGGCGATAGCCGATAGCGTTGAAATCACAATTAACATTCACATGATTCGCGTCGTTTGTATTCCAGCCTGAAGGCCAATCGGCAGGATTAGTACCATAGCTCAGGTAGCTATAACAAGGAGTAAACCCTTCCTGAATGCTTCTGCGGTTGCAGTATTCGATGGCATTGAACCAGCTCACATTATAAACTGGATAGTTGTCGCCAACTCCGGATCCTGAAGCTGGATTTGTCCCCATCATCGCTTGATAGCCAGCCTGGGTAGTCTCGTATTTGTCGATGTAGAAGTCGGATACAGTGATTCCGGCAACGGTGCCACCCTCCACAAAGACGAAGTTTTCGCGGGTCGGATCATCGGCAACGAACTGCAGCACATACTGGCTGCCGTCGAAATCGATGCCTTCCGCGCCTGCGTCCCAGATAATATGCTTGCCAAAGCCGGGGGCAATGCCTGCGCCGATATCACCTGTAACAAGGGCTGGCGTGGGGATGATATTGAAAGTTGCCCCGCCATCTTCAGAAAGCATCAAGCCGATCTCACAGTTGTCGCCGTTGGCATCGAAGAGGTCGTAGGTAATGTCCACCAGCTTGCTGCCGTCGGCGCGCTGGACCACCGAGGTATTGAAGACCACTGGAGCAGTGAATTCCGCTTCTTGGGCTTTGATGCTGAAGTTGTCCCAATGTACATATTTGTCCATGCCGGGATTGCTGTATTGGGTGAGGATTTTCACCCGCACGGTGCTGGCAGTTTGAGGGATGTTGATGGAAAAGAGAGACCAAGCTTGGGTATCCAATAGCAGGGGTATCCAATTGTTCCACTCAGTGCCGTTGTCGAACTCCAGGCAGATTTCCAGCTGATCCGTGGCGTGATTGAGGTTCTTGCTGTAATAGTAGAAACTGATGCTGTGTAGGGTTCCGGGAGTGAGGGCAACATTGCTGAAGATCATGCTGGCTTCGCTATTCTCCATCAGCCAGGATGCCCAATACCAGGTACCGCTTTGCGCGGTGGCACCACCCATGGCTTGGTTTGTTCTGCCCCAAAAATTGGGCACGGTGGAGGCGGGGGATGCAGTGTAGCTCCAGGTGTCGGCAGTGCTGTTTTCGAAGCTCTGCAGGGCAAGAGGATCGGCAAAAGCGAGGTTGATGCAGAGAATAAATAGAGCCAGTAAAGCGTAGAGGCGGATGTCGTAACGCGTTGGGGTAGAAGCGGTTTCTAGCCGCTTGTTAAGCGTCAGGATGACGCTTCCACTTTGAATCCTTCTCATTTCTCACCTCCCGCTGTTGCATTCTGCATGGCCTGTTTAATCTCGGCAAAGCTCAGTTTGGTATTACTACTGGCTTTTGCCCCTGCCAGAATCACCGCCATGCGTCCATCGATGTCCTTATAGGCTACCACGCGGTAATACATCTGATCACGGCGGCGCGCCACTCCACTGTGGGTAAAGCTGGTGGCGTCTGTCACATCCCAAAGATAATAATAAAAGTGGTCATCATCCTCATAGGGTGTTTCGTTGTAGAGCACAATGTAGCCATCGGGGACAATGGGGCTGCCGTAGATGGTTTGGGTAACCGGCTGCCAGCTAATCACCGCATCCACGTTGTTGGAAATATCCACCGTTAGCCCATCCGTCGTATCGGGTGGAACGTAGGTGATGGTAAAAGTGCCTGCAGAGCTTTTAAGCGCGATATTGCCAAAAAGATCGGTGCTGCCGATGCGAATCCGGTAGTTCGAGCCCAGGGTATCAGGCATAGCCCAAGCCCAAGTGCCGGTATTCTCGATGCCCAAAGCCAGGGGGACATCATCCAAACCCTCGCGGTTATACCAGAGGTTAACGCTATTGGGAGCAAGATTGCTCTCGGTGATGCTCCACAGGATGTCATTGGTATCGCCGATGTACCATTCCTCACCACCATTAGGGCTGTGAATTGTGATATCGGGATCAACCGTATCCAGGCTGAAGATGGCGGTATTCGTAGTGGACGATAGCGCCAGCAACCCGGAGCCAAACATAAACAGGATGCAGAGTAGCATGGCTGTTTTCATGGGTTCCTCCATTTGTAGATTTATTTTTATCATAGTCATTCCTAATTCTCCACCTAAAAAGCATTGCGTTAATCTGTCAATGTTTTTTATGGAGGTTGTGGGGGGGTAACTTGGTGAATTACAGCTTATTACACGAAATCATCTTCCAAAGATACCAAGCCCTGATAGCTCTGTCATCTTTTTTCGCTTCGGTAAAAGTCGCTGAGATTGCCCCCTGCGACAAGGTGATCAGGAGAGTACTTTAGAGATAGGATGTCTGATTGGATTGGCTGACCCATCCAGTTACCTGAGATGTGCCGCTTTTTCGCTGCTTGCAACTCTCGCTGAGACGATTTGCAGTTTTAGGTGAGTCTTTGTAACAAACAAATCTTGACAAATAGCTGACCTCGGTCTGATATTGGTCTTGATCCTAACTAGGCATTTAATAAGGAGATAGATATGTATTTAACCGATGCCCAATTGATGAGTGAAATCCGTCGTTGTGAATATTGTGCCACCAAGCCATGCAAAACGGCCTGCCCCTGTGATTGTTCACCGGCAGATTTTATGATGGCTGCTTCTGGAGGGAGCCCTTCGGACTTTAAACGAGCTGCAGGAATCATCCTGGCTTCCAACCCTCTGGGGGGGATCTGTGGTGACGTTTGTCCGGATCATCACTGCGTAGCCGCTTGTTCCCGGGAGAAGTTTGACAATCCGATTCAGATACCTGCAGTTCAGGCCACGATAATCAAAAAAGCCCGTGAACTGGGCGTTTCCCCTGAGTTTGAGCTTCCCCAGGTTTCTGGACCAAAGATCGCCATCGTAGGTGGAGGTCCTGCTGGAATCGGCACTGCAGTAGCTCTGAGGCAACTGGGCTACAATCCCGAGGTTTTCGATGCCGATGACTTGGGTGGCCAGGCTGCCCTGATCCCAGAAGCCAGGCTGGATCGTGGCATGCTGATGTCCGATCTGATGTGGGTTTTGCAAACCTTCAGGATTGTGCATCACAAGCAGCAGATCATGAATCCCAAAGACCTGTTGAATCAGGGCTTCCAGGCCGTAGTCGTAGCAGGAGGCTTGAATGATCCCATCCGGCTGAACATCCCCGGTGATGAGACTGCCCTTTATGGCATGGACATTTTGAAGCAACCCGGCTGTTACCTTTTCAAAGGTAAAAGGGTGGCTCTGGTTGGCGGAGCGATTGCCGCTGATCAGGCTTTGACCATCGCCAGGGCTGGCGCTGCCCATGTGGAAATGATCACTCTGGAAAGCTTCCCGGAGATGCCTCTGACCAACAGTGAGAAGGAAATCCTGATTCAGCACAATGTACAATTCAGCCATCGTTGCCGCATCGCCGAGATTATCAACGAAGCTGGCAAAACCGTTGGTATCAAAATGCAAAAGGTCTATCTGCCCGCCGGAGAGAGCTTCCACCCCTCCAGGATTCGTGATGAAGAGGATTCCACCCAGATGTATCGCCCCTTTGACCTCGTGATCATCGCCGTGGGCAATCGCCCTGCCTTCCGGATTGAAGGAGATGGTATATATAGCACCGGAGATATGGTGAATGGTCCTTCGACCGTGGTTGAAGCAGTAGCCTCAGGTAAGAATATCGCCTTCCAGATTGATGCCGATATACGCAAGCAAGCCTTTGAAAAACCAGAGAAGGCCACTAAAAGCACACTCAGCATTCCCGGCTGGAAAAAGCATCCTGTCTCTCTGGAGACGGATTTCTTTGGCCGCAAGATGATTTCACCCTTCATCCTCTCTGCAGCTCCTCCTTCAGATGGATATGAACAAATGAAGAAGGCTTACGAAGCTGGCTGGGCGGGCGGCATCATGAAAACATCCTTTGACAACCTGGACATCCATATCCCCAATGAATACATGTTTGTTTGGGGAGACAAGCGCAAGACTTTTGCCAATTGCGACAACGTCTCCGAGCATCCCCTGGACCGAGTGTGCGAAGAAGTATCCCGTCTGGTGCAGGAATATCCTGATCGTCTGACTATGGCCTCAACCGGTGGTCCTGTCACCGGCAATGATGCCACGGACAAAGCAGGCTGGCAATCCAACACCAGAAAGCTGGAAGCCGCAGGCGCGATGGGCATTGAATACAGTCTTTCCTGCCCTCAGGGTGGAGATGGCACGCATGGCGACATCGTGGCGCAGGATGCCAGGCTTACTGCAAAGATCATCGATTGGGTGATGGAGATCTCCGATCCCAATATCCCCAAACTATTCAAATTAACCGGCGCCGTAACCGCTATTTATCCCATCATCAGTGCCGTGAAAGAAGTGTTTGACCGCTATCCGGGCAAGAAAGCGGGCGTTACCCTTGCCAATACCTTCCCCACCCTTGGGTTCAGACCTTCCTCCGGTAAATGGGATGAAGGCATCATCGTGGGCATGAGCGGTGAAGGAGTGCTACCCATCAGCTACCTCAGTCTTTCACGGGCTGGAGGTATGGGAGTCTTTATCTCCGGTAATGGTGGAGCTATGAATCATCATGATGCTGCCAACTTCCTGGCCCTGGGCGCTGGAAATGTCCAGTTTTGCACCCTTCCGGAGCGTTATGGTTATGGCATCATTGACGATTTGACCAGCGGCCTCTCACATCTGCTGCAAGAACGCCAGATTGCCTCTGTGCAAGAGCTGATAGGGATAGCTCAACCCCAACCCGTTACAGATTTTATGGACATCCCCTTCAAACACAAACATTCTGCCCTGAAGGATAAGGAGCTCTGTGTAAAGTGCGGAAATTGCACCCGTTGCCCCTATCTGGCGATAGAGCTTGATAACGAAGGATATCCCACAACCGACGAAGATAAATGTATGGGCTGCAGTCTCTGTGTACAGCTATGCTGGACTGATGCCCTGGAAATGGTAAACAACAAATAATCAGGATGTTATGATGAAGTGTTTCAGGCTGCTATTGATCATTTTTGCCCTGCTGCTGTCATTTGCGCTCCACGCTCAGAGCAACTCAGTCTTTGAGCTTGCCGAGAAGGACAGCACGATTGTGCGCGCCCCAGTGGTCTTTGAAGACCAGGTGATCTTTTATATCTATAGCAGCCTGGGCAGCTTTTCTCCCTTTGAACGCTCTTCCATTGTGGGCAAACGGCTGGAGGAGCTTAGTCTGGAAAAGGTCTTGTTCCGCGATAGCCTGAACATCGTGGAACGGGATGGTGAATATACCATCCGCTACCTCGAACGCCCAATCTTCACGGTTAGCAAAGCCGATTCCCTGATTCTGCAAAAACCTCTGAAAGATATAGCCACGGCATATCATGAAGCTATTGCCACGCAGTTCATCCCCCGTTTCATGCATTTAAACCTGAGGCAAAACATAATTATCATAGTACGTAGCGTGTTTTTAGCGCTTTTCGTAGCGTTTATTGCAGGATTTTTATTCAGGATGCTCACCCGTTTGATAAGCTTCCTCTCCGCGCTGATCCAAAAGGTCAAAGATGCCAATGCTGATGGTTTTGTGTTCAAGGGCATCCGCATCCTAAGCGCTGACCAGTTTATCCGGGTGGCAAAAACCCTGTTGGGATTCATCCGCTTCATTCTGATGCTTACTCTGGGCTATTTTACGCTGTATTTCCTGCTGCTGGTGATTCCCCCCACCCGGCATATTGCCAGACAGTTGCAGGCATACATCATGAGCCCCTTGTTGGATGTGGGCTCGGCAATTCTGAACTACCTACCCAATCTGTTTTTTATCACCATCGTGGTGATCGTAACCCGCTATATCCTCAAATTCCTGCGTTATCTCTTTGATGAGATTGAGAAAGGACACATCCACTTCAAGGGATTCTATCCTGATTGGGCTGATTCAACCTATCAGATCGTGAAGTTTTTGATCATGTTCTTTGTGGTCGTGATCATCTTTCCCTATCTTCCTGGATCCGGATCGCCCGCCTTTCAGGGCATCTCGATCTTTGTGGGTGTGCTGTTTTCCCTGGGCTCTTCTTCGGCAATTGCCAATATCATCGCTGGCATCATCCTCACTTATATGCGGGCATACCGCATTGGTGACTTCGTGAAAATCGGCGATAAACAGGGGATTCTGATCGAGACAACTTTGTTGGTCGTGCGCATCAAAACTGTCAAAAATGAGGAAGTGAGCATCCCCAATGCCATCGTTTTGGGTGGGAATATCACCGATTTCAGCAGCTTTGCCCGTGAGGGTAATCTCTTGCTGCATACAAAGATAACCATTGGCTATGATATCCCCTGGCAAAAGGTTTCTGAACTTCTGGTTTCCGCAGCCCTGCGCAGCCATGGCATCAACAAAAGCAAGCCTCCCTTTGTAAACGTGAGCTCCCTTTTGGATCACTATGTGGAATATGAGCTGAATGCCTACACTGATAATCCCAATACCATGCCACTCACCTATTCTGAATTACACCGCAACATCCTGGATATCTTTGCTGAAGCTGGAATCGAAATCATGAGTCCCATGTATAATGCTGTCCGGGATGGCAATGCCATCACAATTCCGCCTACTGGCAGCAATCCCTGAGTATGTCCAAGAACTTTGGGGATTCTATAGAATCAAACCCATGGATTACCCCCAGTGCTCGCCCCAGGGTTTAGCTCTGGTTTGGCTCAACTTTAGCCGAAGATCATCCCGTGGCAGGGCGAGAACATGGGGTAAAACCGAGCCAAAGCTAAGGCAAAGCCAGATGGAAGAAGGTAGAGTGAAGCTTATGGTAGATTAAAAGGCAAGCACCAGCAGAGCTTGTAGATCATCCTTACTGAGTTTGAACACTTCTCCCAGTCCCCTGGGGGCTCCCGAGAGGATGATCTCCACCAGGGTGGGTAGCTCTGGATCTTTGATCCCCAAATCCCTGAGCGAACCGGGCATTTCCCATTCTTCCAGCTTACCACGGAACTTATGCAGAGCCAGGGAAACGCTATCCTCGGCCCAGACCTCCTTTGCCCAAGCCGCAAAACGGGCGGGAGCACGATCACTGACATAGCCGATCCAGGCCGGAAAGATCACTCCCAGACCTTCTCCATGGGCAATCTCCTGATGCAATGCAGAAAAAGAGTGTTCGATAGCGTGACAAGCCCAGTCGCCTTCATTCAAACCAATCCCGCTTGTGCCGTTCAAAGCCAGTGTGGCAGCCCAGGCAAGATTTGCCCGGGCTTCATAATCCCCTGCATTGAGCTTGAGGCGGTCGGTCATTTCCACTATCGTCTTCAGCAAAGCTGCATTGATCGCCAGAGTGCTTTTGGCAGTATCATTGGCAAAGTAGTATTCCAGAATATGCGCAATTGCATCTATCGCTCCGCTGGCAGTTTGCCGAAAGGACAGGGTGGATTGGACACTGGGATCAATGATGCTAAGCCGGGGGTAGATCAGAGCTGAAGAAATTCCCCATTTCTGGGTTGTATCATTGTTGGTGATCACCGCATTGCCGTTCATCTCACTACCGGTAGCCGAAAGAGTCAGCACTGTATAAATCGGTAAAGCCTGCTTCACCTGTTCAGAGCCCCGAAAGGCATTCCAGATATCGTTCAGATAGAATCCTGCTGCAACGGCTTTGGCACTATCGATCACCGAACCACCACCCACCGCCAGAATTGCATCCACTTGCAGTTCCCTGGCCAAAGCAATCAGTTCGCGAACCTTGTCCAATCTGGGATTCGCCTGCACACCCCAGCTTTCGCTGATCACAATCCCTGCCTTTTGCAGGCTATCGGTGACTTGTTCATAGACGCCATTGGCTTTGATGGAACCACCTCCAGCAATCAACAGACAGTGCTTGATGCCATCGGCAACCAGTTCAGGGCCCAAAAGCTTGATCTGCCCTGCGCCAAAAATGATCTTGGTAGGATTCTTAAAACTGAAGGCTTGCACAATTCCTCCAAACTCTGATATCTTGTGTCATTATAAATCCAGGCTGAAGCCCAGCAAAGCATAGTGAACTGCGGCAAAGGTATAGACTTCGTCATTGTCAGAGCCGCCTTCCAGAAATCTGTATCCAAGCCGCAGCTTTGTGCGGCTGCTAATCGTCATATCCATGCCGACAAACACATCTTCTGCCCTGCCATAGGGAGAAGCCAATCCTTCGGCTTCAAGAACTGCCACCAGCTCTTCCATGATGGGATATGCCGCATTGAGGCTCAATAGAGGTACAAAGCCAGTATTGGTTTTGCTGGCTTTATTGGTGCCGTCATTGAGACTGATCTCGGCATCCCGCAGCTTCAGGGATGCTCCCACCGCAGTGATCACACCCAGAGGTTTGGGGAAAAAGTAACGGTATTGCAAACGGTAGGAATCAAACCGGTAAACGGCGTCAATCTCTGCACCCGCGGCAAAGGTCTCGTTTTGATATATGATATCGCGATCAAAGCTCCCTTTTGGTTTTAAAGTGAGGGGAGCTGCCATAAGCGATATCTGATGGCGGGGATGCGGTTTATAATGGATTTGCAGCCGGGAGCTGAACACAGGATCTGCGGAGAGATCGTCCTTGAGTGAAAACATTGAATGAATGTCATCGTCATTGGGAATGCGGACATCATTGTAGCCTGAGATTGCCAGCCCCAACTCGGTGCTGATGCTCAGATCAATTTCCGCCCCAAGCCCAAAGCCCAACATGCACAAGATAATCGTTATGAAAATCAGTTTCATTTCTGCCTCTATAGTCTCGTAATGTATCTATAAGATACCGTGAATCAGCGATATGGCAAATGAAACCCACATTGTGAAACCATCTGGAACCAGGAATACCTGGTAAATCAAGCTACGTGACCGGTAAGACAAAATGCAGCGTGGGTGGATGATTTTTATTGACATATTGGGCTATTGACATTGTGTGGAATACATAGGTGGAAAAAGAAATGGAAATCATCAAGACCACAAATTTGATCAAAGATTACAACCTTGGTAAGGTGAAAGTAAGAGCTTTAGATGGCATCGATCTCGTTATTGAAGCGGGTGAATTTGTAGCCATCATGGGACCCTCAGGCTCGGGGAAAAGTACCCTGATGCATATTATCGGCTGTCTGGATTCTCCCAGCGGTGGCGATTACTTTCTGGATGGAGATTTGGTGAGCAAATTGCCCCGGCATGCTCTGGCTGGAATCCGTAATCGCAAAATCGGCTTTGTGTTTCAATCCTTCAACCTGCTGCCCCACCTAAGCATATTGAAGAATGTGGAGCTTCCCTTGATGTATTCTGGATCCAGCCCCCGCACCCGCAGACATAAGGCTGAGGAGATTTTGAACAGCGTTGGCCTTAGCGATCGCCTCAGACACAAACCCAACGAACTATCAGGAGGTCAAAGACAGCGGGTGGCAATTGCCAGGGCGATTGTGAATACACCCTCAATTCTTCTGGCGGATGAGCCTACCGGAAATCTGGATTCCCAAGCCGGAGGTGACATCCTGGAAATCTTCAACAACCTTCACAGTCAGGGCAATACCGTGATTATGGTCACTCATGATCCGGCAGTTGCAGCCCGGGCAGACCGGATCATCCAGATTCGAGACGGATTAATCGATTATGGCAGTATCGCTGGCTGAATCCCTGCACATCGGAGTGGCAGACATAGCCATGCGCAAGGTGCGCAGCCTGGTTACGGTTTTGGGCATCGTATTGGGCGTAATGTGCATCATGGTTGTGCTGGCAATTGTTGCAGGAATGAACGAGAGCACTCTGAACTGGATGCAGGAACGCGGCGGACTCAGTAAGGTGGAGATTGGTTACAACTGGCAATATGATTTCCGAAAGGGTGGTGATCCCTCGTTCACCCTCGCTGAGCTAAGAAAGCTGCAATCCCTGATACCGGAAGCCAGGGCCTTCAATCCAACCATCAGCTCCTGGAGGAGTAAAACCAGATATCGGGATAAGTATTACAATGCAGGGTGTTTCGGAGTGTTTCCGGATATGCAAATCGTGGAAAACTGGTATCCTGACCGGGGGCGTTTTATCAACGAACTGGATGTCCGCGAGAACAACAATGTAGTGGTTTTGGGCTCAGCCGTAGCCGAACACTTCTTTGGCAAGCGCAGTCCGCTGGGACACAGCATTATGATCAACGACCAAATGATGCAAATCATCGGTGTGATGAGCTTTAAATATTGGAAATCCGAAAATCAGATGTGGGGAGAAAACGCTCTGGACTATCTGAACCATCGGATGTATATTCCGCTTTCAACCATGCTCAACAAGATTTCTCCCGGCACCAAAATCGATCAGGTGGAGATCATTGCCGAAAATCCCGATGCTGCTGTTGCACTGAAAAAGAAGCTGGAACCAATCGTCCTGCAACTAAAGGACGGTAAACGGGTGTTCCGGGTAAGCTCAGCTCAGGAGCAAATGGATCAGATGAAACAGAGCTCCATGATCTTTGGCGCAATATTCGTGATGATAGCTGCAATCTCCCTGCTGGTGGGTGGCATTGTAATCATGAACATCATGCTGGCATCGATAAAGGAGCGCACCCGCGAGATCGGAGTGCGCCTGGCTATTGGTGCGCGGCGACGGGATATTTTTGTGCAGTTTATGGTTCAAACCGTTTTGATCACAGCCCTGGGCGGGGTGTTTGGCATTGGGCTGGGTTATGCCATTCTGGATGTGGTGGGTGGCTATCTTGAAATGCCAATGGTGGCTCGCTTTGATATGATCTTTGTAGCCCTGGCAGTATCGGTTGGCATCGGCCTGATCTTTGGGATTGCACCCGCAGTAAAGGCCAGCAATCTGGATCCCGTAATCGCTTTGAGGGAAGAGTAATGGGCAAACGCAAAAGCAACGCCTGGACTGGCCTGAACCGAATCATCTCAGGACTTATTCACGTGATCATCATTGATCTATACAAAATCTATCTCAGCCTGGCCTCCAGTACGCGCCGCAGAAAGATTTTCAAAAGTGTCCGGCACTTTTTAAGCATCCTCTATACGCGGATCACCAAAGAAAAAGTACCTCGCGAAGCCGGGAGCCTTGCCTATGTAACCATCCTGGGCTTCATCCCGTTTATCACCTTCATTGTGATGCTGGCTCCCGATCTCCCATTCTTGAACCTGAAGGATAAGATTGCTGATATTGTTGCCAAAAACTTCATCCCCGGTTCTGCCGAAGCAGTGATGGATATGATCAACGAGATGATTGCGCGCAGAATGGGCTTGAACATCATGGTGTTTGGAATCCTCCTGGTTTCTTCCTATCTGCTGTTCAACAATATCCGCAGTACTTTTGACCGCATTCTCAGCACTCATGCTCCGCAATCTCAGGATATCATCAGTCAGTTTATCAAGTTTTTCGGTACTTTGGTGTTTGGCCTCATTATCATGGTGTTGCTGTTTTCCAGTTCCTCGCTTCCGATAATTTCCAGATTATTGAAGTTTCCGCTTTTCACCTGGCTGACATATATCCTGCCCTTTGTGATGCAGTTTTTTGCATTACTGTTCCTGTATATGCTGATGCCTTCAATCAAAATCCGGCGTTCCAGTCTGATTAGAGGAACCTTCTGGACCACCGTGATCTGGGTGTTGGTCAAATCCGGATTTGATTATTACATCTACAATCTGACCAGTTATCAGGCAGTCTATGGTGTTCTTGCAGCTTTGCCCATCTTTCTCTTCTGGATCTATATAAACTGGCTGATCATCCTGGGGGGAATTGTTTTGGTGAGCATCATTGATAATCGCGATAGTGAAGAAGTTATCCAGAAGGTACCTCAACACGTTGTGCGGATTAGTCTGGAAATGTTCAGCGACGAAAAGCTGAACCAAAACCTGACCAGCTACATCAGTAGAAAAGATATTAAAGATTTGGTCGAACTCATCGACAAGGACGGATCTCATGAATAAATACGCACTAATCAGTGTGTCCAACAAAACCGGAATTGAAACCCTCGCCATGGAATTGGAAAGCTTGGGTTACAAGATTTTATCCACATCAAACACGGCAAAACACTTGAAGCAGTTTTGCCGCTCCCTGGTTCAGGTAAGTGATTATACCGGTTTCCCGGAAATCCTCAATGGCAGAGTGAAAACCCTGCATCCAAAGATCCACGGAGCCATCCTGGCAGACCGGGATAACGAGCAACACTTGCGCAGTCTGGAAGAACACGGCATTGATCATATTGACATTGTGGTGGTAAACCTCTATCCTTTTGCCAATGTGCGGATGAAGGAAAACGCAAGTCATAGTGAGATAATCGAGAACATCGACATCGGTGGCCCCAGCTTGATCCGTGCGGCAGCCAAGAACTTTCGCAACGTCACCGTGCTCTGTGATCCCAAGGATTATGCTCCCACGCTTGAGCATTTAAAACAGGATAGCCATGTTCCCGAATGCTGGAGCAGCTATCTGGCTCAGAAAGCCTTTGCTTTGGTCTCCCATTATGATGCTATTATTGCCGAATATCTGGAGGATTTTCGCTGCGACCAGTATCCTGAACCAGAAATGCCT
>Ga0265295_1006893_pt1 | contig 13448 bp, 11 predicted proteins | sample Munlansysbiofilm_FD_192503 | JGI IMG/M metagenome (GOLD analysis project Ga0265295, IMG submission 192503) | Leachate microbial communities from a municipal landfill in Southern Ontario, Canada - Methane capture system biofilm | ecosystem: Engineered > Solid waste > Landfill > Unclassified ... | reverse complement strand
CACTGACTAAATCCCGGGCGACATTTAAATCTGGGTACATATAAGGCATCACCACAAAGCCGTCTTTTGCCAGGATTTCCGTAGCTTTAATGGTTTCATCGTTATCGGGAAACAGATATTTGGAATCCTTGATGACTTCCACCTTGACAAAATTTCCGCAATTGATTTCCCGGGCTAGCCGGGCGATTTTAACCGCTTCCGCCGCCGTTCTGGCTCCGGAGGTATTGGGCAGCAGGGTAATGTACTTGGGAATATAATCCAAAATATTTTCTTCGCCCCCCAGATTCGCCCGCCGCAGCGCCAAGGTCACCATTTCTGCACCGCCGTTCTCAACCACCGCTTTAACAATTTCCAGTGAAAACTTGCCTGATCCCAGAATAAACCGGGAATTAAAGTTGTGTCCACCAATTACTAATTGATCTGTCATTTCTTCTCCTTTTTGACTTTATTATCGATATTTATTAAAACATATCATTTCTACAATTATTGCTTTATGTTGAGTTGCGAAGTTACAATCAGCCCCCACCCACAAAGCGAACCACTTCCAGGGTGTCCTCCTGACAAAGCATCACTGCATCATAGTTCGGTTTCGGGACTATTTCACCATTTCTGGCCACCGCCAGGGTGGCTACATCAAACTGATTATCAACTAAAAACTGCAACAGACTTTGATTGTTATCCAGACTCATCTCTTTTCCATTGACTCTCATTGCTCTTTCTCCTTCGCTGTTGTAAACGCAAAAAAAGCACAAAACGCGATTACACCCTTTCGGTGGTGTACCCCATTTTGTGCTACTATTTATTTCTTGCTGTTCTAATATTATTACATCACATAGCTAAAGTCAAGCCCAGTATTAAAGCTTAATTCAAATCAAATTTTTACATTTACTTACATCTTTTTACATAAATTAGCCTTATTTTTAAGATGATTCCTGTTCAAATGGGGTATAATATTGTAAATAAATGAAAATTAATTGGAGGTATACATAATGAATGAAGAAGTGCTAGCATTACTTAAAGATAAAAAGGGCTTTATTTGCGATATGGATGGTGTTATCTACCACGGTAATAAACTGTTGCCGGGAGTAAAGGAATTTGTCAACTGGCTCTATGCCGAGGATAAAAACTTTCTCTTTCTAACTAATTCCAGCGAACGTTCACCCATTGAACTAAAAGAAAAACTGGCTCGTCTGGGTCTGGAAATCGATGAAAGTCATTTTTATACCAGCGCCCTGGCGACCGCTAAATTTTTAAAGGATCAATCCCCCGGCTGTTCTGCTTATGTCATTGGCGAAGCGGGACTGGTCAATGCTCTTTATGACGTGGAGATTATCATGAATGACGTGGATCCAGACTACGTCGTTTTTGGCGAAACCCGTGCTTATAATTACGACTCTGTGCTCAGAGCTGTCAAGCTGATTCAAAAAGGTGCTAAACTGATTGCCACCAACCCCGATTTAACCGGCCCCACCGAAGACGGCATTGTTCCAGCCTGCCGGGCCTTTGTTGCGCCCATCGAACTGGCCACCGGCAAGGAAGCCTACTACATTGGCAAACCCAACCCGCTGATGATGCGTACCGGCATCAAGCGTCTGGGGGTACACAGCGATGATGCCCTGATTATCGGTGACCGTATGGATACCGATATCATTGCCGGCATTGAATCCGGTCTGACGACCTTCCTTGTTTTAAGCGGTGTGTCCACCCGCGAAACCGTCAACGATTTTCCCTACCGTCCCAACTATATCCTTACCGGTATTGATGAGATTGTGGCTGGACTGGGGCTAAAATAGAAAATAAGCAAATAGAATAAACGCATCCTGAATCCACCAAATATAAAATCCCCTAAAACAGATCAGGGTAGCCTTTTGCACAAACCCTAGATTCCCGGAATATACATTGATGAATTTCGATAACCCTTTAAACCCAAGGCTTATCGACAGTTTTCAATATCATTTTTTCTCGTTATATTAATCCGGGAATCCAGGATAAACGTGTAACATAAATTGATCAAATGATCATTTAAACGCTCATAAAAATATTATCTTATTATACACTAACTTTTGGGGAAGCCAACATCCGAATAATAGTCTATATCCTATTGTTATTAATTTTATCACTATATTAATGATTATAAATCGATTTTACTGTCATTATCAGAGCATGCACCTTCTTCTAAGTCCGTTAAAAAACTGTTCGATTACCCTTTACTTATAATTGTTTTTCGGCCCAGCATCCATTAATATCTCAACACTACCCTCAGCATTTAACTTCAATTTCGGTCTATTTTCTGATCCGGGTTTACTATATTTTTCTACTGCCTCTATTATAATGCCATCGGCTGTATTCAAAATCAACCCAGGAATGCAGGTATAGATTCTATCATTTTTATTCGCATTCTCAGTTGGAATCGTGATGGTCGTTCCATTATTATTATCAATTGCCATGGATACTTTATAGCGGGAAAAAGAACCACTTCCATTACTTTGAGCGGAATAAACAACGGGTACAACCGCTAATATATCATCATTTAATCTAATTTTGATTACCTCCAAATTGGACAATCCATTTGATCGACCAACATCACCCATATGCTCAACAGCACCATTATTATAACTTTTCAGTGGAGCGATACCTTTGGCACCAAACATAGCAACATCGACTTGAACCCCATTGTTTGTAAGCACCAGTGCATAGATATCATAATCTGTTCCGCTATGCCAAGAGACACTTGCTGTGATTTCAGGCGTTTTTTTAATAATAATTGGTTTTTGTCCCTTGCTCAGATTGACTTTTCCACTTACTTTTTCTAAACTTACATGATTACTTTGTCTTATTTCATCGGGTATTAAATTAACTGTTTCTGGCATATTTTCAACAACACCAATCTCATTCATGTATGAAGTCAGTTTAGGCGGGACAGCAACAGGTTCATCTGAAACTTCAACACCAAAATGTTCACACAACCCATCTAATCCAGATGAAAATCCCTGCCATGAAGATCTCAGTTTGGGTTCTTTACCCCTTAAATAAATCTCCAGTACAACAATTCCTTTTTCAATACTCAACTGTGCCGGATTGAGTTCGTAAACGATATCACCTGATTGAACTATCGCTTTTAGATTTTCAACATTTCCAAAACTTGAATTACCTGCCTCCGTTAAAGTAACTGCAATTCGGCTAATTCCTTGTGGCATTTTGGATAAATCAAAATCAATCCGATGTGTTCTGATACTTTGATTATCTTGGGCTGGAAAATAAGTTGCGACACCATTTTGTCCTTTTGGTTGATTGTAAAAAATTATCCCGCTATCTCCTTGCACTTTATTTTTATCCGTCAGTAGAAATGCAGTCAGATCAATATCACTATTTGTAGAAATTGAATGCATTACGGTTACTGTTCCATCAAAAGAAGTCAATATTGTATTACCACCTGGTTGAAGTGATTGATTCATACATGGTTCCTCCTAAAAATATGGTAGTATTAACTGCAAACACTATTTCATATTTGCAAGCATTTTCTTGAAATTTTTAAACTATTTCAAAAATAAAAACAATGATCACCCTCTTTGACTAATTACCATCGCATCAATTACTCAAGAAAGGGCTGATCATTGTTAAGTCTTTAATTTATGCTTTAACTTGGTACTGTTGCACTACAGTAGGCAACCCACCTGTGAAGCCTTCTTCAAGAGCTGCAAATTTCCATTCGCCGTTATGATTGTATATTTCTCCAATATACATTCCTGTCGCCTCGGGAAAATCTTTATTCAAATTATAGCGACATAATTCCTGATTATTACGTTTATCAACCAGACGGATGAAAGCGTTTTCCACATTTCCGAATTTTTGTTTTCTTTTTTCAGCTTGGTAAATATTTACGATAAACCTTAATTTCTTCGCATTGGCATGTAATTTAGAGAGTGAGACATTGATCACTTCATCATCCCCATCCCCTGCACCGGTTAAATTATCGCCACAATGGGAAATTCCAGTACCTTTCATTTTGCCAAAATACACGAGTTCCAAACCCTTATCACGGTCATCGATAACCACAACCGACGCATCCAAATCAAAATTAGCGCCACCTAATAAACCGCCTAGGCCCTTTTTCTTGGCAATATCCCAACCAAGTCCTACTTGCAAATCATTCAAACCACTAAAATCTTTAGATAAATTAATTTTTGCACCTTTTGTTAAGTTAATACTCATTTTTCACCTCCAAAGTGTTAGATTTTTCTTAATAAACACACTACCTTCAAACCGTTTAAATCAATGAACACATGCTAAAACAGGGAAGGATTTTCCTAAGTTTAGAAACCCTTCCCTCGCTACGCTTTATCGGTTATTAATTAGCATCAATTCCATAATTAGCACACAGTGCTGGAAGTCCATCATTGAATCCTGAACCAATCGCATTAAACTTCCACTCCCCTGAATTTCGATATAACTGACCGCAAACAACGGCGCCCTCAGTAGAGTAATCTTCACCTAAATCATAACGAATCAACTCTTCATCGGTATCAGGATTAAAAATGCGAATAAAGGCATTGGACACTTGCCCAAAGTTTTGGCTTCTTTCTTTGGCTTCATGGATATTAATAACGAAGTCAATTTTAGATACCGCTGCGTCAACAGCAGTAAGATCAATTTTTATTTGTTCATCATCCCCTTCGCCTTCGCCTGTTTTATTGTCCCCAGTATGTTCAACACCGGTTGCGGTTTTATTGCCATAAAAAACAAAATCTTTTTCAGTTTTACATTTTCCACTGTCATCAAGTAAAAAAATCATTGCATCTAAATCGAAATCTGCTTGACCATCGTATTTATTAACATCCCAGCCAAGACCTGCAACAACTTTTGAAAGACCTGGATTTGTTTTTGTAAGATCAACCTTTTGTCCTTTTGATAAACTAACGCCCATTTTATTATCCTCCATAGATATAATTTTTTTCTAAAACCATTAGTATTAGCTACACTCAACCAATACCAACTAACAAAAATAATCTTTAAGCTAAACTAAGACCATATTGAGTACAAAATCCTGCTAATCCCTCTTTGTAGCCTGAACCAACGGCACTGAATTTCCATTCACCATTATTTTTATATACTTCAGCAAATAGAAGTCCTGTTTCTGTCGAATAATCTTCACCTAAATCATAACGCATCAATTCAACATTAGTATCCTCATCGACACAGCGAATAAACGCATTTGTGACTTGACCAAAATTTTGATGTTTTTCATTCGCCTGATAGATCGTTGCAACAATCGCAATTTTAACAATATCAGCAGGAACTTTTGCAAAATCAACAATGAGGGATTCATCATCCCCTTCGCCTTCACCGGTTAAGTTGTCTCCGGTATGAACAACTCCGCCATTTCTACCAGTTAAGTTGTTAAAAAAAATGAAATCCTCTTGTTTTTCACACCGACCACTGGCATCCAGTAAAAATGCCGACGCGTCCAAGTCAAAGGTATCACCACCTGTATACTTGTTGGTATCCCACCCTAAACCGACACGTAATTTTTTAAAATTCGGATTTCCTTTAGTCAAATCAACCTTTTGTCCCTTTGTTAAACTGATTCCCATAATTAAAACCTCCATATTTTAATAAATTTTAATCGCTAATCTCATTCTCCTCTATATTAAAAGATCGTGGATCAGCATCTTATCCTCAATTCCGAAAGTCAAATCAGGCGACTACCCTATAAGCTTAGGACGAATCAAGGAACCACACCTTAAGGACCATCATTTGCGACACCGCCTTTGCGTAAATTCAACCGGAAAATATAATTATCACGACTTTACTGAACTTTTTTCACAACTGTATCTTTTGCTGTATTCCTACTTTTTTGATAAAAATAATTTTCTGGTAAGATCAACAGGAATAACCAGTGCTCCCATTATAATTACAAGCATCCATGAAGTAAGTGTCAGAGGCACCGTTCGCAAAACAACCCCACCAAAGAGGACAACCCCAATTTGCACAATAAAAATTAAACTGATGATGGTTATAAATCGCTTGTTTTCATTCATGTGTTCAAAGAGATTCATCGACTCTGTTCGGGCATTAAAGCCATTAAATGTGATTGCCATAACAAAGAAGGTAAATAAAAATGTCATTAAATAATCCTCTGTCGGTGCCGCAATTAAGGTTTTAAGCGGTTCAAAGAACAGAATTGCCAAACAACCAACAACAATGACGGCTGCCGCCGTTAAAATGGATGACATCATTTTTCGGGTAACAATATTTTCAGAACGCGATATGGGCTTTTCCTCCATATAGATTCGAAGTGGCGGTTCAGCCCCAAAGGCTAAGGCAGCAAGGGTATCCATGATCAGATTTATCCAAAGAATCTGAATGATTGTAAGCGGTTCAAGTACACCAAGCAGTGGCGAGATAAAGCTGATGGAAACCGCCGCAACATTAACCGTTAATTGAAAAATAATAAATTTTCTGATCGATTTAAAGATCGTTCTGCCGTAAAGAATGGCTGTTTCTAAGGATGAGAAGTTATCATCTAAAATAACAATATCTCCCGCTTCTTTGGCAACATCTGTTCCCGATCCCATTGCAAACCCAACGTCTGCCTTCTTAAGTGCCGGAGCATCATTAACCCCATCACCGGTCATGCCAACTACTAAGTCCAATTCTTGAGCTACTCTTACCAGTCTTGTTTTATCCATCGGCAACGCTCTGGCAACGACTCGGATTTTAGGCATCATTATTTTCAGTTCTTCATCTGAAAGACTAGACATATCTGTGGAAGTTATCACCACATCGTCTTTTTCCGTAATCAGTCCAGCATCCTTCGCAATCGCAACCGCTGTTTCTTTTCGATCGCCGGTGACCATTACGACTTGGACGCCAGCATTTTTTACTTCTTTTATCGCGCCAATGACTTCTTTTCTGACATTGTCCCGAATACTGATGATACAGATTAATGTCAGATCATCATCTTTGGCATTAAGATCACTTTTAACCGCAACTGCAATCAATCGCATCGCTTGATTCGCCTGATCCATCATATAAGACTCAATCGCGTTTTGATCAAGTTTTTTTAAATCACTTTTGGTGTCAATGTAAGTCGTACACCTTTGTAAAATCGCTTCCGGCGCACCTTTAATAAATTGCTTTTCAATACCATTATGCTTTATCGTGATACTCGAACATTTTTTATTGGAATCAAAGGGTTCAAAGTCAATGATCTTTGTTTTATCAATGAGATCATCTACCGCTGAGTGGATAACATAACTCAATAATGCCCGATCGGTACTATTACCACCAATAACTTGTGTCTCGGCAGCCACCAGTTCAACACATTCTCCATGCTCATTCTCGTGTTTACATACTTTAGTAACCGTGGCACTGTTATTTGAACCGATGCCGTGAATAATGTGTGACCCGATAAAATCACCGGTTTCACCAATATTCTGATATTTGTTTAAAGCACCATCGACCAGACTGACCACCGACAATTGTCCTTCGGTAATGGTTCCTGTTTTGTCGGAAAATAAAATATTAATCCCGCCTGCAGTTTCAATCCCATTGATTTTTCGTACCAAAACATTATCATCCATCATTTTTTTCATGTTCATCGCTAAAACCAGGGCAATCATCATCGGCAAGCCTTCTGGAACAGCCATGACAATAATAATAACGGCAAGAATTAAGGCATTCACGGCTAAACCTGCCAATCCGATTGGGTCTTGTAATAATGCCGGATTAGCCAATAATTCAACCGTTGCATAGGTTACCGCAATGACAGTACCCCCGATATAACCAAATAATGAGATCTGATCGGCAAGAATACCCAGCTTTTTCTTTAGTGGGGTGTCTCTTTGATCTTCCTGCATTTCTTTTGAAAGTTCGCCATAAATTGTTTTATCGCCAACATCAACCAGTTTGACAACAGCTTCCCCGGAGCTGACAACCGTACCACGAAAGACCCGATAGTCGCTCAATAAGTCTCTTTTGTCTTCATCATTTACGGAAATGGGAACTCTTTTTTCTATTTCTTCTGATTCCCCATTCAATGCCGATTGGCTTACTTTTATATGACCATGCGAGATAATTCCATCTGCTGGTACCTTATCCCCGGATTGAAGCAATACTTCATCCCCTACAACTAGGGCATCAATATAAACCTCTTCCAATTTTCCATCCCGGTATACCTTACATAAAATACGGGACGATTGTTCTTGTAACTCATGAAATTTTCCCTCATTTTTATGTTCTGAATAGACCGCTACACCATTGGCAATTAATATTGCAATCGCGATACTTAATGATTCATACCATTCTGCCCGGCCCATAATAGTAAAGACAACATTAATAGCAAGCGCAACTAGTAATATGACAATCATCTTGTCCTTGAATCCATTTATTAACTTGCTGATAAATGATTCGGTTGGCTGAATAGTCAGTGAATTATCACCATACCTCGCTTTACTTTCTTCTGCCTGTTTCGTCGTTAATCCATATTTCGACACAAAATTCCTCCTTTTCTCCTCTTCAAAATAAATGATCTGCCGCGTTGATATTTTTATATTATTTAAGTACTTTCAGTACTTAATAATCGCATTGAATCCTCCTTGACTTTTGTTAATATATCTAAAGTCGCATTAAACGAATCGTATGGTGAAATATAAAAATCAAGGTGATCAGTATTTACCCGCTTTAATAATTCTGCATCACTAGGCACATAAGCGGTATCCGCTTGTAACAGCATCCCTAAATCCAACATCCCGTCACCCGATGCAAAAGTATACGTTGTTCCCAAAATACCTTCAAGAAAGGATACCGCATTTTCCTTGGTAATACCCCTAGGTATGACATATACTTTTCTACCCTGAATAGTATAATGAAAATCATCTTTGTTTAACTCTTCCGAAAGCGAGCGTTCCATTTCATCCGGGCAATCGGTTTTACACATCACAAATTTGTCTCCGATGTGACGAACGGAGCCACACTCTGCATAATGTGAGTGCGTGAGCAAGGAATCAGCACGACTTAATTTTCTCGAAAAGTCGCCTTCTAATAAATACTGCTTAATCTGGTGTTCCCAGCTGCTCAGCACTTCTCCTCTGTATAAAATAGTTGCACCATTTTCAATGATGGCATAGTCATTATCTTTAAAAATCCTGATCCTGTCAAATAAAACCCTTGAACGTGTCGTTACTGGCACGAAGTGCATGAATTCACTTAACGCCTGCTGCACCTGTAGTGCTTCGGTTAATATAAAACTAATATTCTGTATTCCATCAGATTCAACACATTGAATTGAATCCATAATTGAATTATTTAGAAATTTGCTCGAATGAATGATCGTGCGATCCAGATCAGTTACAAACAAAAGTTTGTTTTTTTTAGTCATCTTTACCCCATCGTCAGTGACCACCGCTTCAAATGGTGGTTTGATTTATTTTAAAAAGTATTCACACCCTTGTTATAGATCTGAAATATTTTTTATTAGCCCACATACACTATACCCCTTGAGGGGATAATTAATAACCTCAATGTTTTTATCTTTACAAAGCTGCAGAATATGTGACAGATATTTTTGATTAGCCGTTTTAAAATTAATTAATACTTTCCATGGCAAACGCCTTAATAAGACACGGGTTGTTTCACCAACCCCAGGTTTTATCATATTAATATCTGCCACACCAAATTCATTTGCAAGGGCAGTCACTTCATCAATACCACACAATCCATTAAGGGCATTTACTTTATCTAATTCCGGAAATTCGCGAACACTTTCAAAGTAGCCCGCTACCGTTTCAATAAATTTTATGGAATGATCGACATCGCTGAGTTCGCCATAATAAACAGAACCATGATAATCATCTGCACCGATTAAATCTGATCGATGGATTGTTCTGCTGAATAAACCACTCACCGTAGCATTGAGACAGGCACTCGGAATTAAAAAATCCTGATGAGTGGCGCATAAATCGGTTGTATATGAAGGATCAGAAAGCACCGCCAGTCTATGTGACAAACCCGCATAAAGATTGTCTGAATCTATTAATTGATTCACACTCAAGGTCAGTTCTTTGTTGATCGCACCTTTCCCGACCCAACCATCGACAAACTGAATGTCTGTTGCTTTGTGTTGAGATATAATTTTTTTTACTGCATTACTATCAATCCCTTTGCCTCGAATAATCGATATCGTGTAATGTGGCACATCAAGATCATACTGAAATTTAAAAAACCGCTTAATCAGGATCCCAATCGGTGTTCCCGCTCGAGCCAAGGAAACCAGTACCAGATCACTGCCATGCAGTGCATATAATTTTTCAGATAACCGTTTAATTAAATACGCTGTTTCTTCCGATAAGGTATCCAAGAGGGCATGATAAATGTGCATATATTTTTCCGTTGGGACGTATTCTTTTGGTAAAAACTCAGAATAGTGGTTTCCCTGCTGGATTAATTTCTCCCGCTCTAAAGTGTCTGTTTCATTGACGTAACCGGTTAAGTCTTTTAATAAAACGGTCACATCATGGTCTGAATAACTCGTTTTTACTAAGCACATTAACTCTCTCCCATTCCCTTTTTATCAACCAATCGTATGAACGAAATATCGATATTGCCATATGATGTCAGGGATTTTATCATTGACTGTTTAAATTTACCCGTAACGTCGGGGGCATCTGTTATAATGATGACTTTATCATATCTTTTTAAATTATAAATATAGGTTTCTCGATCAGCATACGGACTGGTAATCACCTCCGACGTATTGATAGCATATTCATCACTGCATTTATTTGGAATGATGGGGCTTCTCGTTGTTGCGTGAAAAACAACATCGGCATTTGTTTTTTTCTCAATGAAATTTGCGATCTGGAGCGGAATATACATAAATTCTTCCGTCCCAATCACTAAAATATTTTTTATCGCATGCCCATCATATTCAGCAAAGCAATCCTGTAAGCCGGCAGCGTTAAAGACCAAATTTCCAATTTCTGCGCTCTGTTTCTTAAATTGTGATGGTTTGATAATTCCAAACCGATCCCCTTCCACCATGTTATTAAACAACTCCACCACATGTTCAGAGACAACCACATTTGGCACCTTTACATTTGACTGAATTAGATTGCCGCGGAGCAAACAAACCGTCGGTATCCCTAAACACTCAAACATCTGAGCATCCTGCTCCGATTGCCAATTTAGAATTGAGATGACACCATATTTAAACTGAACCTGGCCAGCATTGATTTTATTGAATGCTTTAATAAAATTCATAATAGTGTTCCCCGTTGTAATTTCATCTTCAACAAAAACAATTCTCTCACAACGTATTAATTTTTCTAAATCACCATATAATAAATGGATCTGTGCGTGGCTATGAACCTCTTTAAATTCAATCAGTGGTATCTTGTTGTCATAGACTTCTCTCGTTGTTTTGATGACATAATGACAATTGTTTAATTCCGATGCCATATAATGTGCAATGGCCGTGGCCGTTTCAGAGAAACCGACAATGGCAATGCGTTCATTCAAAAAAATAGTATTAGCTAAATCAGACAGCTCATGATACATTTCTAAGATAGCGTTTGGACTAACTGGAAAATGCTTACCCTGGTGTCGATTCACAAATAAAAAATCTCTTTTTTTATTATTCATTCTTTTACAGACGCCAACGGCCTCTAAAATCAGACTGTCTTTTGAATTTAATTCTGTTATTTGTACGTAATCGTTTAATTTAAACATGAAACCTTCCTAATCCGGAGCCTTTTACCCACACGCATTAAAATAGTCCCGATTGTTTACTGACACCATATACTTCTGCCAATCCAACAATCCGTTTAGCCCAATTTATGTGGGTTTTAGCTTCATTCATTTTATTGTTGCCGCACCCTTTTTGAACGCCGACGATTCCTTGAGCCATACCAAGAATATTAGTCGCATCTTTGTAATCTTCATATGAAACAATCAGGGACTCCTGGATAACCGAAAGCTGATTTGGGTGGATCGCGGTTTTACCAATGCAACCATTTAATTTATCCAATCTAATCTCGCGTTTCAATCCTTCCAACCATTTACCATACGGATCGGTGCCAAAATATTCCCATACGGCCGCAGCAACAATGTAATTTCCGCCAAAATAATTAATTATATCCGAAAGACAATCGGCGACAACAGCAATATCCCAGATAGTATCATTAATACTTCGTCTAATCCCATAAATATGAGAAAAGTCGGTGCCGCCAACACGAATATTTAATACATAATCAGAAACATCTTTCAATGCCGTATTAATCACATGCAGATGTTCAAGTCTGGTTTGTCGAGACATAATCCCAACACTTTCCATTATCGGCATGATGTATAAATTTACACATTCAAAGTCATCCAAAACACTCTTAAAATTACAAACATATTCTTCAACATTGCTGTTATCCACTTTTGGTATGATAAAACCCGCAATCAGTTCAATTAAACGGCTTAATTTTTTTCCCATCAGTAAAAGTTGCTTCGGCGACCTAACCCGTATGAAAATAAGCGGCAAATCATTAAAAGAAATTTCTTCAGCTTCAATCGCATCATTAATTGCCATTAAGGTATTCTTTACATCCTTTTCAGCCTTCTTCACCATATCATCTCCGATAGAATCCTCAAGACATAAGGCTATCGATTTAAGTAAAGGCAACTCTTTCTTAACTATTTTTTCTGCTATTTTAGTGTTTGTCGCAGGTGTATATAATAGTGCACCAACAGCATACTGTAATGTCGATTTTCCACTAAATTTATCCCATTCCAGCGGTTGCACTTCTAATTGAAAATTATCTCCGTAATTATACTTCAATCCCATTCTCCCATTCTAAATCAAGAAAAATAAAGCCATCTATTTTACTGATTTTTTTCCCTGTGCTTTAAATTTTATTAGGCTATCAACTACAATTTTTTTTATTCCAAACATTTTTTTAGTTCATCTAAATCATTCTTATTTTATTATATAATAGTTTCTGATAATTGCAAGATGTGGCACTTAATGTGCTGTTTATTTTTTTATTTTTAACAAACATCAGCTTATTCGATTTTTTAGAAGGATCCCTTTTTCCCATTTTACAAAAAAACCACGAAAATTAATCCTAAAATTAACCTTCATGGCGTTTTATCTTGATGATCACTTTGTTTTTAAATCAAACTGAAATAAATTAAGTTAACTCTATTTAATTTGTCAATTTTTATTTGCGTCTCAAAATTAATTTTAGCTAATTTCACATAAAACATATCCGTTATGTGTTTTAGATAAAAACAATATATTGCCTATGAATTAGATGGACTTAATTTTTAACGCCTCTGCTGATTTTATTTCTTCAATATCTCAATCAACTGGTCAATGGTACTTTGTAAATTAATCCCCGTTAAAAAAACGCGACCATTAATCACCGGAACCTCAATATTCCCTTCGATTTGACAGGTACAGA
>Ga0265295_1006892_pt1 | contig 13450 bp, 12 predicted proteins | sample Munlansysbiofilm_FD_192503 | JGI IMG/M metagenome (GOLD analysis project Ga0265295, IMG submission 192503) | Leachate microbial communities from a municipal landfill in Southern Ontario, Canada - Methane capture system biofilm | ecosystem: Engineered > Solid waste > Landfill > Unclassified ... | reverse complement strand
AGATAGAAAAGCGAGATTTGGAATATCAAACTTTTTTTGATTATGAATAATGGAAGAAATTAGTAAATTGAATGTTATCTCACCTTCATTGATGACCACGTAATCAACAAATCCTTCTAATAAGTAATCATCATACTCATAACTAACTTCAGGACCGCCGATAATGATTATTGTTTCAGGAAGTTCCGCTTTTATTTTATTTATTATTTCTTTTATTAAAGATATATTCCAGATATAACAACTAAAACCTATTATTTTTGGTTTTTCCGCTAAAATATCTTTCAATATGAAGGAAACTTCATCCTTGATGGTATATTCTTTAATAGAAATATCAAAATCGCAGTTAGCTTTCAAGTATCTAACTGCCATATTTGTATGGATGAATTTGGAGTTGATGCTAACCAATAAAGTCTTCATGATTTACCTCATTAATATTGTATCAATTTATCCAATAAATAACCAGTTGAAATAATTATATGATATACTAGTGATGGTGATAAAATGGATAAATTCATACTAAAATCTGACTATACGCCGATGGGCGATCAGCCTTTAGCAATCGAGAAACTTATCAATAATCTCAACTTGGGTGTTAAAGAACAGGTTCTTTTGGGTGCGACCGGGACTGGTAAGACTTATACCGTGGCCAATGTAATACAAACTGTAAATCGACCAACATTAGTTTTGGCTCACAACAAGACTTTGGCCGGACAACTCTATTCTGAACTTAAAACTTTGTTTCCAGAAAATAGAGTAGAATATTTTATCTCTTATTACGACTATTATCAACCTGAAGCATATGTACCAGGAGCTGATATATATATTGAAAAAGACGCTTCAATCAATGATGAAATTGATGAATTGCGTCACGCAGCGACATCTTCTCTGTTGGAAAGAAGAGATGTGATTATCGTAGCCAGCGTTTCTTGCATTTATGGCATTGGCGATCCTGAAGTATATAAGGCAGGTATGGTTACTTTAAGAAAGTCAGATAAAATTGATAGAGCGACACTCTTAAATAGACTTGTTGAAATACTCTATGTTAGGAACGACTTGGATTTCGTCAGAGGCAGTTTTAGAGTTAGAGGAGATGTGGTTGAGATATTACCGCCATATCAAAAGACCAAGGCTATTCGCGTAGAATTTGATTTTGACGAAATAAAACGAATCAGAGAGTTTAATATTGTCAGCGGGGAAATATATAAGGAATATGAAATATTGTCTTTGTTCCCAGCTTCTCACTTTTTGACGGATAGCGATAAGTTAAATGAAGCTTTAGATAGAATAAAAGCTGAATTAATAGAACGGATTAAGTTCTTTAAAGATAATAATAAATTGCTGGAAGCTGAAAGAATCGAACAAAGAACAATGTATGACCTGGAAATGTTAAGGGAAATGGGCACAGTAGCCGGTGTTGAAAACTATTCAAGACATTTAGCGCTAAGAGATGAAGGAGAAACTCCTTCTACCTTGATAGATTTCTTCCCAGATGATTTTTTGTTGATTGTCGATGAATCCCATGTTACTCTTCCGCAAGTGAGGGGTATGTATAACGGCGATAGATCAAGAAAACAAACTTTGGTGGATTACGGATTCCGCTTGCCAAGCGCTCGAGATAACCGACCTTTGAACTTTCAGGAATTTAACGATAAGATTAATCAAGTGATTTATGTCTCGGCGACTCCGGGAGATTATGAGTTGCAAAGAACTCCATACATTGTTGAACAAATAATCAGACCTACTGGCTTAATTGATCCTTTGGTAGAAGTCAGAGAGTCCATGAATCAAATTGACGATCTATTGATTGAAATAAATAAAACAATCAAACGAAATGAAAGAATCTTGATAACGACATTGACGATAAAGATGAGCGAAGATTTGACAAACCATCTCAAATCTTTAGGATATAAAGTAGGGTATTTGCATTCTCAAGTAAAGTCACTGGAAAGAATGGAAATCATCAGAAAACTAAGACTCGGCGACTTTGACATTTTAGTTGGGATAAACTTATTGCGTGAAGGCTTGGATTTGCCGGAAGTATCTTTGATTGCCATTTTGGATGCTGATAAGGAAGGTTTCTTAAGAAGCGACAAGTCATTGATTCAGACGATAGGCCGTGCAGCCAGAAATGTCCACGGTCATGTTATAATGTACGCTACAAACATAACCAAATCAATGCAAAGAGCGATTGATGAAACGAATAGAAGAAGAAATATTCAGGAAAGATATAATATAGATAATAATATTACTCCAAAAACAATACTAAAAAATATTCCGGAATCAATCTCAATCAAAACTGACGCTGATCAAAACACCTATGATTTTGATAAACTCAGCAAGAAAGAAATTTCAAAAAATATTGAACTTTTGGAAAAACAAATGTTGGTTTATGCCAAAGAATTGGATTTTGAACAAGCAGCACGAATCAGAGATTTAATCTTCGAATTGAAGAAAAATCTATAAAATTAAAGTAAAAATTAATAAAATTAAAGAAAAAAACCAAAAATTTTGGTTTTTTTTATTAAAAAATTAAAAAAATTAACAAAATGTGTTGACAAGCTGAAAATCTTTGATATAATTAAGGTGTAAATTGATAAAGTTAATAAATTGTCAATTAAAAATTAATAAATTCAAGATGATTAAAAAAACATGAATTATTCAGAATAAAGGAGGATGGAGAAAATGAAAAAGCATCCACAAAGAATGGTAAGAATTTATCCTGATGGAATTTGCTCAGAAAAAAACATCAATAAGAATTGCTGGGAAGAAGTTAAACTCTTTAATTGTTTAAAGTAAGGAGGTCTATGAAATGAAAAGTTTTATGAAAAAATTGACTGACTGTTTAAATTGTAATGAACAGATAAACATGATCGGTCTTGATGCATCACCATTACAAACTTGGGAGAAATTATATGCAAACAAACAATTTAATAAAAAAATTTAATGCTAAAAACATAAGTTTAGCTATCAGTATTATCATAACCCTAATAATATTTTCGATGTCTCTTACTTCAGGCACTGATTCAGGTGAATTAAGTTCGGGATTTAGTGTCAGCTTAAAATCGATGTTGGATAAGGTATTTATCGGCAATACCATATCCATCGATACTTTACATATTATTGTAAGAAAAGGTGCGCATGTTTTTGAATATTTTATCTTAGGTGTTTCTTATTTCTTTACAGCCAAATATTGGAAACTGTCTGTTTTAAAGATCTTGACGATAGGATTATTAACAGCAACGGTAGACGAACTCTTACAAGGCATACCAGCTGATAGAACAACCAGTGCCATCGACATTTTCCTTTACGATTTTGGTGGATTTATTTTGGGGGTTACTCTATTTTTACTCTTATTCAATCGCAAAGTAGTATATTCAACTGAAGAAACGCTAAAACTATTATCACAAAATCAGATATCTCAAAGAAAAGCTTATAAAAGGTTATATTCAACAAAAGATAGGATATATTTTACCAATAACGCTCACTTCGTCAAGCTTAAGATTAAGATTCCCGGAGAAAAAGGAGTAAATCGATTTCTTGCAATCTTATTCTTCTTGCCATTTCCATTATTCATTGTGAAGCTGATCTTGCCATTCATTAAAATGGACAAGATGGATATTCCGATTACAAAAGCGGAACTAATGAGAATTATTTCCAGTAAGAATATCAATTTAGTAGTAAATACTTCAACTAAAGAAAAAATAATTATTAAAACAATATAAAAAAGGAGAATCAATATGAAACTAGATTTTAAAGATGATTTTAAAAAAACAATCGAAGAAGATGTAAGAAAGTCATTAAATTTAAGAGGAGTGAAACACAGTTCCAAAAAATATCCTGTAATTTCTGAGTGTCCAGTTTGCCATCATGATTTGGAAGTTGTCCAACTGGTTTGTAACAACTGCTCAACAGAGATCAAAGGACAGTTCACACTCTCAAAGTTCAACTATTTGGACACTGAAAAATTGTACTTCATCGAAGTTTTTGTAAAAAATCGTGGTAACATCAAAGCGATAGAAAAAGAGATGGGTTACTCTTATCCAACCATAAAGAAAATGTTGGACGACGTAATCGTAGGATTAGGTTACACAGTTGATGGCAGTAAAGAGACTTTTGAAGAAGAAAAAGAAGTTGAACCGACTCCAAAATTATCAAGAGTAGATATTTTGAACAAAATTGACAATGGCGAAATTACAGCCGAACAAGCCGCAGATTTATTGGCGAAATTAAAATAGGGAGGTTAGAAAAATGGGAAAAAACGATCTTAGAGAAGAAAGAATGAAGATACTGGAATTATTATCTAAAAATGTGATAAACGCTGAACAAGCAGAAAAATTGTTGGCCGCTATTTCTAAAGGAGAAGAAGCGGAAGTTGTAGAAACAAATCTTGTTTCCAAGAAAAATCAGTTTCGTATGTTAAGAATATTGGTTGATTCAGCTGATGGCGATGAAGTTAAAATTGAAATTCCAATTGAATTCGCAAAATTATTAAAGAATAAAAAGATGATGAAAATCGATACTGAAGATTTTGATATTGATGTCGACGAATTGATTAACATGATTAATTCAGGAGTTGTCGGTGAAATCGTCAATGTTAAATCAGCTGATGGCGACATTGTAAAAATAATAGTAGAATGATTTGACATATTTCTCTCGATAAAGCCGGTTGGCGTGACCGGCTTTATTTTTTTAAAAGCAAGCATTTTTTTACGAAGTGTGATATAATATATTAAGACAAGTATGCTTAAATATTATTTAATTGGGAAGGAATGAAGATGTCGGATAACAACATATATGTAGTTCGTGCAGTGGATTTGACTCATGATGGATTAGGTGTGACTAAGTTAGATGACGGTTACACTGTTTTTGTTGAGGACTTGTTAAAAGGAGAAGCTGCCCGAATTGAAATTATAGAGAGAAAGAAAAGTTATGGTTTTGGAAAAGTTATCGAGAGACTGAATCGCAGTCCTTATCGCCAAGCTCCTAAATGCAAGCATTTTTCTGATTGCGGTGGGTGTGAATTGATGCATATGGATTATGACGTTCAAGCCGCTTTTAAAAAATATAGAATTGAACTGATGGTAAAAAAACTTGATCAAAAAGATATCACTGTCGAAGAAATTACAGCAATGGTAAACCCTTATCATTATCGCAATAAAGTCGAGATAAAGTTTGCTCAAGGTCCAAAAGGAATTAAAGTCGGTTTCTTCAAAGCTAAATCTCACCATGTAGTAGATTTGCAAGAGTGTCATATTATGCAGAAGAAGTCATTTGAAGTTTTGAATCTACTGAGAAACTTAGCGAACCAATATCAAATTCCAGCTTATGACGCCATTAAGAATACCGGTGTTTTGAAATCCGCAGTAATTAGAGAATCCAGCAAAAATAAGGAGATATCTCTTCTTATCAATATTAACACCGACTTAATACCTCATGAAAATGATTTTGTCAAATCCTTGACAGATAGCATTCCCGAGATAAAAGGTATAGGTATCAGCAAAACTCTTGATGAAAGTGGTTTTTCTGACGAAGAAATCAGATTGGTGTTCGGCAGAGAATATATTGTGGATGAAATCCTTGGCAAGAAATTCGAAATAGGATTCAGATCATTCTTCCAGGTTAATACTCTCCAAGCTGAAAGACTTTATAAAAAAGCGATTGAATTTGCAAAATTCAACGGCACTGAAAGAGTAATTGATGCATATTGTGGCATTGGTTCGATTGCTTTGTCAATCGCGGATAAAGTAAATAAGGTTTTTGGTGTAGAAATAGTAAAATCTGCAGTGACAGACGCCAAAAGAAATGCCAGAATAAACGGGATCAAAAATGCTTTGTTTGAATTAGGTCATGTAGATGAAGTGCTATTAAAATGGAAAGGCTTTAATTTTGACGCAATTATTGTTGATCCGCCGAGAAAAGGGTGTTCAAAAGAATTGTTGAACACAATAATCGACATGAAAATTCCTAAGATTATCTATATTTCATGTAATCCAGCCACTCTACAAAGAGACTTGGAGTATTTATTGGAAAAGAATTATCGAATTAATCGTATTGCACCAGTAGATATGTTCCCTCAGACATCTCACGTTGAAAGTGTCACATTGCTTTCTTTAAAAACGTCTTAACAAAGCCATTCATACAATAAAACTAGAAGCATTGAACCCCTCATATTAGGGTTGAATGCTTCTTTTTTCGTTTTATGCGCAATGTGGAAACATCAATATATGCACTAAGCATATATTTTGTTTGAATGGGGGAACATCAATTCTCTTAAAATTATATCAACACAATTAGGGTAAACATCTTAGTTAAGCCACCGGGTTCGTGTTATGTTTCCAAAACGACTGGTTCAGTACTTAAGAATTCAAAACGACATTCTTTGAACTCATCGTCTGAATAATTCTTTGTTCCAGCAATACAGTATACTATTTCATTTGGACTAAATTAAATCATATAATCAATGATTGTGATATTTGCGAAATAGCTACATCATCACAAATTGCACAATGAATTAGTGACAATATGCACATTGGTATTGATAATATCAAATTTAAATGGAAAATACTTGATTGATATATTGCAAAATACGCCATTAATAATTTCAAAAATGCTCTATTTGTAATGAGTTGAATAATAATGCAAGTTCTTGCAAGAAAATTCAATAGGATGATTAGACAAGTGGAAATGGCAATTGGATTGATACTATGAATAGGAATGAAATTCTAACAAAAATTGGAATTATATATAAACGCAAATAATTAATTGGTAAAAGTCTTACCTTAAATAGTGCAAAATACTCCATCAATATATTACAAAATACTCCATTTAACTTAATCTGTGTAATGTCATAAAAATAGAAACAAATATAAATATTTTACTTTGATTTAGAAGGCGATTTTCTCTATTTTAATTTTAAAATAAAAGTGTATAATATCTCTTGGCGATAAAATACAAGAGGTAGTTATGAGAAAGTTATCTTATCTTATTCTTAAGGACAAAGTCTTTTTAGTGGCTGTTATTCTAGCGATAATTACAATGTTTATAATTCCGCCATCAAAAGAATATTTGGATTACATTAATTATAAAGTTTTAGTAGTCATGTTCACGATAATGTTAGCTGTAGCTGGTATATTCGAGAGCCATTTTTTCTATTTTGTCGCCACAAAATTGGTTGTGCATTTTAAAAATATGAGGTTTATTGCATTATCAATCGTTTTGACCACATTCGTTTTATCGATGTTCTTGACCAATGATGCAGTATTATTGACGCTTATACCCTTTTCAATCTTTGTTTTTAAACATGTAAATATGGAAAAACATTTGATAATGATGATAATCTTGCAGACAATAGCGGCTAATCTCGGTAGTGCTTTGACGCCTATGGGTGATCCACAAAATATCTATTTGTATGCGCATTATCAATTGGGGTTTTCTGAATTTATCGGGATGACCTTGCCAATTACCATTATGGGTGGAGTGTTAATAATTGTGACGACGATTTTAGTTTTTCCCAAACAAAATGTTGTTCATAACATAAAAGAACCTAAAGTTGATATTAAGAAATTATTCTGGTACTTATTAATATTGTTGAATGCTTTATTATCAATCCTGAAAGTTATGCCTTTATTATATACATTCATAATAACTGTAGTACTGGGATTGATTTTTGCAAGACACCTTTTTAAACGGGTCGATTGGTATCTGTTACTCACCTTTCTGTCATTTTTTATCATTACCGGCAATTTAAGCCAAATGACAAATATCGGTAATTTTTTGTCTGGGTTACTATCTTCAGAAACTAAAGTTTACTTCACATCCTTGGCTACTTCACAGTTTATTTCCAACGTTCCTGCGGCCGTACTGCTTTCAACTTTCACAGATTCCACTTACGTAAAAGCTTTATTGCAAGGAGTCAATGTAGGAGCAATGGGAACCTTGATCGCTTCATTAGCCAGCTTAATATCATTTAAATACATTCTTAGAGATTTCTCAAAAAGCGCTAAAACATATATTTTAAAGTACACTTTAGTCTCAATAATTTACATGAGCATCATTACCGCCATGTTGTTTCTGGTTTTTTAAAAAATTAATCCACAAAAGAAAAAAACAACCCGCAAAGGTTGTTTTTGTTTTAACTGAATGTTTTATGGTTGCATAGCTCCAAACAGAACTAACCAAGCCAATAATGTTTTAGCGACTAAGCTTAAAATGATATATACTCTTTCGCCATATAGATAGTTTTTCCATTTACCAACACCCTTGTATTGTAAAATCATGTTGATAGGGAAGGTGTTGAAAGCAACGAAGTATGTACCGACGATTGCCCAAACAAACCAAGGAACCATATCATAGTTACCATTACCGACCATATAGAGAATAATGACAACCCAAGGAGCTAGACCAGCAACTGATCCGAAGACGAAAGCGCTCCATTTAATATCTTTCTTTTCTTTTCCAGCATTGACTTGTTCCATCAATAGACCGAAAAGATTCATACTGGCATTAATTAAGAATATTAGAATCAACGATCCAATATCATAAATACCAAACAGCGTAGAAATCAAAACAATCATGACGGAAGAACTTAGAGCGTATTCATACCAACGGAAACGGTTGATGCCTTTTTCCAAATCAGCATTGTAGATAGCGTTAGTCTTGTTAGGCAAAGCGATAATTGCGTGCGCTAAAGCAGATAACAATAAGAATACAGCCACCAAAATCCCAAATGGTAAGTCGAATAACTCTTTAAAAGCTGTTTCCAGTGATTGAGTCTGAGTATTGTATTGCAGGAAAATTTGCGTAATTGTTGGTTTGAATTCAGCAATTTTTTGAATAACTGTTGATGCAAGTATCAACATCATGATGCCTTGAACTAGATGCAACGCGCCCATGATGAGGTTAAATCTTCTTAAGCTTTGAAAACTGGTTTTTTCCATATTTATCCTCCTAAATATATTCTGATTTTAATATATCATATGTCCAAAAAAAGTCAATTTTTTTGCTTATAAATGGAATATATTTTTATAGATAAATAACTGAATTTAAATTTTCAAAAATAAATGCCAAATCATTTTACATGAAATGAAATTATGATAAAATATGTCCATAACAAAACATTTAAGAGGTGAACTTATGGATTATCTAAATGGATATGATTTATATCAAATGTTTAATTATGGAACAACTTTTGTTATCAAAAAAAGAAAGAAATTGAATGATATCAATGTGTTTCCCGTCCCAGACGGCGATACCGGCAATAATTTAGTCTATACAATGCAGACGATTTCCAGAGAATCAAAAGCACAAGAGTCTTTTCAAGCTACTTTGGAATCAATCAGCGATTCCGCTTTAATAGGAGCCAGGGGTAATAGTGGCGTCATTTTTGCGCAATTTGTCAATGGTTTGAGAACCGCTTCTAAAGGCAAAGAACTTGTAACCCTCGATGAATTTACTGAAATGGCTCTAGAGAGCGTTGAACATACCTATGCATCATTAAGTAATCCGGTAGAAGGAACAATGCTTACCGTGATAAAAGACTGGGCTAACAGTTTAAAAGAAACTTTGTCTGCTGCTTCAAATATCAAAGATTTCTTTTTGGTAGCTTTTGCCATCGCAGAAAAATCCTTGGAAAAAACCAAAGAACAATTGGCGGTTTTAAAGAAAAACAATGTAGTCGATAGCGGTGCTATGGGCTTTGTGCTATTTTTAAGGGGAATCAATAGTTATTTCAACAAGGAAGCAATTGAAGAAGTTGCTTATGAAGAATTGGAACTGGAACATTCTCATGATTTTGATGAGGAAATAACGTTCCGCTATTGTACAGAAGGCTTAGTGGAATATAAAAATCAAAAAGAAGAAGTGATTTTGGAAACGCTAAGACCTTATGGCGACAGTCTGATAGTTGTTATGGGTGGTAAAATGTTCAGAATTCATATCCATACCAACACTCCTGAATTGGTTTTCCAAGAATTACGTAATTTCGGTCATATAATTACCCAAAAAGTAGATGACATGATTGGCGATATCAACATGAAAAAGAATGATTTGGATACTGTAATAGTTACTGATTCAATCGCCGATATCGACCAGCAATATCTTAAAGATAATAATGTAGTGGTTATTCCGTTGAATATCAATGTCGAAAATGTTACTTATTCGGATAAATTGACAATAAATAATGAAATTTTGTTTAACATGATTGAAAATGCGTTGGAGTATCCAACAACCGCTACACCAACGATTAAATATATCAACGATTTATTCTCAAAACTTTTATTGAGTTATAAAAATATTATTTACATTGCGGTATCCTCCAATCTGAGTGCTACTCATAACGTAATTAAAAAGGAAGTCGAACAATTAGTCGCAAAAGGCAAAAATATTAAAATTGTTGATACTTTGACAAATTCGGTAGCTCAAGGCCTATTAGTCAAAAGAGCTGTTGATTTGCTTAAAGAGGGCAAAAAGATAGACGAAATAGCTGAAGTACTGAATTCAGAAAAAGATAAAACTGAGATTTTGGTATGTTTGGAGACCTTTAAATACGCGATGATGAGCGGCAGATTACCAAAAGCGGTAGGTAAAATAGGTATGTTTTTTGGAATTAGACCAATCATGTCAATTGATGAAAAAGGAAAAGGTGCTGCTTTCGGCTTCGCATTATCACAAAAAGGTATAACAAAGAAGATAGTAAAACATGTACAAAAAGATTTAGATAATCCAGGGATTGAAAGTTATGCCTTGATTCATTGTTTAAACCAAGAATTGCTTGATGAATATGTTGAGCTATTCACAAAAATGATCGGGAAAAAACCTGAGTATTTAGCTGAAGTATCAAGCGCAACCGCAATTCATAGCGGTAAGGGATCAGTTGCCATTGGATATATAAAAAAATAAAAAGGAGATAAGATTATGGGTTTAGAACTAGCTGCTTTAATTATATTAGGGTATTTTTTAGTTTTTTTCATAATCGCCACCATCATTAAAAACAATAGCATTGTTGATATTGGTTGGGGATTGGGATTTGTAGTTACCGCTTGGTTACTATTCTTCTTTAAAGGTGATTATGGAATCGAAAAAATCATTGTCAACGCACTTGTAAGTTTTTGGGGTTTGAGACTTTTCTACCACATCCTAAAAAGAAATATCTTCGCTGAAGAGGATTTTCGCTACAAAAAATGGCGTGAAGATTGGGGAAAATGGGTAGTGCCACGAGCTTTCTTGCAAGTTTTCATGTTACAAGGAGTATTTATGTTCGTCGTTGGCATTGGTGTTTTCTGGATCAATACGACAACCTTCACTCAAAGTTTGAATACATCAAATTACATTTTCATTGTTTTAGGAGCATTGATTTGGTTATTTGGATATTACTTCGAAGTGGTTGGCGACCGTCAACTACGAATTCACATAGCCAATAAAAACAAGACTCAAAAATTAATGACAACCGGTTTATGGAAATATACAAGACACCCAAATTATTTTGGTGAAGCGGTTATGTGGTGGGGATTGTTTGTTATTGTCTTGGCAATGCCATCAAATGAGTTTTGGAAATATTTAGCTATAATCAGTCCGATCGTAATAACCTATCTTCTTAGATTTGTCAGTGGCGTGCCGATGCTTGAAAAAAAGATGAAACTTACACCGGGATGGGATGAGTATGCAAGAGTGACAAATGCCTTTATTCCTTGGAAACCAAAGAAATAATATGAGTAGATTGACTCATGTCCTTGACTTTGAAAACGGCAATAACAATTGTGTATACTTAATGACAAAGTCATTTAGAATTCATAATAACTATACATTACAAGAAGCGATTAATTTCGCTGAAACAAAAGGCTTATCACTTATTATATATATAGTTCAACCATATGAAGAAAATTCGAAAAATATTAATTACTTCAAAAATATGATTTCTGATTTATCGGAAAATTTAAGGAAGTTTACTAACGAAGTCTCATATAAATTGAGAGAAGAAATTTCGGAAAGTTTATTTGGTTTGGCTCAGGCAATATTCATCGATAAAATGTATTTGAGGTTTGATTTGGATTTCTATGAGAAAATAAAAGCAATATCATACAAAAACAAAATAAATCTCTTTACCGTTGAAGCGAATGTTTTCGTGCCGGTTATGATTGCTTCTGATAAGGAAGAGTATTCTGCAAAAACCATTAGAAACAAAATCAATTCAAAACTAAATGATTATCGCGATGAATGCATGACTGGACACAAACTGACTAAAGCTGAAAAAGAATCGTTTGAAGTGTTGAATGATTTTTTGCAAAATAAACTATCATTTTACCATCTTCATAACGATCCTTCCTTAAATTATACTTCACTATTGAGTCCATATTTAAAATTCGGATTCATTTCTCCGGTTTCAATCTATAATCACTCGCATCGCTTGAAGGGTGAGAATCTAGAAAGTTTTTTGGAAGAACTGATTGTCAGAAGAGAATTGGCTTATAATTTTGTCTATTATAATCCTACTTATGATGATTTCAATTATCTGACTTATGACTGGGCTTATAGAACCATGAATCATCATCTTAAGGACAAGAGAGATTATATTTATACAAAAGAAGATTATGTAAATTTGAAAACCCATGATCCCTATTTCAATGCTGCAATGAAAGAAATGATTTATTTGGGCAGAATGCATTCTTATATGAGAATGTATTGGTGCAAAAAAATTATTGAATGGTCTAGAACTTATGAAGAAGCTTATAAAATTGCTATAGAGTTGAATAATTATTATTTTCTTGACGGTTTGACACCTAACGGGTATGCGGGAGTAGCTTGGTGTTTCGGAAAACATGATAGGGCTTGGACAGAAAGAGAAATATTTGGTAAACTTAGATATATGAATGCAAACGGTTTGGAAAGAAAGTTCGACATAGCTGAATATGTCAAAAAAATGAATCTTTTAGGAAAAGAGGATAATATATGAATTTTTTAAAGATGTACTTGATTGCTTTCGTAGTGTTTTTGGCGATTGATGCTTTGTGGTTAGGACTTGTAGCTCCTAAATTTTATAAAGCGCAGATCGGACATTTGATGGCTGAAAGACCGAATTTTATCGCTGCCGGAATTTTCTACTTAATCTTTATTGTTGGGGTTGTATATTTTATCAAACCTAATATCGAAGCTAATGAATTGGGGAAAGCGGTTCTAGGTGGAGCTATTTTTGGATTTATGGCGTATGCGACCTATGATTTGACTAACTTGGCAACCTTAAAAGATTGGCCAATAATGGTAACCATCGTTGATTTGATTTGGGGAACATTTCTTTCTTCAACCATAACTTTATTGACATATTTAATCTATCATTGGATTTGGTAGTGCAATGAAGTTATTCAATTTAATAATGGTTTTAAATCATGATGAATCAAAGATCTTGATGTGCTATCGTTCTAAAAATCCCTATAAAGGCAAATACAATCTTGTTGGCGGA
>Ga0265295_1006891_pt1 | contig 13451 bp, 10 predicted proteins | sample Munlansysbiofilm_FD_192503 | JGI IMG/M metagenome (GOLD analysis project Ga0265295, IMG submission 192503) | Leachate microbial communities from a municipal landfill in Southern Ontario, Canada - Methane capture system biofilm | ecosystem: Engineered > Solid waste > Landfill > Unclassified ... | reverse complement strand
ATGTATAATAATATAATATGTACTCATAGGTATTGAAGGTGAAGAAGATATGTTTAGTAAGCATTTTCGCAAGATTTTATTGAAATATTCAATATTTTTTATCATTGGAATTGCAATTTTAATTTATATTGATTATGTTCAGTTAGATGTTGCGATGTATTTAGGAAAAATAATTGATTTATTAGAAGAAAAAAATATTGTTATTAGTGTTCAAGAGGAAAAGTTAGTTGAATATATTGTAACAATTATCAAGGTTGTTTTAGTTGTTTCCGTCGGGCGAATTCTTTGGCGTTTATTTTTGTTTATTACGTCACGAAGAATAGAGTTTGAACTAAGAAATAAAATGTTTAATCATGCAACAAAACTTTCGCAAGATTTTTATAGTCATGAAAAAGTCGGGGGAATGATGACGTATTTTATTAACGACTTATCAGCGGTTAGAATGGCATTTGGTCCGGGGATTATGATGTTAATCGACAGTATCTTTTTAGGCGGATTTGCAATTTATCGGATGTTTAAATTGAATGTTAACATGTCACTTTTAGCAATCATTCCGATGTTCGGATTGATTGTTGCAATGATTTTTATTAATCAATCGATGCGAAGACAATTTAAAATCAGACAAGAAAAGTTTCATGATTTAAGTGATTTTACGCAAGAAAACTTTTCAGGAATTTCTGTAATTAAAGCATATGTTAGAGAAGCTTATGAAATTAATACATTTAGTCGTCGTAGTGAAGAATTATATGATATGAATATTAAGTTTTTCAAGAAGTCAATTTGGGTTCAAATTTTAACAACGATTGCGATAAATGCCGTAATCTTATTGATTATCGGTTATGGAGCCATCCTTGCGATAAATACAAAGGGGTTAATTGGTGACGCTGTATTTACAGCCGGTGATTTATCAACTTACATTGCTTATTTTTTCACTTTAACTTGGCCAGCAATGGCACTTGCAAGATTTTTATCGATCTTTTCACAAGCTCAAGCCAGTGCAAAACGTTTGAATGACTTTTTAGATAGCGAAATAATGGTTAAGGATATTGCAAATCCAACACTTGTATCTAGTCTAAAACCAAGCATTGAAGTTAAAAATTTAACATTCGCTTATCCTAATAATGATATTACCGTTTTAGATAGTATTTCGTTTGATATTAATGCGGGGGAAATGGTCGGCATATTAGGTAAAACCGGGAGTGGTAAAACGACGATTGTTGATTTATTATTGCGTGTTTACAATGTCCCTAATGATACGATTTCCTTAGGTGGTTATGACATCATGAAATTACCAATCAAAAAGGTTCGTGAAGAGATTGGTTATGTTCCTCAAGACAATTTTTTGTTTTCTGATACCATTAGTAATAATATTGCTTTTGCATATGATAATCTTTCGGATGATGAAATAATTAATGCAGCAAAACTTTCAGATATATATGGTAATATTTTAGAATTCAAGGAAGGTTTTAATACAATTTTAGGTGAAAGAGGAGTTACAGTTTCAGGGGGACAAAAACAAAGAATTTCGATCGCGAGAGCAATTGCTAAAAATCCTGAGATTTTAATCCTTGATGATTCTGTTTCAGCGGTTGATACAAAGACAGAAGAAACAATTATTAAAAATTTGTATGAACTAAGAAAAGGAAAGACAACAATTTTTATTGCACACCGGATATCTACAGTTAAAAATATGGATAAAATTATCATCATTGATCAAGGAAAAATTGTTGATATTGGAACCCATAAAGAGTTATTGAAAAAGTCAACCTTTTATCAGGATATTGTTAAACATCAAACATTAGAAGAAATGATGGGAGGTCGTGAAAATGAGTAAACGCAAAAAAGTTAAAGATTCCCAAATTTTCAAACGATTATTAGTATATTTAAAACCTTATCAAAAAGAGTTTATTATTTCGTTATTGTTAATGTTTCTAGTCGTTCTCGTTGATTTAGTCCCATCATTATTTATTGGGAAAATCATTAACATTATCGGTGATGATGTAATGACGGTTGAGGCTAAAATAGGAGTTATTATTACCTATTTAGCGGGGTTTGTTGTTATCTTAGGAATTGCATTAACCTTAAACTATAAACAATCAGTTATTTTACAACAAATCGGTGAAAAAATAATCTTACAAGTTCGTCTTGATGTCTTTTCTCACATTGAAAAGTTATCAATTGAACAATTAAATGAAGAGCCGGTTGGTAAAATGGTTACGAGAGTTATGAATGATCCTGATAGTATTAGTATGATGTTTACTTCGGTTGTTATTAATTTAATTAGAAGTGCCTTGATGATGGTTGCAATTATCATTATTCTCTTTGTTATAAACGTTAAGTTAGCACTAATTACATTAGCCGTTGTTCCGTTAGTAACTGTAACAGCATTTATATTTAGAAAGTTTTCAAGAAAAAGTTATCAACAAGTTCGAGATAACATATCGTCATTAAATGCTTTTTTATCTGAAAACTTATCAGGTATGAAAATAACACAAATTTTTAATCAAGAAGATAAGAAAAGAAATGAATTTAGAATTCAAAGTCGCAAATTAGAAAAAAGCTTTCAAAAAGAAATATTAGTCTTTGCATTCTTTAGACCGATTACATATTTTATTACAATGATGGGATTAGTGGCCGTTCTATATTTTGGTGGTAAAGAAGTTATTCATGGCGTTTTATCTTATGGGTTATTATATTCATTTTATAATTATGTTGAAAGATTTTTTGAGCCTATTCAGCAAGTTGCTGAAGAGTTCAACAATCTTCAAAGTGCTTATGCTAGTGCGGAAAAGATATTTAGTGTCTTAGATAAAACTCCTACCGTTCAAGATTGCGAAGATGCAGTTGAGTTAGTTGATTTTAAAGGACACATTGAATTTAAAAACGTTTGGTTTTCATACCTTCCTGATGAGTGGGTTCTAAAAGACGTTAGTTTTACGGTTGAGCCAAATGAAACAGTAGCTTTTGTTGGGGCAACCGGAAGTGGAAAAACAACGATTTTATCATTAATCGTTCGAAACTACGATATTCAAAAAGGTGAAATCTTGATTGATGGAATTAATATTAAAAATATTAAAAGAGATTCAATCAGAAAGAACATTGGCCAAATGTTACAAGACGTTTTTCTTTTTAATCAATCAATTAAAGATAACATTACATTAAATAACGATAATATTGAGTTAAAAGAAGTTGTTGCTGCATCGAAGTACGTTGGAGCAAACTCCTTTATAGAAAAACTTCCTGACACTTATAATTATATGGTTTTAGAACGTGGCAATAACTTTTCTAGTGGACAACGCCAACTTATTTCTTTCGCTCGAGCTATTGTTTATAAGCCAGAAGTATTGATTTTGGATGAAGCAACGGCCAATATTGACAGTGAAACGGAAGAGATTATTCAAACTTCATTAAAGAAGATTATGAAGAAAACAACAATGCTAATTGTTGCTCACCGGTTATCAACAATTCAACATAGTGACAAAATAATTGTTTTACATAAAGGTGAGATTAAAGAATCAGGTTCACATCAATCATTGTTAAAACAAAAAGGGATGTATTACAACTTGTATAGCTTACAATTTGACGAAGAATTAAAAAATCAAAACTCAAGTAATAATTGAGTGTAAATTCTAATAATGGGGTTTATAATTAAAACAAGTAGGAGGATGAATATGAAATTATCTAAAAATGAAATTCAGGAGATTCTTAATCAAGCGCTAGTTACTGGCGCTGATTTTGGCGAGTTATTTTTTGAAAATACACTTAGCAGTGTTATTAGTTTAAAAAATAAAGAAGTAACAAATATTAGTATTGGAAATGTTTCAGGCGTTGGTGTGCGATTACTAAAAGGTAGTGATGAGGTTTATGGTTACACTAATGATGTTACTAAAGCATCAGTTTTAGGGCTTTTAGAACAATTAAAAGCTAGTTTTAACGATGTAGCTGGTAAGGTTTACCCATTAGGAAATGCTTTATCGTTTAACAACAATATTAAGAAACCTTTTGATCAAGTTCCCACAAATGAAAAAACAAGGAAATTATTAGAGATTAATACAATCATTAAAGATAGTAATGACTTAATTGTTCAAGCAATAACTAATCTAATTGAAACTAAACAGGATGTTCTAATTGCAAATACGGAAGGGATTTATCAAAACGATGAACGAGTTTACTCACGTGTTGTTTTAGGGGCGGTTGCCAAAAGAGAAGAACAAATGGAACAAGGCTATGAAAGCCAAGGGCGTTTCATGGGATTTGAAATCTTTGATGAAATAGATTTTAAAGCAATGGCAAACGAAGTTGCAGAATCAGCAATTAAACAATTAGACGCCAAAGATATTAAAGCCGGAGTTATGCCAGTTGTTATTCATAACGGTTTTGGAGGAGTAATCTTCCATGAAGCTTGTGGGCATCCTTTAGAAGCTAGTGCAATAGCCAAAGGCTTATCACCTTTTGTTGGAAAAGTTGGTGAAAAAGTTGCTTCTGAGATTGTTAGTGCGTATGATAACGGTAATGTACCAGGAGCATGGGGAAGACTCAATTTTGATGATGAAGGTCATCCAACACAAAACAATCTGTTAATTGAAAATGGTATTTTAAAAGGTTATTTAATTGATAAAAGAAATGGAAGAACAATGAATACTAATTCGACTGGGTCTAGTCGTCGCCAATCATATAAGTATTCACCAACATCACGTATGAATTCGACTTTTATTGCTAATGGTAAAGATAAATATGAAGATATTATTAGAGATACTAAATATGGATTGTTTGCTAAGAAGCTTGGGGGCGGAACAGTTAATCCTGCAACTGGTGAATTTAACTTTGCCGTTTCAGAAGGATATATGATTGAAGATGGTAAATTAACAGATGCCGTTAAAGGGGCAATGTTGATTGGTAACGGTAAAGATATTTTATTTGAGATTGATCGTGTGGCAGACAATCTTGAATTTGGTCAAGGTATGTGTGGAGCAGCATCAGGATCAATTCCAGTTGATGTTGGCCAGCCAACAATTAGATTGAAAAAAATAACAGTTGGAGGGCTTGGAAATGAATAAAAATATCTATCAAAATTGGATTGATAAAGGACTAAGTAAAGGTTTAACAGATGTTGAAATATATGCCGTTGAAAGAACGAGTTTAAGTATTGATGTCTATGATGGTAAAGTTGAAAAGAATGAAGTAAGTAAACTTCATACGGCGCTTATTAAAGGGATTTTTGATGGAAAAGCTACAAAGATTAAAGTTGAAGATTTAAGTTATGAAGCAGTTGATGATTTATTAGATCGTATGTTAGATAGTTTGAAAAATATAACTGCAAATGAACCGGCATTGATTTTTGAAGGTTCAAATGCTTATCCGACTGTTGATGATAAAGTCTTTGATTTTAGTAAAGTGGCACCTGTGGATAAGGTTAATTTATTGTTTGAAATTGAAGAAAAAATTCAAGCAAATGAGTTTATTAATAAAGTCGAAACTGTTAGTTATAGTGAAAGTGAAAGTAAGACCGTAATTGTCAATTCCAAAGGTTTAAATCTTAGTCGTCATCACACTTATGCAACCGTTTATGCGGTTGGTATATACACAAAGGATAATCAAACAAAAAGTGGTTTATCATACCAAATAGTTAAAGATTTTAGTGATATTAATTCTGAAAAAATAGTTTTAGATAATATTAAAGAAGGGGTTAGTCAATTAGGTGGTAAAACGGTTGCTTCAAAAATATATCCTATTGTTTTCTCGAATGAAATGTTTGGAAATATTTTAGAAGTATTTACTGATATCTTTACAGGGGAAGCCGCATTTAGACATTTAACTAAATTAGTAGGGAAAGAAGATACACTAATTGCTAATCCAATTGTAAATCTTATTGATGATCCATTATTCGAAAAAGCCTTATTTAAAGTGCCTTTTGATGATGAGGGAGTTGCTTGTGAAAAACGTTATTGGATTAAAGATGGTAAGTTTACAGGTTTTGTTCATAATTTAAAAACAGCCGAGATTTATAAGACAAAATCAACAGGGAATGGATTTACCGTTGGGATTACACCTACAAACCTTTATTTAGAACCACAAGACAAGAGTTTTAATGAAGTAATTAGTGATATAAAAGAAGGAATTTATATTACTGATTTAGTTGGGTTACATGCAGGAGTAGAAACTATTTCCGGTGATTTTAGCCTTCAAGCAGCGGGTTTTTTAATTAAAGACGGAAACGTAACAAGACCGGTTGATATGATTGTTGTTTCAGGCAATTTCTTCACGATGATAAAAGATATTGAAGCAATAACAAATGATTTTATCTTTGGTTTATCAGGAATCGGAACTGGTTCAGTAAGAGTTAAAGGTTTAACAGTTGCTGGAGAATAATAGTGATTACAAAAGCGATACAAGTGAAAAGCTTGCATCGCTTTTTTGTCTCTATCTTTAATCGTTATTATTTGTTATAATAATAACGGATAGAAGGTGAGAATATGTTTAAAGATTTTATTACAAAAAAGAAATTTAAAAGCGCATATCAAGAATTTATTAAACTTCACCCGTATGATCAAGCCAAAGAATTAGAAGAATTAAGTGAAGTCGATCAAGTTCGTTTATTGTCATATTTGACGAATGAAGAATTATCGGAACTTTTGACATATTTAGACCCGATTCATAGTGCTAAATTGCTTACGGAAGTAGATTTAAATCGCCAAAAAGATATTCTTGATAATATGGATATTGACGATGCTGTTGATATTATTGAAGAACTAGATAATGATGAACAAGAAAACATCTTAGAGTTATTGGATGAAAAAGACGAGTATGAAAAACTTTTAGATTATGATGAAGATGAAGCGGGGTCTTTAATGACTTCTGACTTTGTCTATATCAACAGTGACATGGATGTTAAAGATGCAATGAAAGTTTTAATATCTAAAGCTCCTGAAGTGCAAAGTGTTACGACCTTATTTGTGGTTCAAGATAACAAGTACTTAGGAGTTGTGAGTTTAAACCAACTCATTAAGGCTAAATCACCAATGCGTGTTGAGTCGTTAATTACTAAGGCGCCATCTGTTTATGTTAAAGATGATATTGATATTGCCATTCATTTAATGCGTGAATATGGGCTTTATGAAATTGCCGCTTGTAGTAAAGAAAACGAGTTGTTAGGGATTATTACATTAGATGATGCGATGGAAGCTTATGACATTGAAGCGATTGAAGACTTTGCTAAACTTGCCGCAGTTAATGAAATAGAAGAAAAGAATCTTTTTAAAGCGGCATTACACCGTTTGCCTTGGTTGATTATCTTGTTATTAGCGTCAATTCCGATTGCTTTAGCCTCTTCAATGTTTGAAGAAATAATTCTTTCGGTTAGTTTATTAGCTTTTTTTCAACCGTTGATTTTAGATGCATCTGGTGATGTTGCAACACAAACATTAGCAGTAACATTAAGAAAACTAAACCAAACCGATGGAGCAACGATTAAAGACGGATTAAAAGAAGTAACAACCGGAGTTATTTTAGGGTTCCTAATGGGTATTGCTTCAGCGATAATAACATATTTTTTAGCCCTTGTTTTTAAAATGGATGAGCCAATGATGGTTTCATTAGTTGTAGGACTATCATTATGGATTACCGTTATTATTGGCCCTATCTTAGGGTTTACAATTCCGCTTACTTTAAATAAGTTTAAAATGGATCCAGCTGTAGCATCAGGTCCATTTATTACGACGCTTGTCGATATTTTAAGTTTAATAATCTACTTTGGATTAGCAACTTTGATGTTGGGGGTGGTGTAAATGCCAAAAAAGATAAACTTTAACAAATCGGATTTACAAATTGCCAAACAATTATCAAATATGCATGCTTTGGATATTGCTAACGAGCTTTATGATTATGATGATGAGAAAAAGCATTTAATTATTAAGTTAATGCCAATTAGTAAAATTGATGACGTCTTTGCACTACTTGATGTGGAAGAAGCTTTAGATTTTTTTAAGTCGTTAGATAAAATAAAAAAACATGCATTATTAAGTGACTTATCAGCGGCGGATTTAAAACCACTTTTTGAAGAGTTTGAAGAAGAAGATAAAGAATCATTTTTAAATGAATTAACAGTTGAAAAGAAAACAGAACTTGCAATGCTAATGCATTATGATGAAACGAAAGCAGCATCAGTGATGCGTAGTGATTACTTGGTGGTAAAAGAAAATATTTTGGTTTCTGAAGCGATGAAGAACATTATTGGCGACGTTGAAGATAATGACTTTATTGATAGTATTTTTGTTGTGAACGATCAAAATGTTTTGATTGGCTTAATTGAATTAAGAGAACTTATTATTGCAAGAAAAAATGACGAGATTAGTTCTTTGATTAATCATAAGTTTGAGTTTGTCTATGATACTGATGAAGTATCAAAGGCAATCGCAAAGATCATGGATTATGATATAAACTTGATTGCTGTTCTAAATAAAGATAAAGAAATCATGGGGATTATTACTGCTGATGACGTATTTGAAGAAATGGCCCAAGATTACGAATCAAATATTGATAAATTCGTTGCCGTGGGAGAATTTGATGAAGATAGTGGTCCTTTGCGACGTGTTTATCAACGTTTACCTTGGCTTTTGGTTTCGATTGTATTGAATCTATTGATTGCATTATTTTTATCAGTTTTTTCAGAAACGATTGATACAATTACGGCATTAATTTTATTTCAACCGTTAATTTTAGGTATGGCCGGAAATATTGGTACACAAGCAATCGCTGTAACAATTTTGGCTTTACATAAAAATACGCATGATACAAAAGAAAAAATTCGAAAACATATCCGTAAGGAAGTATTTATTGGCATTATAAATGCATTAATAATAGGAATTTTAGGATTTGTGTTATCGTGGGTTTATTTATCACTTTCAAATTTTGATAGTGATAAGAATCTTAACATGGTATTTTTAAGTTTAGCAATAGGTTTATCGTTATTCTTCTCAATGCTATTGTCAGCAGGATTTGGTGTTTTAATTCCGATCGCTTTATCAAAGATGAAGGTTGATCCAGCTGCAGCATCGGGGCCAGTAATTAGTACTATTAATGACTTGGTTGCGTTATTAATATACTTTGGGTTAGCGACATTGATTGTGTTACCAATGATTAGTTAAATATAGAAAAAAGGTGAGTTAGGTTGGAAGTTAAGACAAATGGAAAATTGTATGTAGCAGGCGAATATCAAGTCTTAAGTGATAAAGGCGTGGCTGTTATTAAAGGTGTAAATAAAGGAATGAATTTCCGTATTACTCCAAATATCAAGTTTTATTATGAGACAAGAGGAAAAAAGTACTTTTTTGAGTATAAAGAAGGAAAAACAGATTTTTTAGATAATAAAGATAATATATTAATCGATTCTGCCATTACATGTGCTTTAGAATATTTAGAGTTTAAAAAAATAGAAATTGAACCTTTTGGCTTATTGGTTAGTACTGAACTAGAAAACAAAGAAGGAATAAAGTACGGTTTTGGTTCGAGTTCAGCATTAATTAGTGGTATAATAAAATCGATTCTTAGCTATGTAAATTTGGATGTCATATCCGACGTTATTTTTAAACTTTCTGTACTAGTACAAAATAGAATAGGTAGTTTAACATCAGGAGGAGATTTAGCCGCTGCAATATATGGAGATTACGTTTACTATCAACGGTATAATAAAAAATGGTTTTTGAAGAATAGTAAAAAAAACAATATTAGTATCGTTGAAAAGAAATGGAATAATCTTATTATCTCACCCTTTACATCAAAGATGGATTTTGTCGCGATATGGACAAAAAAAAGTTATGAAACACCTTATCATGATGTAAATATAAGTAAGAGTTCGTTAAAAGATGCAAAACGCTTAGTTAATGGTATATATGTTAGTTTAAAAGATAATAACTATTTAAAACTTAAACAAGGAATAAAAGATTATCAAAAATGGTTAAATAATAATTTAGATAAAGAAATTTTTACTAAAGAAATAATGAAGGCCTTGGAAATAACCTCACGCTTTAATTTAGCCACCAAAATTAGTGGCGCTGGAGGCGGCGACTCTTTAATTTGTTTGGTTCCAAATGGATATGATTTCAAAGAGTTTAAAATGGAATTAAGCAAAAACGACTTAGAACTTATTATGTTATAAAAGGGGAATTGATCTATGAATAGAAAAGATGAACATATCATTTATGCTAAAGAAGATGCTGTCGATAAAAATGATTTTGATGATATTAAATTAAATCATGTCAGCATTCCTAACTTTAATTATCAAGATGTCGATTTAAAAACATCATTTTTAGGCTATGATGTGGATTATCCTATTTATATAAATGCGATGACGGGTGGAAGTGAACTAGCAAAAAGAATTAATAAAAAGTTAGCTCTTTATGCTAAAACGTTCAATTTACCGATGGTCATCGGTTCTCAAAGTATGGCTTTAAAGCATCCTGAATATGAGGATACTTATCAAGTTGTTAGAAAAATAAATCCCGATGGCATTATTATTGCTAATGTGTCAGCTAACGCTAGTGTCGATGAAGCATTAAAGGCAATTGAAATGATTAATGCAAACGGAATATCTATTCATGTTAATCTTATTCAAGAGTTAGTTATGAATGAAGGCGATCGTGAGTTTATCCATTGGCTTAATAACATTAAAGCAATAAATACTAAAGTAAATAAACCGGTAATTGTTAAAGAAGTAGGATTTGGTATGAGTAAAGAGACAATTCTAAACTTAAACAAAAACGGGATAAAATATATTGATATAAGTGGAAAAGGAGGAACAAATTTTGCACGAATCGAACGTAAACGCAATCAAAATGATGACGTTACGTTTGAGCATATAGGAATATCAACAGTTCAATCATTATTAAATGCCAAAGAAGTAAATGTTAATGTTTATGCATCAGGGGGAATAAGAAATGCTCTTGATGTTTTTAAAGCGTTATTTTTAGGGGCAAAAGCAGTAGGATTAAGTAAGTATTTTTTAAGTTTAACCGACTTAGATGATCAATCGGCTTTTGATAAGATTAATGAGTTGATTGATAATTTAAAAAAATGTTTTGTTATATTTGGAGTAAAAAACTTAAATGATTTAGAAAATATTATATAGGAGGACATGATGGAAAAATATATTACTACTTATATGCAATATCGTAAGAAGATTATTGCTTTTAGGTATGTTGATTGGTTAATTAATTGGGATCAAAAGACACAAGCTCCGCCAGAATCAGCATCTTTTCGTGCTGAGCAAGTTGAAGTATTATCAGAAATGTATTTTGAATTAAGAAAGAATCAAGAGTTTTTAGATACGGTTGAATACTTAGTTAAAAACAATCATAAAATCAAAGATGAGATTTTAAGAGAAGATGTTAAAAAGATTGACAAAGAACTACGTGTAATGCGTTATGTACCTTTGAATGAATATGTCGAGTACCAAGTTGTTTTAGCACAAAGCACTAAGATTTGGCAAGAAGCACGCGAATTAAATGATTTTAATCATTTTGTTCCGAGTCTTGAAAAATTAGTTGAATACAATAAACGAATTATCGAATTATTTGAGACTGATACATTAAAAGGTTATGATGTTTTACTTGATATTTATGAAGAAGGATCTAGTGTTGCATTTTATGATAACTTTTTTGAGAACTTAAAGAACGAATTAGTTCCGTTTGTTATGGAAGTTACAAAAGGCCGAAAGATACAGTTTAATCGAAAACTATCTAGTCGTAAATACCCAATTGTTTTACAAAAAGAATTTTCAAAGTACTTGATTAAAGTGTTTGAATATGATTTGAGCCGTGGAGCAATTCGTGATACAATCCATCCATTCTCTTCGGGAATATCAACAGATGATATTCGAATAACGAGCGATTACTATGAGGATCGATTTGTAAAGAGTATTTCGAGTGTGATGCACGAAATTGGAAATGCTCTTTATGATCAAAACAATGATAAAGTCTTTAATGGGACATTTTTATTTGGAAGTCCAACGTATGGAATGCATGAATCACAATCCAGAATGTATGAAAACATGATTGGAAAATCTTATGCATTTTGGAGTCGCCACTATCCCAAGTTATTAGAGTTGTTTCCAAAACAATTAAGTGGTATTGACGTTGATGAGTTTTATGAGTATATTAATCAAGTCAAAAGATCAAAAGTTCGTATTGATGCTGATGAACTAACATATCCATTACATATTATGGTACGTTACGAAGTTGAAAAGGAAATATTTCAAAATAAGTTGAAAGTTCGCGATATTCCAAGACGTTGGCGAACGTTGATGGCAAAATACGTTGGTGTCAAACCAACCAATGATTTAGAAGGACCGCTTCAAGACATTCATTGGGCGATTGGGTCCTTTGGATACTTTCCTGCCTATGCTTTAGGATCGGCTTATGCAGCGCAACTATATCATGCCATGAACCAAGAGTTTGATGTTGAAAGTGCGATTGAAAATGAAAGTATCTTTACAATTAACAATTGGTTAAAGGATAATGTCAATCGATTTGGGGCATTTAAATCGTCGGAAAAGATTTTGTTGGATGCAACAGGCGAAAACTTTAATCCGCAATACTATATTGAGTATTTAAAAACAAAATTTATAAAATTAAAAGACTAAAAATAAAAGATGATAGCAAATATCATCTTTTTTTAACCTCGTATGAAGGGATTATTTTCTTTTTCAAACCCGATTGTAGTCTTATTTCCGTGTCCAGGATAGACTATTATATTATCAGGAAGTTGATATAACTTCTTGATACTTTCGGTTATAGTGGCATAGCTTCCTTGGTATAAATCATAACGACCAATTCCCCGATAAAATAGGACATCACCAGAGACGATAAAGGCTTTATTATAAAGAGCAATACTTCCACTTGAATGACCAGGAACTTTGATAATTTTGAATTCTTCATTCAAAATCTTAATGTTATTTTGCTTATGCAAATCAACATCTATTTTTGGCTCATAACCATAGGGATTATTGCTTGAAACGATATACCAATATTCATCTAAGGAAGAGGCATATAATTTGGCGTTTGGATATAATGAACGAAGTTTTTTAAGTCCCCCCCAATGATCAAAATGACCATGGGTCAAAATAATATTTAAAACATTTAAGTTTTTATTTTTTAAATATGAATAAAGGGTTTGGTCTTCAAATCCAGGGTCAACAACAACACAATCATTATCCTTTATTAATATATAACAATTAGAACTCATGTTCATTCCGTAAAGAGTTAATTTCTCTATTTTCATCTTATCACCATGCAATATTATAGCATAAAAACTCATAACAGTGCTTATTAATAAGCTTATTTATAATTATTATTATAAGGATTGACTAATTTCTGATAATAATCTAAAATGAAAAAGATAAGTAATTATAAATAATTTTTATAAATAATATTATAAAAAAGAAAGAGGTATACTTATGT
>Ga0265295_1006890_pt1 | contig 13452 bp, 5 predicted proteins | sample Munlansysbiofilm_FD_192503 | JGI IMG/M metagenome (GOLD analysis project Ga0265295, IMG submission 192503) | Leachate microbial communities from a municipal landfill in Southern Ontario, Canada - Methane capture system biofilm | ecosystem: Engineered > Solid waste > Landfill > Unclassified ... | reverse complement strand
CAAAGTCAGTTTCTCTTACGCTTAAACCATTTTAGCCTGGCTGGTATGACATACATCAGACTAGATTCATCGCAGGAGCGACCATTTTTGACCGCTAAAAAACGACATAATTTAATTGACAATTACAGTGAAGGCACTTCAAAACACAAAACACCTTTCATATGTATATATAAGAAAAAATTGTATATTTATGAGCCTCCTAGCGCCACCACATAATCGTTTCGCCCGTTAAAAGACCATTAATTTATTATGCTCATAACTATGTTATGTTTTTAAGGTGTGGAAGCTAGCGGAAGCTGATATGCAAACTTTTTTCGTTTACAACTCACATAAGAGAGTTTTTGGTTTTAGCTTCCACTTACTTCCGCAAGCATAAAATTTTAAAAAATAAAGTTTTGTTGGAAACATATTGAATCAAAACCAATTAATAGCAATGCCACCTTTTTTAGATGAACATATTACGGTCAAATAAATCGAATTCAAAAAAATAGCCCCACGCATTTTAGAGGTTCTGCTCCACGTTATCTTTTAGCATAAAGAAAAACTAATATGGGGGGCTAGTGGTCACTATTTAATGCAAGTGCCATTGATAATTGTTCTTTGTAGTCGAAATCCTCAATAAACGAATCACCCAAAAGTAATCTACACGATTCTTCACAATCTGATTCATCCATATAAGCGAGAAGAACCAATTCGAATTTGGCTCTAGATGTGCCAACATAATAGATAAGTTTATTCTTTTCATTGGAAAATGTGTTTTTGTCAATATCAACTAAGATTATCGCATCTGCTTCAAGTCCTTTGTATTGCCTGCATGTAAAGAATGGATACTTTTTGCCATTAACAACAATGGATTGATCGTTGATTTTCTCATAAAAAGAAGTTGTATTTTGCGTCTTAGCAGTAAGAATTACAATGTTCGTATACTTTTTATTTAGTTTTGTTACCCATAAAGACAGATCTTTAAACCCATCAGAAGGATTGGTAAAAATAATGTTTGGTATGTCTCCTTCCAAAACGTTAGGGCCAGAATTTGGACTCTTTTTCAACACTTTAAGGGAAGCGTCTGCAATTTTTTTAGTGTTTCTACAATTACGATATAGAGTCATTTTGCAATCAGCATTCTTAACAAAATCTGGAAGTTTATCTGAATTAATTACCTGGTTTTTATCATAGAAAAGGAAAAATAGTCCATCTGAAAAAATCATTGCTTCATACAATTTGCCAAGGACATCAACTTCACTATTATCTATTACCTCTTGTCCAAAATCTTGAGCTTCATCTACTACTATAACTTGATATGGGAATGTTTCAGATATTATTTGCTTTTCTATTAAATTTACTAATGCACCATAATCAGGAGTTGCAGATTTGCAAAGATGACACGCCCATTGTGAGATATTGTAATAATCCACATTTTCCTTTTTATAGTTTGTTGCTAAAAAAGTAGATAGCGCAGAGTTATAGCATAAAAACAAAACTTTTTTTCCTTTGTTTGCTTCTATTTCGGCCTTTTTTATCGCTATCATGGTTTTGCCTGTTCCAGCTGCGCCTGATATTACAGCGATTTTCTGTTCGCTTAAAAACTCCAATAATCGTTCTTGCTCAATTAGAAGTTTGTTGAGTTCTTCATTTTTATATTCGTATTCCCAATTTTTACCTGGAACTAAATTCATCGTTGGTGCTAAAACATGGCTCACAATTAATGAAGCGTTCTGATAATCCCAAGGTTTTTTACCATTATCACTTATTAAAGGGTTCTCAAATTCTATAACTTTTTTTAGACTTTCAAGAGGAGTATCTAAATCTTCTTTTGTTAAAATTTGCTCTTTTGGGCACTCAGTTCTAGTAGGAAAGTTTTGTAAGGCTTTTTTATTAATTTGATGTAGCCATACACAACTATAAAACTTTTGTTTTAAAGCTAATGTTGAATACGGACTATTTTTTAAGTACGCCATCAAAGCATACATATTATCTCTTGATTGTCTAAAAGGGCCGTTGCCTTTCATTGGCCTACCAGATTCATAGACCCAAGTATAAGGTTCAATTCTTTCGCCTTCAAAATATGTTGGTGTGGTAGTAAAATCAACTCTTCCACTTTTGGCTTCTATCACAACACAACCAACATTAGGAATAATAACAATAAAATCAATTTCAGTTTCTTTTTTAACACCTTCTGCTTCTGGATCAAGAATGCTTAACGAGTGAAGCACAAAACAATCATCTGGTAATTTTTTTAAGGCGTCAAAAATTAAATCTTCATAGCTTTTTTCAACAAACTCAGGATGAGCAGGAATCATTATCGCCATATAAATCACTCCTTTTATTTAATTGAATTATTAAATGCATCAGAATCAAAATTATCATCAGGAAGAAATACCTTCCAATCGCACGAATCTTTGATTAAATCGTAGAACGCAAGATCATTTTTTCTTAATAACAATACTTTTTTAGAAGGCCAACGCAACAATGCTTTTCCTGAAGAACCTAAAGCAGATACTGTAACATTTATATGGTTTAATTCCGGTAAATGATTATTGTCTAAAAGCAATAAACAGTCTTTTGCTTTTTGAGATAAAAATGTTTTAGATGCATTAAAGGCTTGTTGCCAATTAACAGCACTTAAGCCACCGGACTCAAATTGCAATGTAACATTTGGTGCTGCTGTTACAACAGTTCCAACCGTCACTGTTCCTTGATAATTTTCTAAAAATTCACGAGCTTTTTGGTGGGACAAAACAGAATGATATCTTTGGTTTTGATACGTTTTTAAACACTTGTAACAAGAACTTTCACAACTGCAATCCATTCTATCGTATGCTCTCTTTAAAATGCGTTGGAGTGTTAAACCATTATCTTTTACGATTCTTTTAACATGGCCTGCACCACCAGGAACATTATCATAGATAACAAATCTGTAGTTTGTTCCTTCTTCAGAAGTGTTTTTTATCAAGCAGCCATTAATATCGTTTTGTTCTATTTCTAATTCTTTTGCGACCGCAAATAAAAGTGCATGAAGTATTGAAATGCCAGTTATAGTTATTGCACCAAGTGATGTATTCTCTAATGCAAAAACTTCGTTATTAAAAAGTATTTGTACAATATCAGTATTAAAATTGTGAACAAATAATCTTCTCTCAAGAGTAGTCTTTGCACAATAATCACCATTTGGAGTCTTGTGAACACCCTCAATTGATGATGCTTGACCCGCCTTTAATTTTTTTGTTTCTGCGGTATCTTTCTTCAATGAACTACCATCTAACTTGTAGACAGTATCATATTTCCCAACAGCATAACCACATTTTTGGCAAACATAGAAAGGATGTTCTGGATCTGTGTTGACCATGATCCTATCGTTTTCCGTTGAAATAATAGTTATGACATGGCCATTTACCACGTACGCCTTTTTTGCATCATTTGTAAATGTTCCGACATATGAGGCTTCTGAACTATATAATCTATCAGGTTTCCTAGAAGGGACATCTTTTGTTTCGGTCTCTGCAATCATTCCTGCACTAGGTTGGATTGCTTTCTTTTTATTAATTCCAGCAAGCGTTTTTCCACAGCCAATGCATACTTGGTTTGGCAAATCTTCATATATAAAGTTAGGAGTCTTGCAGTTGATGTCTCCGCACTGACAATAATATCCATCATCAAAACCAATTTTTCCTGCTCTTACAACTTTCGCTACATAACGAGGCGTATACATTCTTCCATCCGCAATAATGTGGCACCCTGGAGCATATTCACTGATTGCTTGAGACATATCCCTGCTTAAAGATAGTTCAGACTTTGAACCATGATGTTTTAATTCAACTGTATCAACAGGGAAACCATATTTTGGAAGTACATTGGCTTCTACAAGGAAACCCACAATTTGTTTGCTTTTTAAGAATTCTGCTTTTTTGCCAATCGCAGTTAACACCTTTAATTCACTAGAATTAGGTGCTCTAAATTCAGAAATTGCCTTTTGAGTAATTTTCAATGATTCATCAGTAATGTCTTTAAGCGTTTCTTCAAAAATACGAATAGAACCACTTAATCTACCGCTATCACCAATAAGAACGTCAACCCACCCTTCATCTTTTGGCAAGCCTTCTCCATAGGAGGAGATTTTGTACAAGCATTCAAGATTATTGCCAAAAGATTCTTTCAAAATCTTTGTTAATTCCGCAGGCTTGTCATTAATCATTTTTACAAGTCTTTCATACCCACTTGGACCTCCAGAATTATCTAAAAAAGCACCTATTGTATTTTTTCCATCTGATGAATCGAAAAAAGCAACATTTTCTTGTTGGCGGAAGAAATAACTAAGAACGACAGAAAATATGTGACGATAAACTATTTTTTGATTACTTTCTTTAAGAACTGGCGGTTGTATTTTGCCTCCAATCATTTCAATTGGGTTATCAAAGTAATTAAAGTCATGTGATGATAATTTTGCATAGGTAATTGCATACGCGCTAGCTTCTTTCGAACGGCCTGCTCGGCCTGCTCTTTGAATATAATTGGCCGCAGTAGGAGGCATATCTCTAAGAAAAACTGTCTCAAGATGGCCTAAATTGACACCCATTTCAAATGTGGTCGAACATGAAAGTGCATTGATTTTGTTCGAGGCAAATTCATCTTGATAACTGCTGCCCTTTTGCCTTCCAAGTTGTGCAGTGTGTTCTTTAATAAGCAATTTTCTCAAATAAGATCCATCATAGGCTTTTTTGTAATAATTATCTTTATAATAGTCTTTAGGATTTTTAATTTCGTGAAGATGTCCCTCACAGTTCTTGACTTGGCAGTCTCCATCAATATCATAGTTAAATATTTTTCCACAACTATCACACCTGTACCAATGAGCATCATGATGTCCTGGAACAATTACTCCAAAAGCATCTAAAGGCATTGCGTAGCCTCCATATGAACCAACAGGAATGGCGTGGAACGGATGTTGTGGATTCGTAAAATATCTTTTCCAAACATCAATTAAGAAATCATTTGCTGTTTTCCCATCACATTTAAGAACGCGTTTGACTAAGTCTTGTCTAGCGCTTCTTCTCCATTTGTCGGTTTGTCCTTCCAAATTCTGAGGAATCCAACTTTGATTGTGTGATCCAGTTCCTTTTGATTTTTGCTCTAAAATACAGTTTTGAACAGTTGATTTAAATACATATTTAATGTAAAAATCATCTATATCCAGATTTTCATGAACAATTGCTCCACTGCGAGCAAATGTCATAGCAAGAACAGATAAAAAATCTCTTATTCTATCTTTGCTCATGCTTGATAAATATTTAGTATGGACATAGTCAATCATCTCATCGGTGATGCCGCGATAAACACATTGAAAATATCCCATAGGTTGAAGGTAATTTTTTCTGTTATAACCAACAAGTTGATCCAAAGTAATCATCCAGGCATAATTCTTTGCGATATTCGCAGATCCCATTGAAACACTATCATCGGCTAAACTATCTACAAAACTATGATTTTTTTCAAAACACTTAGCTAGTCCACTAGCCAATTCATTGATTGTGACATAACCGGCTTCATGTGAAATAATTTCTGGCTCTATTTGTTTAATGTAATGGGCTAATCCACGCCTAGATATAAAAGAGTCATAAATTCTACTCTCGTAGCAAGCAAAAAAGGCAGCCTCAGATCTAGAATCTGAAAAACAGAGGAACTGTTTTCCGCCCTGGAATCGTTTTTTTAATCCATTATTATTTATTTCACAAATTTTTGTTGGTAACGACTCAAACAAAGACATACCAATAACTGATGTGGCACCATCACTACCAACATAAAAACCAGAGTATCTTCCTTCAGAACAAAATAAACATTTATCTTGATTATCAACTTCCTTGAGTTTAATCATGTCTTCTTCAGGGTGCCCACACTTTGGTTTTCCGACCTCGCCAAGTAATATTTGGCCGCAATGAGGACACAACCAATAGCCCTTAAGTTTATCGTTCTTTTTTCTTTTTGGTGTTTCATCGTCGCTTGAACCATCACCTGAATCTATTTCATCTTCCTCTTCTTCACCAAAATCAACAAACTCATTGTCTTCATTATCTTTTCTGACTAAATGAAAGTATTGATAATCATTCAAATCAGATCGGCCTTTTTCAAAAGGTGAGTTTTGCATTAAAAGGTAATCGTTATTATCAATGTCGCTAGTGACAATCTTTCCCATTATAGCTATGTCCCCACAAGAGGTGCATCTTGCAATTTCAAAAACCATATCTTTTGTACCATCAGGATTGTCAATATGATTTAAACGATCCAAAAACAATTTCTTTTCCCCAGAAAGGGTTGCATATGCCCCTTCGAGTGCTCTAACAAAAAAGTGATAATGAATGTCTAAAAGTGGAAATCCATTCCTTGTTGCTTTAGAGCAAACAAATAAAAATGCAACTGCATCATCAGTAGAAATACCAATCCATTTTGCAATTTTATCAATTTCTATTGGACCAAAATACTTATGTCTTAATTGATAATACAATTCACTATCGTGGCACAACGAGTAAACATTTTCTTCTGGGAGAATGGAGTTGTTGTATGTAATTCCATATTTCTCAAAAATAGTTTTTATGTTATTGTCTTTTTCATTTTCAGCAAGTTCACCCCATACTTCTATAGGGATTTTTGTTTGAATTTTTTCATCTAAATCAGGATCCATTCTTTCGCCAAAGATTATATCTTTTTCATCAAAAGGCTCGTTGGTTAGTTGATAAGCAAAGTTGGCTATGTCTGGTTCGGATTCACCCTCTTCGCCCAAAGTGGCACTAGTTAAAATGTATTGGACTCCCTCTTCCGCCTTGCCAAGGCGAGCTCTTAACTTACGTAATAGCATCGACATTTCTATGCCAGTCGCACCGCGATAAACGTGAGATTCATCTAAAACAATAAATTTCAAATCCGAATCCTTAAAAACTCCACTATAATCTGGGCGAAGAAGTAAATACTCCAACATAACATAGTTAGTGATAAGAATGTGCGGAGGTTTATTATACATTTCCTCACGCGAAATGCGCTCGTTTTCTAATCCTTGTTGTAATTCTGGATATTTTTCACCAGCATGAATTTCTCTATATTTATTTTTCGCAGAGGTTTGATTTTTAATTGTATCCCCTGTAAAAACACCAAATGAAATCTCTGGGTAAAACATCAAAATATCTCTAATACGTTTAATTTGGTCGTTTGCCAAAGCGTTCATCGGGTATATTAAAATTGCCCTAACACCATGCTCACCAAGTTTGCCTTCTTCTTGCTCTTTAAATAGTTTATTTAAAACAGGATACAAAAAACTCTCAGTTTTACCAGATCCAGTTCCTGTTGTTACAATGATGTTTTTATTGTTCACCGCTTTTCGTAAAGCCTTTTCTTGATGTTTGAAAAGAGGCCTATCTAACGGGACTTCAATCTCATACCCTTTTGGTTTATTAACTTCTAATAATCTGAAATAAGATGAAATAATGTTCTCATCAATCAATTTGTTTAGCGAATTACCCGTTTTAAAAATGTCGCTGATATCAACATATGGACCTTTGGATATTTCACGTTCCAAAAGAGCTTTAAATTGAGCATTATAATTATCATCACAAGTTCTATAAGAGGTTGTTAAATAATTGATAAATTCTTCTTTGATTTTTTTTGATGCTGATGCTGGATTAAACATAATAACCTCCTATTCGCTTTTTGAATAAATTGACAAACATTCGTGGTATCTTTCACCATCAACTTGATGTTTAGAAAGGCTACCATTTGATGTGTCAAACGAAAATTCTTTTATTTCGCCATTATCTTTGTAATGAAGACTTACAATTGGAATGTTTGAAGAAAACAATCTGGTGCCTTCATTAATAACAAATTCGCAATATTCACCCTTTAAAGTATCAGAGTAGATTTTACAGCAATATCGTAGCCCAAAACCATCGTCGCCGACATATGAGATATTAGTTAAATAAAGATTTTTTGTTTTACAACGTGATATTTTTGTGATGATTATTTTGGAAACATCTTTGAATCTAATTTCATTCAAATCACCAAGTTCCAATTCATCAGACCAAATATGAGTCCAATAATCACCTGTTGTATAAGGCCCTTTATAGGAAACAGAAACATCATACACGTCTGACAAAATATTAAAAACGTTTATGCCATCTACAAGATTTCCTTCCCCTTTATATTTATATCCGTTTGAACTATGACCTTCTAATTCAATTTTAAATTTTGTGGATTGGTTACCATGAAAATTGTTTTTAACGTTAAAGACTAAAGTGCCATCCTCGAACGAAATAAAACTATCTGGGTCTTCATCTAGCAAGTATGGTTCAGAAGTTACGGCAAACAACGGAAATTCGACGCTTTCGCCATCAATTTCTACCATTGCATAAAAGCAATCTCCGCGAATAAAAGCTTCATGTCCGTTAGGTGAGTTGACAAACTGACCGAGTAAAAATTGGCCTTTTTTGTTTGACTCTATTATCTCATTTTCACCGCAGAAAATTCTCACGTTTTTATAAAATGTATTAACAAATAAGATATCATTTGACTGGAATTCTTCTAATAGCATCGGAAGGGTTTCATATATTTCTTCCCAATGATAATCTCCCTGGTTGATTTTCCAAGAGAAAAACGGCAATTGAACTTCTGCGATGCCAATTTTAGTATCAACCTCTTCATAAATTGTTTGAGGCTTGTTTAATATATAGTAAGTTTCTCCCAAGAAAAATAATGTGTTATTGCTTGAAGATTCGCTCACATATGGACTTTCTCCATATACAATTTTTATATCAGGAAGAACAACAAGATGCTTATTGTAATAATATTTATCAGCAGATTGGTCTTTTATAATGACAACAATTAAATGAATATCATTTTTTGTGGCGTTTAAAATTTCTTTTTCTAACGACAATGAATATATGCCATTTTCAGAAGGCAGTTTCGTTAAAGGACAACGGTAAATAATATCTCCGTCATCTGAATAAACCTGAATATCAAGATAATCTGGTCTCACCACATCATCCGTTCTAATTATCAAATTTCCGAGTGATCTATAAACACTATATGGTTCCGAAGAATTTCCTTTAAAAACAATACCGCTAATTTCAGATGTTCCATTCTCTTCAAAGAAGAAGTGAGCACCTGTTTCTTTTTGACCAAAAAATACATAATAACCGTTGTATGATATTCTGTCGCCTTCATCTAATGAGATATCAAGCATATGACCAGATCTAATATTGGGTTCTTCGGATGAATGAATATTGTTAACTGGCAAAAAATTTGTTGGATAAACAATTCTATAATCCCCCGGCGACAAAAGTGTTGATTTGCTTTCAACATCATCTTTAAGGACTATAAATTTTCTAAACAAAGACCGTTTAGAATCAAAAACTGGTTCGTTATCATCGAACGACATTGTCGCAACAAGATTAATATCATCTCCGAAATAATCCAGATAATCATCTACAGGGAAATAAATCTCTCTTAAAATATGTTTGTAGTCTTCGCCAACACACTCGTATACCTTCTTTGCTATCTCCATCTTTTCATTGTCTACTGACAAGAAAAGTGTGACCGTCGCGGTTTTAAATTGCTGATTATCTCTAAAAAGCCTAATCTTAGGGAAATAAATATTTAAAGAGTTATTGTGAATTAAATATGTTGCTTTAATTCTTTCGATATCGTCAATTGTCTCACGGGCCCTAGGAGTTCTAACGACAGACTCTATTTCGCTATATGATGCAATCAATTTTGGCACCGATTCGTTACATAAGCGACCCAAATACCCCTCAACGTCTTCATCAACTTTGTCACGGTGTTGATAGATATAATCAATATATTTTAGAATTCTTCTAAGTATGTAAGTAGCGCCTTGTTGATCTTCGGCAAAAGCATATCTTAATCCTGCCCTAATCGAATATGTTGATGATTCAAACACAAAATCTGAATCAAAATCTACATCTTTATAATGTTTATTAAGTGATTCAATTATCGCTTCGCAAAGTCTTCCATCCGCGTCTGAATCAAAATATGTTAAATCAAAAATGTCTGGATTTGTGTATAACGACCAAGCCAATTTAATAAAAGATTTTACAGATGTTTGTGGCGAATACGCTTGGTAAAATAAAGACTCAACATATTTATGGATTCCTGATTTAGAGATAAAAAGTGGTCTGTTATATCTTTTTAATGCATTCCCAATTGCTGGTAAACCTGTGGTGTAATCAGGCTTCCATCCAATTTGTGGATATATTCTGTCCCAGAACTCTTTACCTGTCCAATCGCCTTTATAGTTTTTTATAACACTCACCAAAAACGCAGTTGCTAGTTCGGTTGTTTCGGGAGTCCAATTTTGATAAGAAGATAATGAAGAATAAAACTCTTTGAGTTGCGCTCTTTCCTCTTCTGTATAGGTAACATCTCCTATTTGTCTTTTTTCATCGTTAAAAGCATCAAAAACCTTTTCACGCAATTTGGAACTTAAGTCATTAACATGCATACTAATATTTTACACTCTTTTATTTATTCATAAAGAAAAAACCGCCCAATATTATCATGACGGGCGGCAATAATTTTGTGACTTGTTACTTAGTCATCAATTTAAATATTTCTTTAACGACATTTACATTCACGGAATTACCAAATTGTTTATATGCTTGTTGCATATTGTCATCCGGGATGAACGAATCAGGGAATGATTGTAATCTAGCGGCTTCTCTAACTGAGAGTTTTCTCTTATATTTGCCGATGATTGGTGTTTGAACCAATGCAACAAGAGCTTGGAAAATATCTGGCTTTTTGACTCTTACGCCTGAAGGTCTAATTTGTATAACGCCTTCCCAAATAGATTTGATTGTTGTGCCACACTGCCATTCGAACTTTTGTTCGGTTGGAGTAAAGTCTTTTAAGTTAATCCACTTCTTTAGCCAACCATCTATAAAGTCTTTGTTTCTAAGATATAACTCTTGATTTTTTCTAACAAAGTCTTTCTTCCATTCAGGATAGGAAGGATCAATTCTCTTTGTTTTGAAATATGATGACCAGACTGGGAATCCGATTATATCGACATCAACACCATGATAAAATTCATCCCAAGCAGTCAACACATCGTTGATGTGCTCGCTAATTGAATAAACTGGGTTTGTCTCGGTAGGATCTAAAATTGTATCGATGCTGTTATCCTTTTTATCAAGGAGTTTGTCAAACTTAATTTCAAGCGGTTTATCGGAGTTTTTAGGATCATAAATGCCTGGAATATATACTCTTTCTCTAACTTGTGGAACACCAAATTGGTGTGGCGAAAGAATCAAAGGCTCTGCAGGAATTCTATATCCTAATTTTTTTAAAGTATCACAAATAACTTCGTATGTATGTCCATTATCGTGAGAAACCAAATTTCTAACATTCTCCAATAAAATATATCTAGGATGTTTAGCATTTAAAATACGAGCGACCTCAAAGAATAAGGTTCCTCTAGTTTGATCCATAAATCCTTCTTGTTTACCTGCTTTTGAAAATGCTTGGCAAGGAAAGCCTGCACATAAAACATCATGGTCGGGAATATCTTCGTTTTTGATGTCTCTAACATTAATGTTAGAATCAATACCATAATTGTTCTTATAAACCTTAATAGCGTTTGCATCAATGTCAGAAGCCAAAACACACTCGCCACCAAAAGAAGCAAGTGCTTGATGGAATCCACCAATGCCCGAGAACAAATCTATAAACTTAAATTTACGTTTTTCCATATCCATTATTTTATTAAATAAATAACCAAAAAGCTACCCATTTTTAAAGAATTTGTTGAGAATAAATCGTAAGGGCATTAATCATGTCTTTTTGAACTTTCAATTTTGGCTTTCTATCGTTGCCATCAGAATTGACACCTTGAGCAAAAGGATTCTTTTTAAGAATCTCATAGATAATTTCATCTATTTTTAGAACACAAAGCAATTGTGGCTTAACCGAATATTTCATTCGCTTACCATATCTTTCTTTTAGTTCTTCCTCAGTTGCGTATCTCTTGCTTTCTTCACGAACATAATCGTTCCAATACTTTGAAACATCGTAATGATGGTCTGAATCCTTTTCTGCCTTATATAAACAGCAAATATAATAGACAGTTCCGTGATTATCTTTGATAACTGTATCTAAACACTCAAATGAATTGCCTAAAATATCATGATTTATTTGATCTGCTTTTAAGTCACCAAAAGTCCATTCGGAATCGGTAAACTTAATATCTAAATCGATATCACCTTTTTTCTTGGATCCATACCATTCAATTTTAGAATTACTATGTTCTGCCAAGTACTTCTTGAATAAATATTCAAAATACCAACCTTGCCATTCACCTTGTCTAGCATTGTTGTCATTGGCATCCACCATTTCTTTGTAGCACTCAATACCATTCCACTCTTTTTTAATTGTGTCTTTGAATGAAGATACGCAATCATTGATTAATTTCATCAAGTCATCGGAGTCAATATAGACTGGATCACCAGCAAGAGTCTTTATATATCTAACAAATTCATAAGTGTTAAAGATATGGATTTTATTGCCAAATGCATCAATCTTGTCAAATTTTCCTGCACGCTTTGCATATTGAAGATTAATTGAATACACGTGGGCAGAAGAGTTATGACTCTTTTTACCTGCGTATGTAGTTGGTTCAAAAACAACAAACAGTCTTGTTCTATTATATGTATAAATACCAAGATAAAGCGTTTTGATATTGTTCGCAGAGTTTTTTGCTAAATAATCTAAATAATAGGATTTTAGTTGTATTCTCTTCTTATAAATTGGATGTGGATTGCCTAGATAGGTAACATTACAAGCCAAAAGAGCAATTTTGTCATACAGCACAAACTGTTTTCCATCTTGTTTAATTATTGGATTAAACATTTCAAAAAGAAACTTCTTAATTTCTTTTGTGGTTAATGTTTGGCCATAATCAACAACAATATTTCCCGACCTATTGACTTGTTCAACTTTTTTCATCTACTGAATTTTAGCATTTTATCACTAATATTTCAGTTTTTATGTTCCCAAGTTTCGAGGTTTTAGTTGTTTTAACCCCCACCATTGCAACCGATAGCGGGCAAGTCCGCAAATAAACTGCGACCGAAAAATATATAGAAAACACGTATTTTTTGCTATATTTTATGAGTTTTTATGCCTTTAATTGCAAGAGAACAACAGTTTCAACGTGATACGTGTGCGGGAACATATCTACCGGTTGAAGAGGTCCAACTTGATAAGCGGATTTTAGTACGTCTATATCTCTCGCCATTGTCGCTGGATCGCAGGAAATATAAATAATTTTAGCTGGTTTAATTTTAAGAAGCGAATTAACAAAGGCGCTTGAGGCCCCCCTCCGCGGTGGATCCATAATCACTACATCAAAATATTGCCCGCGTTTTGCCGCGTTTTCTAAAAATTCCCCAGCATCTC
>Ga0265295_1006889_pt1 | contig 13453 bp, 12 predicted proteins | sample Munlansysbiofilm_FD_192503 | JGI IMG/M metagenome (GOLD analysis project Ga0265295, IMG submission 192503) | Leachate microbial communities from a municipal landfill in Southern Ontario, Canada - Methane capture system biofilm | ecosystem: Engineered > Solid waste > Landfill > Unclassified ... | reverse complement strand
TTTGTGTTTTAGTTTTATAAAAGAATTGCAGGAGTATGATGAAGATGAGAAATTTATTTTCTTCTACCACAAAGACCATCTGGGTTCATCCACACAAATTTCGGATCGTGATGCTAATATCATCCACCATATAGAGTACATGCCAAGTGGCGAGCAGTTCTCCGAGCAACGTGATAACTGGGCAACTCCTTATAAATTCAACTCCAAAGAACTGGATGCCGAAACCGGGCTTTATTATTATGGAGCACGCTATTACACCCCAGAAATTGGGATATGGCTGAGTGTGGATCCGATGAGTGATGAACGCCCCAGTTTGTCACCTTATAATTATTGCCAGTTGAATCCAGTAATGCGGGTTGACCCGAGTGGGATGTTGGATGATTTGTATATTAATGGGGAAGACGCTCAAGCAGCATTTAATCAGCTAAAAAGTTCAACAAATCTTGAGTTAAGTAGAGATGAAAAAACTGGAAAAATCGAGTCTAAAGGAGTGCCTAAAACGGACAATGATATTAAATTATTTGATGCAATTAACAATTCCGATGTAGAGAACCATATTAAGGCTGATAAAAATAACGATCAAGTGGCAGATGGTGGAGGGTTTTTTGGGAATAAATTGGTAAATAAAGGAGATAAAGTTATTGCACGTACATTTCAAGTTGTTGTGCCTGAAAAACTTGAAATGCTTGATGGTCTTTTTGATAAGGTTGGAAGTGGTAAATCGATGTTGCACGAAGCAACAGAGGCTCACCAAGGAGGTTTGATTTCACTTGCAACTGGTAAACCTGCAAAACCAAAATATATTGGAACAGATAATTCTATATATGACATGGCTCATATGCGTGCTACACTTCAACCTGGTCATGGTAAATTGCTCAAGGGGCAAATAAATGCTGCAATGAGTGCAAAAATAATGCATCAAACATGGACTAAATTTAATAAATATTAATGATGAAAATCTTATCTGTTTTTACCTTAAACTTTCTTTTGCTATTAAAGATTTTTTCTTGTGACACTATTAAATCCCATGTTTATTGGAATGGCAATATTGAGTTGTCTGAAAATCTTGTAATAACTGATGGTGGGTTTCTTGAAATTAGTGAAGGAACATTCATAGTTATAAAAAAACCAATACAAATAAATATCATCGGTAAAGGTAGAATTATAGCCAAAGGGAGTGAACGATATCCTATTATTTTTAAACCTCAGCTTAATGAAAAAGACACTTTCCCTTTTATTTGGTGTGGAATATATTTTTATAATATTGATTCCGATTCTGAAAAATCAGTGATTGAACATTGCATATTTGAATATTGCTTTAATGCTATTCGTTTTAATACCTCATTTAATCCTGTATTGACAAATCATTGTTTTCAAGATGAAAAACACATAATGCCTATTCGTGTGATAGCTAAGGGTTTTGATTTGTGTCAATGTAAACATCATGCAGATTCTCTGTTTGTAAAAGCTTCAATTCTGGAAATTTACGATTTGAAAAAAGCGTATGTTCTCAAATTGAAAAATAATGAATCAGATCAAAATTATATTGTTATTTCAAGGACAAACAATCGAAAACTTGCTGTAAAAATAAAAAAAAAGGAAATGTATGATTTTCAATTGTATCCAGAAAATAAAAACCAAGGCATTGGTGGCAGTGTTAGCTTTTATAGATATTACTATTCAAATAACAAATTTATTGAGTTTCCTTATAATTATTCTGATGGAAACGTTTACATCACACCCAATTTAGACGGCTTGTACTACATTCCACCAGAAAAGGTAAAGGAATAAAGTTCACAAATATTTGAGAGAGCATTTTTTTATAAATTGAAATAAATCATTAGCTTTGTGAAAAAACTATACCAATGGATAACTTGCAAAAATCGGAATATCAACAGTTTTTAGCCGACATTAAAGCCAAAGTTCGACAGTCGCAACTGAGGGCAATGCAAGCGGTTAACAACGAATTAATTGGATTGTACACTGATATTGGTCGTATGATTGTTGAAAAGCAAGAAAATCTTGGATGGGGTAAATCAATTGTCGAAAATATAGCTAAAGATTTACAAACTGAATTTCCGGGCACAGAAGGGTTTTCTTCTCGTAACTTGTGGCGAATGAGAACGTTTTATTTGGAATATAAAGATAGTGAAAAACTGCCAACGCTGGTGGCAGAAATTAGCTGGTCGCATAATATTGTATTGATTGAAAAATGTAAAGGCCTTATAGAGAGAGAGTTTTATATTCGAATGGTTAAAAAGTATGGGTGGTCAAAAAGCGTTTTAATTCATCAAATAGAAAGCAAAGCGTACGAAAGATTTTTGCTAAATCAAACCAATTTTGACAAATCGTTGGATGAAAAATTAAAAAATCAAGCAAAGTTGGCAGTAAAAGATATCTATAATTTTGAATTTATAGAATTGGCAGAAAGTTATTATGGAGGTAAAATTGCCCAAAAAACAAGCAAATCTTCTCCTCGTCAAGGAATAGTTGGATCTACTTATGATAGAGCTCATAATATGGCAAATAAAATTTCTTTGGGTGGTTTTCAATCAGAAAAACAATTTAAAACAGTTCCTGATTTCAAAACAAAATCAACTCGCTTAGTACACAGTCATACAACCTATTCAAGAACTTATGGCACACATTAAATGTAATTTCAATTTATTTATATTATTATTAATATCTGCTTGTTTTGTATCTTGCAATCACAACAAGCCTAGCAAGTATGGTGTTCGTTTTGAAAACAAAAAAACTCAATCGCAAAAATCACAATTTGTTAGATTTTTAGATGAACTGAATTTTGGTGATTTTGAACATGCTGATAAAAGAGGAAAAATATCACATTTAGATGATTGTCTCTATATTTCTAATGATAAACTATTGTTACCTGATACTATTACTGGAGTGTTTAAAATTAAAAATATTATTGAAAAGAAAAACAATTATCAAAATGTAAAAAATAAAATAGTGAAAAAAAATATTTTTTTCATTGATTTAGAATTTTGTGACTCTTTGATAAAACATCCTCAAAACATTAGATTGATTAGCGTTCCAAACAGTAGTGCAAATATCGGAAAGACAATAAACATTGGCGATAAATATGAGCTTGTTTTGTATTCATTTTTCAAACATGATTGCTGTACAAGCCTTTACGAAGGAAATTACATAACGTCAATTTCAAATCATCACTATTTTTTGAGTTTTGCTTTTACTAATATTTGGATTGTTTCTGTAAATTTTTGTAGTTATAATTTTTTCGAAAGCCCCAACCTCGACGGCTTATACTACATTCCACTAGAAAAAGTAAAACACAAATAATGTGTTTGTAGATGCTCTTAATTTGTCAAAACCAATAATAATCACTTGCAAATTATCCGTTATTAACGGTTAATTTTGCTGACCCATGTAATAAGCTATATTTCAATTTGTTATAAATATTCAAAGTTTAACCAAAAGTTAAATATATTTTTGGTGCTGTTTTTTATCATTATATAAATTCATCCGACCGAAGGGAGGATACCATTTTGTTCCCGCATAGTGAAATATCAACGTCAAAAAATCAGGAAATTTGGCTTCTTATGATGTCAAGGCAATTTGGAATGCAATGGAAAATTGCAGAAAGCAGCAAATCGAATCTTAGCGTTTCGGCGTTTCGACTCCGCTCAACGACCGAAATCAGCTCAACGACCAAAATCCCAATGAAACAGAAAAAAAGTCGCTAAGTTTTAGAATACTCGCTGTTTCATGAATTTTCTTAATGAGATTTGAAAATCTGAGCTGTTCGACGACGATTCGCTAAAAAAGCACAGATATTTCAAAAATCATTTATGTGCTTTTTTGCGAATCTAGAAGTTCTCAGATTTTAAAGCCAAATAACTCGATTTTTAGTTGATTTTCGACAGCGGGAGAAGCGCATTTGGTTACTTTTTGCGTTGGAACCGAGCAGCAAAGCAGCGAGCTCATGAGTACCTTTAAATAAAAGTTACGTAAAGAATCGGTATTTATATTCCGATAGAGTTTCTGTTAGAGTACAAGAAATTAAACGAATTGTGCTCTTACAGAAACCTTTTCGGAACTTGAGGACGGAAAGAAAGATATCTTTAGAGGTAAATCAAAATTCGCTCTCACACTCACACTATTTTTGCCTGTTTGGCTTGAGGACGGGAAAAAAGCTGTTTTCAGGGAGTTTTAAATTTATACTATTTATATCGATTATGTTGAAAATCAATGGAAAACAAATCTATAAAGTCAAAAAAAAACTTAAATGTGTTTTTTGAAAACAATATCTCAAATTTAGAGATTTGTTTATAAATTTACTATATTTGTACCAATAAACTCAAGGCATATGACAAATTGGCTTGTAAACACCTACGATGCTGCTGGCGAACGCACTTTGAAGCTCACTGGCAATTTTGAAGAGATGAACATTAACGGACAATACAATATAAATGCTTATAATTTAAACACTTACACGCTTTATACCAGTCCGTATATGGTTATTGACCCAAAAGCAAAAGGCTACACCAAGCACTACTACATCGAAGCCGACCGTTTTGTTTCCAAAATTGGCGGCGGCATGGCAAATATTAATTACAATATAAGGGAGGACCATGTTTATGGAATGGATATTAATGATCCGAGTGATTATGAACATAAATCACGAGATTTATTTGAAGATGGAATGATGTTTCGTCATTTCGATATAATAGATGTTCATGCGGAGGTGATTAAAGATTATGATTTTAGGCAAATCAGTAAGTTTCAGGAGTATGATGAAGTTGAGAAACATTTTTTCTTCTACCACAAAGACCATCTAGGTTCATCCACACAAATTTCGGATCGTGACGCTAATATCATCCACCATATCGAATACATGCCCTCTGGCGAGCAGTTCTCCGAGCAACGCGATTATTGGAGTACGCCTTATAAGTTTAACGGTAAAGAGTTGGATGCCGAAACCGGGCTTTACTACTACGGAGCACGCTACTATACACCAGAGATTGGCATTTGGCTAAGCGTGGATCCATTGAGTGATAAGTATCCGAGCTTATCGCCGTATGCTTATTGTGCAGGAAACCCTGTAAAATATATTGATCCTAACGGTATGGAGATTGGAGATTATTACGACCAATTAGGTAATTTTTTAGGAAGAGATCAAAATGGTGATGATGGCAAAATACATGTAGTTACCAATTCTCAAGAAGCAGAGAAAATTGGAAATAATCATAAAAATGGGGAAGTAACTAACACAGGCGATGTAGAATCTGCTGTTACTTTACCAAGCAAAGCCGTAAGGCAAGAAATGGGCAAAGTAATTGGTATGGACATGAAGGATAATTTAAGAGAGTATGGAGGGCGAGTTCATGCTGATAGTGATGGAAATCCAATTACATTATGGGCACAACAAGGTCCTGTTTGGGATGGAGTATCCGATTATTCTGGTATTAACTTAGATAATTTAGTAAGTCCATCACCTAATAATATTGCTGAAAATTTGTATACATTTCATTCTCATTTTAGCGGAGTTATAGGCGGTAAAAGCATGGAGTCAAACCCTACCAATACTGATTTGAGTAATGCAACTATGAGGTCAACTTTTAAAATGCATTTTGTTTTTGGACTTGGAAAAGACCCAGGTAGTGGACAGGTTCACATGTACGATAGAACGGGAAATAGAGGCAGTTTTCCAATAAGTTCATTTTTAACCTTAGGCAAATAGCATGAAAAATATATGTATTATTGTAGCATGCATGTTGTTTTTTGACTTATCAGCTCAAAATTCTACTCACTTATCAGTTTTGTTTAAAATTGACAGTGTAAATGTAACTAATAAAATTGATAGAATAATTATTATTACAAATGATTCAATACGTAAAAAGGTTGTAATGATAAAATCTAAATCAAACATATTTGATTTTCGAAATATAACTTTTGATAATAACACTTTTCTTTTTATTGAGCACAAAAAAAAACTTTACTTTCTTACTGAAACATTCATGTTTAAAATGAAAGGAGAAAAAAAATTTGAAATGGATACTTTGTTTGTAGAATCTCAATATTTTAGTAAGCCTACTGAAATAGTATTATGGAATTGTAGAAGATTAAATGAAAAAGTACAAGGAGATTTTTATTTGAGTTTTAAAAATGAACATTTAGGCTATTCTTATCCCATTTTTAATCACAAAAAGTATTTTCGAAAGAACAAAAAGTTTTTAAAATACACATTGAAGGGAAAAGATTTTGAATTTAAGATGAAGCAGTGCCGATGAAAACAAATAACATCTTCTCCGAGCAGCATGATATCTGGGCAACACCTTATAAATTCAACAGCAAGGAATTGGATGCCGAAACCGGGCTTTACTACTATGGAGCACGCTACTACACGCCAGAAATTGGGATATGGCTAAGCGTGGATCCTTTGAGTGATAAGTATCCGAGCTTATCGCCGTATGCTTATTGTGCACTTAATCCGGTGATTTTTATTGATCCGGATGGGCGGGAGATATGGATAACTGGGGATGGTGCAGGCGAGGCTTTTAATCAATTGTCAAATCAGGTTAATAATATTACTTTAAGCATGAATTCAGATGGTAAGATAGAATATAAAGGGAAAGCTAAGACTAAACAAGAAAGGTTGTTGGTAAAAGCAATGGAAGATAAAAAAATTAAAGTTAATATTAAAACAATTTGCAATGAAAAAATTGATGACAACCATACTATAAGTGAAGGCGGTGGCTCTTTTTTTGGAAATACTGTTAACAAAGAAAATGGACAAGCAAAAAGTGTAGAAGCTACACAGTATGTTAATCCTGAAATAACTGCCTATTGGGATACTAAATCTGGAGATAGGGTAACAGGTGGATTAATGCTTCATGAAGTTGCAGAAGCTTATTATGGTGGAAAAATTGCATTAAAAAATGGGAAAAGTTCACCACCAGCTGGATATGAAGGAACAAGTTTCAATCAAGCACATAAAGCAGCAAGTAAAATTTCGAAAGGAGCATTAATTAGAACCGAAATTGATGCTCATCTTCCAGGTATTTCAATTACTTCTCGTAATATATTACATCCTAGTCAAAGCAGATACATAAGTGGAGACAATATGAATGGTTCATTTACAAGAAAACGATAATCAATATGCTTATGAATAAAAAAAGTATGATAAGTGTTTCTCTATTTATTTGTTTTGTTATTTTTTCTGATATTAAAATTGAGGCTTCAAATTATGAAAAGAATGATACTATAAGGGGATACTTTGAAATAATTCAAATCAAAAAACTAAGAGGGTTTGGCAACAAAAATAATGATAATTGCAAAAAAAAATATTCATTTATAAAAGGGAAAACAATATATGATGACAATAAATTTGTCGGATTTAGAGGAAAAAAATGGCACTTGACAAAAATAAATACTTGCAAATTATATTTAATAATGGCTAGACACATTTCAACTGGAAGAGTTGTTAATATAATCTCTTTTGAAATGAAATCTGATTATGATGAAAAAATAAAAATAAATAATCAATATTATTTGACAGTTTTTTCAATTACAGACTTTGATTTAGGTTATCATTCTGTAATTTATGACAGGATAACAATTGATAGTGTTTTTATTAAAGAAGTTGTAATTGATTGTTGTGACCCTAGAATTTTTAAATCAACAAATATTAGGGGATTGTTTTACAAGCGTAATTATGATGAGTGAGTACCAATACAATTACAACCAGCTCATCCAAACCACCTACCCCGACAACCCCGAAATGAACGTAAGATATACTTATGGCGATCCAAGTTCGGGCAATCAGGCGGGGCGTTTGCTCTATCAGGAAGATGCTACCGGAATGCAACAATTTTCGTATGGAAAATTAGGAGAAATTACAAAAAATGTTCGTACATTTGTTTTGCCTAATTATGAATTTTATACCTTTAAGATGGAATGGGAATACGACTCATGGAACCGCATTAAGAAAATCACCTATCCCGATGAAGAAATTGTAACTTATAATTACGATAGAGCTGGTATGTTGATAGAGGTTGTGGGTGATAAATCTTCAAATGGTTATGGTTATCTTAAAAATCAAGGATATGATAAATTTGGCAATAAAAACATGATGGTATACTATAATGGGATTCGTACATTTTACGATTACGACCCATTAAACCGCAGATTGCAACATTTGTATGGTTTAGATTCACAGGATGATACTGTGCAGAATGTAATGTATTATTATGATGCTGCCAACAACATTACCAAGGTTGAAAAATCTGCCGAAAGAGGTGTAGGAGGTGTTCCTTATTCTACAACCATTACATATCAGTATGACGATTTATATAGAATGACTGGTTCGGAAGGTTTGATGTTGTATAACAACAATGGGAATTACATATTTAGGATGGGTTTAGCTTATTCGCAATCGGGAAATATTTCACGCAAACAGTTAGATTCTCAAATTTTGACAGTGAACGGTGATGAAAATAAAGTTTACGATTTCAATTATGCTTATCAAGGAACACAGCCTCATGCATTGTCTAGTTTAAGTTATGATTATGGAAACAAAGTGTATGAGTGGACACCCAATGGCAATATGCAAAAAGAGGAAGATTTTTATAGTGGCTCGTTGGTAGCAACACGAAAAATGCATTGGGATGAAGAAAACCGTTTGACGACCCTTTTGGATGTTGATAAAACTTTAAATTATTACACCTACGATGCTGCTGGCGAACGCACTTTGAAACTCACTGGCAATTTTGAAGAGATGAACATTAACGGACAATACAATATAAATGCTTCTAATTTAAACACTTACACGCTTTATACCAGTCCGTATATGGTTATTGACCCAAAAGGCTACACCAAGCACTACTACATCGAATCCGACCGCTTTGTTTCTAAAATTGGAGGCGGCATGGCACATATTAATTACAATATAAGGAAGGACCATGTATATGGAATGGATATTAATGATCCGAGTGATTATGAATATAAGTCACATCATTTATTTAAGGATGGAATGATGCATCGCCACTTCGAATACGTCCAAGTAAATGATGAGATCATTGATGATTTGTGTTTTAGTTTTATAAAAGAATTGCAGGAGTATGATGAAGATGAGAAATTTATTTTCTTCTACCACAAAGACCATCTGGGTTCATCCACACAAATTTCGGATCGTGATGCTAATATCATCCATCATGTAGAATATATGCCAAGTGGCGAGCAGTTTTCCGAGCAACGGGATCACTGGGCAACTCCTTATAAATTCAACTCCAAAGAGCTGGATGCCGAAACTGGGCTTTACTACTACGGAGCACGCTATTATACACCTGAAATTGGCATTTGGCTAAGCGTGGATCCGATGAGTGATAAGTATCCAAGTTTATCACCTTATGCGTATTGTGGGAACAATCCTGTGATGTTGGTGGATCCGGATGGGAGAGAGATATGGATAATTGGAGATGCTGCTAGTGAGGCTTTTAGTCAATTACAAAACAAATCAAATTTGAAATTATCGATAAATTCAGAAGGCAAGGTTGAGGCTAAAGGAATTGCATGGACAAAAGCAGATAGAATGATAAAAAAAGCTTCGAAAGACCAGAATGTTAAAGTAAATATTGAAGCAAAAAATTCAAATACATTTGATGGATGGGATAATAAGGAATATAAATATAAAGATGATTGCGGAGGTGCATATGGTGGTTCAGTTGTATCAGATGATGGCAAAGTTAATGCGCATCAATATGTAAACCCTTCGAGATTAGGTGCTATGGATAAAGATGTGGGTGATAAACAAACAGGCGGTTATATGTTGCACGAAGTTGCAGAAGGCTATTATAGTGGGATTATTGGTAAGAAAACAGGTGGAGACAAAATTGGAGGTTCAAATTATGATAAAGCACATCAAAGGGCTAATAGGATTTCTGGTGGCGGATATACCCCATTCAACATGAAGATTTCCAATGCTCCAATTCTAAACTTTCACAACAAAATCAACAATCATATTCCTTCACCAACTGGTTATTTTAAAAATGCGACTAATCGAAGTTTTAAACTTAGGACAGAATAAACACTTATGAAAAAAATACTTTTATTAATTTTGTTTTTTCTTATTGGATTTTTTCAAATTATATATTCTCAAAAGATTCAAAACAATAAATATGGTGCAAACACTCTGTTTGAATCAAATAAGAAAAAATCATCTAAAGAGAATTTGATTGACTGTATAAATTATTACAAGCAAAACTTTGACGGGAAAACGCCATTTTGTAGTTTATATAATAATAGTAATACGGGAACAAATTGCACTGAATTACCAAATTTAAAAGATACAATTGTTGATATTTATGAGTTTATAGAATGTATTCGTATGCCTAAATCATATTTGGTGTTAGGCGGAAATGTAAGGAAGATTGTATCTTATAAATTGCTTTTTGAAGATAGTGAAAATAATATGATTCAGATATTTTCAATTAATCAAAGGGATAATAAATGCTCTGATTTGAAAATTGGAGAAAAATACAAATTGAAACTTATTTCATATTTTGGTAAAGATACAAGATGTGTATACTCAGGATTTACGATTAGTTTATTAATTGATGATGTTTGGATTCAAAATGTAAAAATTGGAGGGTTAAATACGTATTTATCACCAAATATTATTTCAAGATGTTATGTTGAAATAGAAAACTGAAGAGTATCTTTGTATTATTGAATAATGTTTAAGATTCAAATCTAAGATTAAAAAAAAATAAGATAAAATGAGCTCCAACATCATCCATGTAGAATATATGCATTTCGACAAGTTCAATCTGCCACCCACTGGCGAGCAGTTTTCCGAGCAACGCGATTGGTGGAGTACTCCATATAAGTTTAATGGAAAGGAGTTAGATTCTGAAACAAATTTATACTACTATGGTGCTAGGTATTACACTCCAGAAATTGGGATATGGCTAAGCGTGGATCCTTTGAGTGATAAATATCCGCATCAAAGCAATTACATGTATTGCAGTGGTCGTTTGGTAAATGTAATTGACCCAGATGGAATGGATGAGTGGGATGTAAATGTTAGTGGAAATGTTGTAAAAAGAATCCCAAATGATAAAAAAGATGCATTTCATATGGTTGATGACAAAGGGAAAAGAGTAGATGGTAAATCTATTGAATTTGAAAAAGGAACGATACTTGGAAGAGTAAATTATAACAAAAATTACGGAAAAGAAAATAAAAACAATGATATATATGCGGTAAACAATAGTAATGACGGTGAAAAATTACATCAATTTTTCACAGAAAATACGAATGTTGAATTTGCAAGGTTTGATTTAAAAAATAGTGGAAAGGAGATTAATACTATTAGCACCTCTCATGATGTAGGAAGTGATTATAGTAGTGGAGATATACTCAAGTATTTAAAAAACATAGGTGGATTAAGTTCAGTTGACAACTTTGACCACAATCACCCTAATGATAATCCTACTCCTTCTGGTTTTAGAAAGGGTGATAAAAGAGGTGACAGGTTTTTTATTGAATCAATTGAAAAAGCTAATCCAAATGCAAACTTTAGAATTAATATAAAAAGTAAACCCGGTGAATATCAATATTATAACAGTCTGGGGCCAATATTAAAACCAGTTTCAATATCACAAAAGTAATAATATGAAATCAAATCTTGGTCTATTATTTTTATTTTTATTTATAATCATCAGTTGCAACAAATCTAAAACTGTAAAATTCGATAAACTTGATTTTTTATTTATCAATCAAGACACTTTGTTTGAAAAAAAAATTCCATTATTAATATTAAACAATATTCATAATGACATTTTTGATAGAATAATTAATAATGAAAAGAAATGTGTGTATTATCAGGAAAACTCAACATGCTTTGGCATTAGATCTCAAATAATTGGAAAAGACACAATGTTATACTTTCATTCAATAAACTACTTTTTGACAGATTTTTCAGATGATATTGAAAATTCAATTGAAAATTATTTCGGATGTATTAGATATAATGGTTTTAGTTTTTTTTGCTTAAATAACTGTGATAAATACACAAATCTGTATCATGAAATAAATGATTCAATTACGATTAAAAATTCAATTTATCTATACATGAACTATGATTCTTATATTGATGATAGTCGTTCAATATATAGTTTTTTTGTTCGAAATAATAATCTAGTTAAACACATGGAAAGCATATGTGCTCATTAAGGAAAATAGTATTTAATAAGCAATGGGTTGATAAATATCCGAGCCTTTCTCCCTTTGCTTATTGTGCGAACAATCCAGTGATGTTGGTGGATCCGGATGGGAGGGAGATTACTGATTATAGGAATTTGAATGGTACATTATTTCATGTTGAGGATGGATCAAGCGATGTCAAAATTGTATTAACAGGAAATAATTCCCAAACTGAAATGCAAAAAGCCATATCGAATGGTGAAGTTGTAGATATGCCTTGTAAAAGTGTATTAACAACATTTGATAATATATATACCAAGACAGATGACAAGAATACGGAACATTACGCAGCAGGTGACGATTTTGGTAATATGTCAGATGTTTTTGAAGGTCAAGATGGAATGGTTGATGCAAAAACGATTCGAAAAGCTAGAATTAACTTGCTTGAAAAAGGAGGTGAAGGCACAACTTGGGATGTTCATTCTCACAATAAAAGTTTAGATAAATCTGGAAAAATTAGTGATGTTGGATCCCCTAAAGTTTCAGAGAATGATAAACAAACCCCAAATAAATTTGGGGTAATACTTGGATATGGTTTTAAAGGACCCAGCTTTAACTCCTATGGTGGAGATAAGGAAACAAACCGAAGAATTGGTTTTTATAATTCCAAAGGACAGATTGGTTCATCAAATGGTTATAATTATGAAAAATTTTCCAACGTTGTTAGGACATATGGATATTAAAAGAGCAATATTGTTAGCATCGATTGTATTGTTTTTAAGCTCTTGTAAAACAATCAATAATAGCCATAATAATGTTTCTGTTGAGAAATGTAGAGATATTTGTGTTTATTACAAAAACAAAAATATTGAGTTTCACTTTACGCCACATTACACTACAGGTTATCATGAAAAGTATTTCCCTATTTCTTTTGTAGTATCTTTACCTAAAGGAATAAAAAGATATTTGAGAATTAATGAAGATTTTTTATTTCAATATAAAAAGAAACAAATTGTTGTAATTAATCAACATCCTTTAAAGGAAGATATGGATATACTTGACACTATAATTATTCCTTCGCAAAACATGATTGAAAAATATATAGATGGTTTGGACAATGAAATTCAGGGAATTCTATATAATGAAAACCTATCATCTTTGAATCGAAAAAGAAAATCATTGATTATTAGAAAATGTCGAATAGAGATTTTGTTATTGAACATTAAACCTTCTCATTTTAATACATTTGTGAACTTAATAAATGAAT
>Ga0265295_1006888_pt1 | contig 13456 bp, 13 predicted proteins | sample Munlansysbiofilm_FD_192503 | JGI IMG/M metagenome (GOLD analysis project Ga0265295, IMG submission 192503) | Leachate microbial communities from a municipal landfill in Southern Ontario, Canada - Methane capture system biofilm | ecosystem: Engineered > Solid waste > Landfill > Unclassified ... | reverse complement strand
GACATCCTGGTGGCAACGACGGTGATCGAGGTCGGGGTGGATGTGCCCGAAGCAACCGCCATGGTGATCGAACATGCCGAACGCTTCGGTCTGGCCCAGCTTCACCAGTTACGCGGCCGCATCGGACGGTCGGAACGCCCCTCGATCTGTCTGCTGCTTTACGGGGGACCGCTGGGGGAAACCGGACGGGCGCGGCTGAACATCATCCGCGACACCGAAGACGGCTTTCTCATCGCCGAAGAGGATTTGCGCCTTAGGGGATCGGGCGAAATTCTGGGCACCCGCCAAAGCGGGCTGCCCAGTTTCCGCATCGCCGATCTGGCCCATCACGGCGATCTGCTCGCCATCGCACGGCGGGACGCGCAGCGGACTCTTGAAACCGATCCTGCCTTGTCAGGCCCTCGCGGCGAGGCGCTGCGCACCCTGCTCTATCTTTTCCGCCAGGACGCCCTGGTCAGGACGCTGCGTTCGGGGTGACCGGAACCGGCAGATTAGCGGCAGGGGTGACGATGCCGGTCGAGATGACCAGCTTCAGCCCTTCTTCGACCGTAAGACTGAGCGGTTTGGTGTCGCTGCGCGGCAGATAAAGCAGAAAACCCGAGGTCGGATTGGGAGTCGTCGGCACGAAGACATTGACGATTTCCTCTTCTGGATCGATCGCGCCCGCCACCTCGCGGATGGTATCGCCGGTGATGAAAGCGATGGTCCACAGGCCGCGCCGGGGATATTCGATCAGCACCACCTCGCGGAAGGCCTGGGTCTTGTTCGCAAGCACTGTCTCAAGAAGTTGCTTCAAGGTCGAGTAAATACTGCTTAAAATGGGCATGCGCGCGATTACGGCCCCGCTCAGGCGCAGCCAAAGCTGTCCCGGCAGACCGGCCATCAGCGCGCCGATCACGGTCAGGACGACGACGACCAGAACCAGCCCCACACCGGGCATCCCCCACAATCCCGGGTTCCATTCCGGTGGAATCAGCGGCCTGACCTGCTGATCGACAAACGAAATAAACCGCCAGGCAATATAGAAGGTGATCGAGATCGGGGCCGTGACCAGGATGCCGGTAAAGAAGCACCCCCGAAGCCTTATCATCAACGAGCGGAAAAAAGAGCGTTTCGGGGCCTGATCTGATGCGTCGTCCATGATCCTCGTCCGGGCGGTGGCTAAAAAGCGTCTTCAAGTTTCCGTACTGTCTGAACCAATGTCAACGAAGGCGGGAATCCCCGGACTGTGCCGCCGGGACGCTCTCTGCTAGACTGAGCTGATCATGGATCACCTGAATGCTCCCATCGCCGGGGTCGGCGCGGTCGTCTGGAAAAAGAACAAGGTTCTGCTGGCACGCCGGGGGCACCCGCCCAAAGCAGGCTCCTGGTCCCTGCCCGGCGGCAAACAAAAACTGGGGGAAAGCGTGCAGGAAGCGACCCTGCGCGAAATCGACGAGGAAGCCGGCATCCGGATTCGCATCGTCGATATCGCCGCCGTGGTCGACCTGATGGATCGCGATGACCAAGGACAGGTCCTTTATCATTATACGGTCGTCGATCTGGTGGCGGAGTGGGTCGCGGGCGATATTCGCGCTGGCGACGACGCTGCCGAAGTCGCCTGGGTGCACCCCGACGATTTCGATTCCTTTGGCCTTAGCGACGATGTCCGCCGCGTGATCGCCCTGGCCGCCTCGAAACGCCTGCCTCAGGATCTGGAAGACGAACCATGAGCCCCAAAGCGCCGACCGCGGCGGGTGGGCCTCACCCTTCTGCTGCTTGTTTGGATATGATCGAGCGGCTGATCGCCATCGACACCACCAGCGACAAGTCCAATCTCGATGCCATCGCCCTGATCCGCGGCCATCTCGAACCCCTGGGCGCGCGATTCCTGGAAACCTTCGACGAGGACCGCCGCAAGGCCAATCTTTACGCCATGCTGGGGCCGGAGAACACGCCCGCCATCCTGTTGTCCGGCCATACCGATGTGGTGCCGGTGGGTGGACAGAATTGGAGCAGCGATCCCTTCCGCCTGACACGACGCGGGGAACGCTATTACGGACGCGGCAGCGCCGACATGAAATCCTTCCTTGGCCTGGCGTTGGGACTGGCCCCCGAATTCGTCCGGCGCGGTCTCGTCACCCCGCTTCATTTCGCCTTTTCCTATGACGAGGAAAAAGGCTGTATCGGCGTGCGCGGCCTGATCGAGGATCTTGCCCGTCTGCCGGTCAAACCCCGGCTTGGCATCGTCGGCGAACCGACCGGCATGGTCGTGACCGCCGGGCATAAGGCCAAACGCGCTTTCCGGGTCCAGGTTCAGGGGCAAGAAGGCCATTCTTCGCTGGATCAAGGCGTCAATGCCGTCCTTGCCGCCGCCGAAGCCGTCGCCGGAATCGGACGGATGCAGGAGGTGATCCGGCGGAACGGGCCCTATGATCCGGCCTATGCCCCACCTTACACGACACTTCATACCGGACGGATCGATGGCGGCGTCGCGCTCAACATCGTGCCCGGACATTGCTGGTTCGATTTCGAAATTCGCGCCCTGCCCGGCGACAGCATCGACGGCATCGATGCCGATATCCGCAGCTTCGTCCGAACCCGGATCGAACCTTGGATGAAGGAAAAAGCCCCCGATTGCGGCTTTTCCTTCACGACGCTAAGCGACACTGTCGGTTTTGCCCTGCCCGACGATCATGAAGGGGTCGTTTTTGCCGCCGATCTGGCCGGAAACGCGCATCTGGCCCATGCCAGCTTCAGCACCGAGGCCGGCCTGTTCACCCAGGCCGGCATTCCGTCCATCGTCTGCGGACCAGGATCAATCGATCAAGCGCACAAGCCGGACGAATATATCGAAGGCGCGCAACTGACGGCGGGTGAAACCTTCTTGCGCCGGCTCATGGACCGCATCTGCGGTTAAACAGCGTTGCGCGGCGGGCAATTGCGATCCCGACCGGAAAATGACACAATCCCCCGATTGAACATGGGGGAGGGCAGGACCGGCACATGGCCGATGAGCGAAACAGCCGTTCGGGCGGCGGGGGAACGTCGTCTCAAGACGCGGGCCCGATGCTCGGCGGAACGTCGACGGACACCATCCGCCGCGATGTCGAAATGACCTTCGGCACCGACATCGTCGATCAAGACAGGCTGGAACAATTGGCCGAGCGGATCTGGCAGACCGTTCCGCCGGCGCAGCGCCCTACTTTCCGGGCCGAAGACTGGCAGCACGCCATTCATGCGCACTGCGCGTCCGCCCTCGCCATGGCCGAACAGCGGCTGGAAGAGCACAAGACCGACGATCGCATGCTTGCCGCAAAAATCCGGGTGCTGCGCAACGGGTTCGCCCAGCAGGTCGTCCGCGCCATGAGCAATGTCGCCGCGAAATACCGCAACGGCGGCTGATCCTTAAGTTCCCCATTCCGGTTCAGGATTTCTTGCCGGCGGGCGGACTCCATTTCCGGACCTGAACGGCTTGACCATGCTGCGACAGCAGCATACGCGGCGGCACCACGGAATCGGCCGTCGGCAGGCCGCTGCCGTCCGGCATCGCTTTGCGTCCGTAGAAAGCGGCCATTTCCTTCAGCCCGATAACGCTGCCCTCGCCCCGCGCCAACGCATCCTGAAAAGGGGTATGCCCCATCGTCAGCTTGCTGAGATAAGCCGCTGAATGATGGCCGAAGCGACGCCAGATCGCGTCGAGAAAGGTCCGCGCGGTTTTGGGCAGCGGCTTGCGCTCGAAGGATGGAATGGCGGTCTCGAACAGACGGAAGACGCCCGGTTCAACCGGTCCCAGGCTGTTGGCGACGAACAGGGCCGGCATCAGCATCCGCCCGTCATAAGCGACAGCGAAATAGGCCTGAGACAGGTAAAGCAGACGCTGCAGCTTCTGCGGTTGCATATATTCGCCCGTCTCCAGCGCACGGTCGATGAACCAGAACGCCGCATCGAAGCTTGAATCCACCAGCGCCGCCATCCTGCCCCGTCCTTGATCACACGCTTGACACCGCACCATAACGCCCCGGCGCGGGCGCGCCAACCCTTGGGCCGATCAAAAGGATTAAGCCCTTCCCCGCACCCCTGCCGGCAGGGTATGAAACGGCATGACGTCGCCATCTTCCTCACGCTTTCTGCCTCTGATCCTGGTCATCGGTTTCGGCCTGCTGATGGGGCTTATCCCGGTTCTGGTCAAGCTTGCCGCCGAAAGCGCCGTTTCCCCGTCCCTGTTCGCCATCGTCCAAGCCAGCGGTGCGGGCTTGGTCATCCTGGCACTGTGCCGTATTCTCGGCCATCGCCTGTCCCTGGACCGGCGGAGCATGCGCTATTACGCCATCGCCGGCCTGTCCGGCATCGCCCTGCCCAACGAGCTTCTGTTTCTATCCGTGCCCCATCTGGGCGCGGGCCTGATCGCCATTCTTTACTGCTTTCCACCGCTGATCACGCTGTGCATGGCCTTGGCGATCGGCATGGAGCGGCTTAATCTTTGGCGTGCCGGCGGCATCCTGCTCGGTTTGGCAGCATCCCTGGCGATCACCCTGCCAAAAGGCAATCTGAACGCCGATCCTTTCTGGCTGGCCATCGCCATGAGCGCGCCCTTGTCGCTGGCTTTCGGCAATATCTATCGCAGCCGGTCCTGGCCGCCGGGAGCAAAACCCCTGCCCTTGGCGGCGGGAATGCTGCTGGCCGGGGCGCTGTGGCTGCTGCCCGTGCTGCTGCTGACCGGCCTGACGGGTGAAACCGGCGCTCCCATCCTTCTCCCAACCGAACGGGGCATTCTGCTGCTGGCTTTCGTCGTCGCCATCACCGCCATCGGCTATGTCATGTTCCTGACCCTGCAACAGATCGCCGGGGCGGTCTATATGAGCCAGGTCGGCTATGTCATCACCGCTACCGGTCTGGCGATCGGGGTCGGATTTCTGGGCGAACAATATGGTCCCTGGATCTGGGTGGCGGTCGCCTTGGTTTTCGCTGCCGTCGCCTTGGCGACGATCCCGGGGAAAGCGCCGCCCGTCCGCCATTCGGATCCGTCATAGCGCGACGGATGGAAACGGCGTTCGCTTTGGCGTAGAACGGGAGCCTTTAAACGGACGGGATCCTTTTATTTTCAAGGAGAACAAAGGTCCATGGACGAAAAAATCATCGACGCAGCCATCCAAGACACCGTCGCCCTGACGGAAGCGGCGCGCGACTATGTCATCGCCAGTCAGGACCATGATTTCAAGGATCCGATGCAGCGCCTGACCGCGATCCGGCAATCCAGCCGTCTGACCAATCTGCTGACCAATATCCTGTCCTGGCTGATGTGGCACAAGGCCGCCGCCGTCGGCGAGATCGGTCCGGACGAGCTGGCGGTGAAAACGCAGGAATTTGAAGCTGAAGGCAGTCTGGAAAACGACCCTACCGGATTGCCTGAAGATCTGTCCGCGTTGATCCTGCGCGGCAACGATCTGTTCGCGCGCATGCGGGGCATTGCCCGCTCCGCCCGCCAAGCCTGACCGGCCTTGTCTATTCCCGGTATCCGCAATCGGCAAGCAGGACCCGCATATGCTCCGGCACGGGCGCAGTGACCATAATCGGCGGACGTTCGGCCCAATAGGGAATCTGGATGCGCCGCGACATCAGGTGCAAAAGCGGTCCCGGCCGTCCATAGACCGGATCGCCCAGCACCGGACATCCCAGCGCCAGCGCGCAATGCACGCGGATCTGGTGCGTCCGTCCGGTCAAGGGTTCCAATTCCAGCCAGGCCCGGTTGCTGCTCTCGCCCATCCGCCGCCAGTTTGTGCAGGCTGGGCTTCCCGCCGGATCGGACACCATCCGCCAGCCCGCGCGGCTGTTCTCCTTGCGCAAAGGCATCCTGATCGTTCCCACTTCCGCGCCGGGGATCCCTTCGACCACTGCCCAATAAAGCTTGCCGATCTGTCCGGCTCCGAACAGACGTCCCAGACGCGCGCGCGCCTTGTCGTGACGCGCCAGCACCAGGCAGCCCGACGTGTCGCGGTCAAGACGGTGCGCCGGACGCGGCGTCCGTCCCGGTTCGGACCAAAGCGATTCCAAAACGGATTCCAGATGAACGTGAGTCGATGGCCCGCCATGAACCGCCAGCCCCGCCGGCTTGTCGAGCACGACGATGTTGGAATCCTGGTAAAGGATGCGCTGCTTCAGTTCCTTGGGGGTCATCGCCGATCCTGCTATCATGGGGGATGTTTGCCTTTCCCGCTACGCCGGGACATCACCGCCTCATGGGCGGATTAGCGGTTCAAACCCCGAATTTCCAGGAAAAATCATGGCCGAGCTTCATTACGACGATTCTTTCATCAAGAACATCCTGTCCTCGACCAAAACCATCGCTTTGGTCGGCGCGTCGGCCAATGCCGAACGCCCCAGCCATGAAGTGATGCATTTCCTTCAATCCAAAGGATATCGCGTCATTCCCGTCAATCCGGGGCTGGCCGGCCAGGAACTCCTGGGCGAAACGGTGCGCGCTTCGCTTCGGGACATCCATGAGCCCATCGATATGGTGGACATCTTCCGCACCTCGGACGCTGTTCCCCCGATCGTCGAAGACGCCATCGCGATCAAGGCCAAGACCGTCTGGATGCAGCTTCACGTCCGCCACGACGAAGCCGCAGCCCGCGCCCAAGCCGCCGGATTGGCCGTGGTGATGGACCGCTGCCCCAAAATCGAATTGACGCGCCTTTCCGGCACCTGACAAGGCAAAATTCCGCCACTCTCGGCACCCCGCCGGGAGTGAAAACATGTGAGCCGACCGATGGCGACAGGAAAAACGGCTGAAAACGGCGTTTCCCGGCGCGAAGGATCGCCCCGGTCGGCTCGGCGTGAAACCCTCGCCGTGGCCTTGGTATCAACACTGCTGGTGTTGCTGCTGACCCTATCGGGCGTCTTCCTGATGGACCGCCTCTACCATCTGGGGCATGCCTGGGAAACCAGGACCGAGATCCACCGGGTCGTCGGCTATGGCGGCTTCATCCACAGCTTCAAAAAAGCGATCCTGCACCGCGACCGGACATTGGTGCCGGTCATGGAAGGCCAGATCGACAATCTCCTAAGAATCCTGGCGCTCTATGAAAAAACGACATCGGACCCCGAAGAAATCGAGGCCATCGACACCCTGCGCGACAGTTTTGCCCATTACCGGTCCGCTATCGGCCAGATCCCGATCCTGATCGATTCCGGCTACAGCCCGGAAGAAATCGCCGAACGGCTAGCCGTCGATGAACGCCCGACAATCGCTGCTCTGTCCATCCTCACCTCGGGCCGACGTGATGCCGATGGCGAAAACGTCGTCCCCGGACGAACACCTTTCGTCGATACCTTGCCCGCCGTCCTGTCCGGCGGCGCCCTGTTCCTGCTCATCGTCGGATTGGCGTTCTGGCTCTTGTCGCTGATCCGCCGCATGGTCCACGCCAATCAGGAAGCCTATCGCGCCCATGACCGGTTGTGGGAAGCCATCGACATCAACAACCGCATCATGGAGAACTCGTTCGCCGGCATCGCCGCCTACCGTGCCTCGGACGGACAATGCGTGCTTGCCAACGCCGCCGCCGAACGGATCGCCGCCGGATCGATGGATGGGCTGGTGGATACGAATTTCCGAACGTCGCCTTTCTGGCGGGACCGCGATCTTTTGATTTCAGCGGAATGGGTCATCGCCGAAGGATTGCCTCGGCGCGCCGAATTGCATCGGGTTTCGCCGTCGGGGCGCTCGATCTGGGTGGAATGCCACTTTTCGCGTTTCTATAGCGGCGGCGACGCGCATCTTTTGAACATCTTCCAGGATGTTTCGGAACAGAAGCGAGCCGAGGCCGGATTGCGCGATTCCGCCGAAAGGCTGCGCAATCTGCTGACCACCAGCCCGATCGGCACCGCCATCCTGCATCTGGATGGGCGCATCGATTTCGTCAATCCGCGCATGCTCGAACTGCTCGATCTGCCGGAACGAGCGCTTCAGGACATCAAAGCCCAGAATCTCTTCGACCTGCCCGAAGAATGGCAAACCATTCGGACCATTCTTCAAAAGGGCGACAGTCTGCGCGATTTCGAGACCAGACTGACCCGGCGGAAAGAAGAATTCGGGCCGTGGCTTTTACTGTCCAGCGAACCGGCATCCTTCATCGGCGCGGGCTGGCATGTCTTCTGGGCCTACGACATCACCGAGCGCAAACGGACCGAACAAGAGTTGGAAGAAAACCGGCAAGCGTTGGAACGTCAGGCGTGGAAACTCCGCAATCTGGCCGAAACCCTGGCCACCGAAAAGGCGCGCGCCGAAGTCGCTACCCAGGCGAAAAGCCAGTTCCTGGCCAATATGAGCCATGAAATCCGTACCCCTATGAACGCCATCATCGGGATGAGTTCCCTGCTCGCGCGGACCGATCTCGAGGACCGGCAGCGCAACTATGTCTCGAAAATCGGGACTGCCGCCTCGTCGCTCATGGAAATCATCAATGGCATTCTGGATCTGTCCAAAGTCGAATCCGGCCAGATCGCGCTGGAAATCCGTCCGTTCCGCTTGGACGATGTGCTGGCGTCGGTCAGCGATCTTTTGGCCCAGCGCGCCCAGGAAAAGGCGATCGAGCTGGTCTTCTCGGTCGGCAGCGACGTTCCCTCCCAACTGGTGGGCGATGCGCTGCGTTTGGGCCAGATTCTCACCAATCTGATCCATAACGCGCTTAAATTCACCGAAACCGGCGACGTTGCCGTCGATGTCGAACGCGCGGAGATTTCCAGCAGCCACGTCACGCTGCGCTTTTCGGTGCGAGACACCGGCATCGGCATGAATGCGGAGCAAACCAGGCTGGTCTTCCAGCCTTTTTCGCAGGCCGACAGCTCGATCACCCGCCGTTACGGCGGCACCGGCCTAGGACTTGCCATCTGTAAACGCCTGACCGAGGTCATGGGCGGCACGATCGGCGTTTCCTCGGAGCCGGGCCAGGGCAGCCGCTTCGTCTTCACCGCACGGTTCGGTCGCGTCGAGGATGCTCCGGAACCCCGGAAGGCGCCGGCTCCGGGGTTAAAAGTTCTGCTGATCGACGACAACGCACGGGCGCGGGACGCGCTTGCCCGGCAGCTTGTCGCCCTGTCCTGCGACGTCATCCGCCTGAGCGACGCCGCCAACGTCGTCGAGGAAATGCTTCGCGCCCGGCAAACGGGAATGCCCTATGGGCTGGTCATTTTGGACGCAGCCATGCCAGGCATCAACGGCGTCGAGGCGGTGCGGCGCATCAAAGCGATGCCGGAGCTTCGCGATTCCCCCATCATCCTGATGCCGCCCGCCTTCTGTCCCGACCAATGCATGGACCAGATCGACGCGCTGAATGTCGAAGGCATCCTGACCAAGCCGGTTATCCCATCGGCCCTGACCGAAATCCTGGCCAATCTGTTCGACGGAAACCGCCGTCTTCCGTCCGACCGCCAATCCGCCGGCCCGCGCGCGCCAACGCGCAGCCGGCCCGCGGTCAAATCCCTTCAGAACACATGCGTCCTTCTGGTCGAAGACGACCGGATCAATCAGGAAATCGCCGTCGAATTCCTGATCATCGCCGGAATCATCCCCGTCACCGCGTCCAGCGGCGAGGAGGCCATCGCGCTCGTCCAATCACGATCGCAGGAATTCGACGCCATTCTGATGGACGTCCAGATGCCGGAAATGGATGGGTACGAAACGACCCGGCGTTTATTCGCCCTTCCCGGAATCACCTTGCCGCCGATCATCGCCATGACCGCTCATGCCAGCGACGAGGACAAGCAGCGCTGTCTCGAATTCGGCATGGTGGATCATATCGCCAAACCGATCGATCCATCACGCCTGTTCGCCGTTCTGGCTCGGCATATCAGCGCACGCGGCGACCCGGCCTAATTCCGGAAAAGAAGAAAGCCGGGCCGCCTTGTTACCGCGCTGTTACGCCCCGCGCCGCGCCCAGCGTTGCTCGGCCGCCTTAAGGTGCGTATAGGCCAGGGACAGAAGAGGTGTCGCCACGCCGGCCCGCTCGCCCCGGGCGATCAGATCGCCCAACACGTGATCGGCCTCGACCGGGCCGCCTTTTTCCAGATCGCGCAGCATCGAAGCGGCGACGGTGGAGGACGGATCGGTCAGATCGGCGCGCACCTTCGCATACACCTCGGCGCGTTGCGCGTGGCTGCTGGCGGCGGCGACGGCGCGCACCTCGTCAAGGATGGTTTCGATCATCGGCGCGCCGCCCGCCGCCACGATCTCGCCGACATTGGCGCGCATCAGGCAGGTGACGGCGGCCAGGCTCGACAGGAACACCCACTTTTCCCACATCTCCTGCAGGATGATGTCGCTTGCCCGGCTGGCGAAGGCCGTCTTGCCGAACAAGGCGGCGATGGCCTGGACCCGGTCGCTCATCTGTCCGTTCTGTTCGCCGAACACGATCAGATGCACATTGTTCAGATGCAGGATTTCGCCTTTCGGCCCCAGGGTCGAGGAGATGGCGCACAGCCCGCCCAGGATTCGTTCCTCGCCAAAGCGGTCGTTCAGCCGGTCCAGATGCGCCATCCCGTTCAACATCGGCATCAGCGCCGAGTTCGGTCCCATGGCGGGGGTCAGGGATGCAATGGCGTTATCCAGGTCATAAGCCTTGCAGCTTAAGAAAACGAGGTCGTAGGGTGCTGCGATTTCTTCGGCCAGCACCGTTTTGACCGGAGCGGAAAAATCGCCCATCGGGCTTTTGATGACCAGCCCTGTGGCGGCGAGAGCCTCGCGGCGCTTGGGGCGCACCAGAAACGAGACATCCGCCCCGGATTGCACCAGACGCCCGCCGAAATAGCCGCCGATGGCCCCGGCCCCCACGATCAGAATACGCATATGCCGATCCCTCCCAATTTAAGTTTTCAAACACTCATTCTACACCCTTATTCGGAAATGGCGACGCCTCGCCCAGCCAACCGCACGATCCGAAACCGGACGCCATCGCTTCTGGCAAAGGCGCCTCGACGACGATCGGCGGCTTTTGATGGTAAAGCGGCAGTGATACCGACCGGGCATGCAGATGCAGATTGGGCGCGATCAGATCGGCGGTTCCCGCGCCATAGAAACGATCGCCGACGATAGGACAGCCGATCGACGCCAGATGAACCCGGATTTGATGAGTCCGTCCGGTCAAAGGGTGGCATTCCAGCCAGCACAGCCGCCCGCCCCGGCCCAGAACCCGCCATTCGGTCCGGGAAGGCTGCCCGGCGGCGTCCACCTTCATCCGCCAGCCATATTTCCGTTCCAATTTCGCTAGAGGAGCGTCGATCAGACCGGATTCCTCGGCGGGGCCGCCCACCACCAGCGCCCAATAGGTTTTCCGGACTTTGCCATGAGCGAACAAAGCGCCCAGTTTCTTCAGGGCTTGGCGATGGCGTCCAAGAACCAGACAACCCGACGTCTCGCGGTCTAGCCGATGCGCCAATTCAGGCGCATGAGGCAGGCCGAAACGCAACGCGTCGAGATAATGGCCGAGATGATCGTCATCGCGTCCGCTGGCATGCACCGCCAACCCGGCGGGTTTATCCAGCACCAGCATCATTGCATCCCGGAAAAGAACGCGTTCGACGATTTCGTCGGGGGTCATGATCTTCCTTTAGCCTGATTGAAAACAGCCGTCCGCCTAAATCCTGAAGAGCGCCCGCAAGGCGCGAACCCAACCGGGCGACGGGGCGAGATCGCCCTTGACGCCGGCCCGAGCCATCCAGTTCCGTGCGCGTTTCAATTCCCGGCGGCTGACGCCGAGGGACAGGGCCGGACGCCCCAAACAATTGGCGCAGCGCCCGCAAGGGGTTTGATCGGGATCGCCCAATTCACCCGTTAGAAAACGCATCAGACACCCATGATAGGCGGCATAATCCGTCATCCGGTCCCATTCCGCCAGACGTTGCCGGGCGCGGCGTTCCTGCTCCTCGGAATCGAGCGTGAAGGGATGAAAGGTTGGATGCCAGCGCCCGTTCGAACGCCGGATCGGCGGGGTTTCCGCCGCCGCCATTACCCGCAGGCAGGAACGAACCGTCGCTTCGGGCCAATCGAGCATGGCGGCAAGCGTGCGTTCGCTGATTCCGTCTTCGCAATCCTCGATGGCGTCGAGCGTTTCCCTCAATGCGGCTTGGGGCGGATAGGCATCCCCGATCAGACGGCGCGCCAATGCGTCATCCTCCGGTCCGGGCAGAAGCACGCCATGGGCCTGTTCCAGCGCGCGCCCGGCGCGTCCCACCTGCTGATAATAATGAGCCGGCGACAGCGGCGTCCCCAGGTGAAAGACGAAAGACAAATCGGGTTTGTCGAACCCCATGCCCAGCGCCGAGGTCGCCGTCAAAGCCTTGACGTGGCCTTCGCGCAGGGAATCCTCCAACCGGACTCGCTCACCGTCATCGGCCAACCCGGCGTGATAGGCCGGCGCATCGATTCCCCGGCTGGCAAGCCAGGCGGCAAGCTGTTCCGCCCCCCTCCTGGTCTGAACATAGACGATGCCGCTGCCTGGAAGCTGGGGCAATCGTTCCGCGATCCAGGCATAGCGGTGCGCCAGACTGGGCAAGGATACGGTTTGCAGCGCCAGCGATTTGCGGATCAACGGACCGGAAACGATCCGTCCCAATCCCAATTCGCGCTTCAGATCATCGATCACCCGGCTATTGGCGGTGGCGGTCGTCGCCAGGACCGGCGTTCCCGGCGACAGATTACCCGCAATCAGGCGGCGGATACGCCGGTAGTCGGGGCGGAAATCATGCCCCCAGTCGGACAGGCAATGGGCCTCGTCGATCGCCAGCAGGGAAACTCGCGCCAAGGCGTTCTTGAGACGGGGGTTCGTTCCGTCGCAAGAAGCCAGTTTTTCCGGAGACATCATCACGATATCGGCCGAATTATCGGTCAGCGCCGCGCCGATATCCTCCCAGCCGCCGCCATCCGCCCCGGCAAAAGCGCGGGCGTCGATCCCAAGGCCGCGCGCCGCCGACACTTGATCGCGCATCAAGGACACCAGGGGCGATATCAGCAGAACCGGTCCCTCGCCCCGGCCACGCAAGCCCAGCGCCGCAGCGAAATAAACCAGGCTTTTACCCCAGCCGGTACGCTGGATCAAAAGCACGCCGCCCTCTTCCCGCTTATCCAGCAGGGCCGAGATCGTCTCCCACTGACCGGGTTTGAAACGCGCGATCCGCCCCTGGCTGCGCGCCGCCAACAGGGTCCTAAGGCCGTCTTCGACGCGGGGCATAAGGTTGGTCAGTCTTGCCCAAGACGCGGGCCACGCATCGCCTTGACGGCGGAACGCTTCGCCTTGGCATCAAGACGGCGGGTTTTCGAGGCCAAGGTCGGACGGGTCGGACGGCGGGTCTTGGGCCGTTGCGCCGCCTGCTCCAGCAGCGCGACCAGCCGCGCCAGAGCGTCGCGGCGGTTGGCTTCCTGGGTGCGATAGGCATAGGCTTTGATGATCAGCACGCCGTCCTGGTTCACACGCCGGCCGGCCAA
>Ga0265295_1006886_pt1 | contig 13460 bp, 11 predicted proteins | sample Munlansysbiofilm_FD_192503 | JGI IMG/M metagenome (GOLD analysis project Ga0265295, IMG submission 192503) | Leachate microbial communities from a municipal landfill in Southern Ontario, Canada - Methane capture system biofilm | ecosystem: Engineered > Solid waste > Landfill > Unclassified ... | reverse complement strand
ATCCAACCAAGGCGAATTTGTGCTTGTTTATATGTACACCTACACTTATGATGGAAGCAATAACATGTTGACTAAATTATATGCAAAATGGATCAACGAAACAATGGTGAATGATTACAGATACACCTGGACTTATGATGGGCACACAAACTCTATCACAGGGAAGTATGAAAAATTTCAAGGAATTAATTCATGGCAAGCTGGAGTTTCTAGTATCGATGTGCTCTCTTATCAAAATACTGTTTTAACATTAAGTAAAGCATATCGTTTTGACGCAAGTTTCTGGTCAGTAACACAAGGTATTGCCAGCATAGAAGACATTCATAGTATAGTTGTTTATCCAAATCCTGCCTCCGACCAACTTTTCGTAAACTTATCAGATTACCAAAACACCATTATTGAAATACTCAACATCCAAGGACAGTTGTGTCAAAGTCAAGCTTTACAATCCAACACAACTGAAATAAATATTAACAATCTACCAAGCGGTTTGTACCTGCTAAAAATTAAAAGTCTAACAAAAACCGAAGTAAGGAAGATTGTTAAAGAATAACGGATTCAAGCTCAGCGCATAAGCTTGGTTGGCTGTCTTATCATGGCGACAAACTTTTTTTTATTCTGCCATTATGTTGATTTTCCACAATTTGCATCCTTCAGGACTGAGGCAATAAATTGCGGAAAATCAACGATAAATGCTTTTTAAACTGCTCTTTCAGAGCGAAAAATCATGTGAGTATTTGGTACTGAGGCTTCGCCTCAGGTTGAATTAAGCCAGGTATTCAGCCTGAAACTTGTTGGTGATTGAGGTGTCATACTGAGTTTGCCGAAGTGCTCTCGAAACTACCGAAAAAAGTGGGTTCATCAAAAGAGAGATTTTCGAAAAATCCATGAAAAAAAAGATCATGTGGTTCCCCTACTCTATCACTCTTTTTTGTATAAAATGCTAATAAGGTAGTACCGCTATTTCTTAATGAATTTCATTTTCTCGAACAGATCATCCAAATTCACCACCGCAATTCGAGATGCAATATCAGACATAGCATACGGAAGAATCAGTGAGTTATTAAACACCATGCTTCCACAAGAGTAAATAACATTTGGAACATAGCCTTCGCGTTCTTCTTCGTTTGCCGTTAACAGCGGTTCTTCTAATCGGGCAATTATTTTTGTGGGATCATTTAAATCCAGCAATATCGCTCCAATAGAATACTGCCGCATACTCCCCACGCCATGAGTTAGCACCAGCCAGCCTCTATCGGTTTCTAAGGGTGAGCCACAATTTCCGATTTGCACAAATTCCCACGATTGTTTAGGTTTTTGAATGAGGGTGGCGGCATGCCAGAAATGCAAATTATCAGAAAACATAATATAATTGTTCTCACCATCTTGTCGCGACAGCATAGCATATTTCCCATTCACTTTTCTTGGAAAAAGAGCCATTCCCTTGTCTTTTACTCCTTCACCATTAAGGGTAATGATGTTGAAAGTTTGAAAATCCTTTGTCTCAATAAGTTGAGACAAAATGCTATGCCCGTTAAATGCAGTGTAAGTTGCATAATATACTATTTCTCCATCATCATGAGAAAATCTAACAAAGCGGGCATCTTCAATACCTTTAGTTTCATTGGATGAAACAGGAAAAATTACTCGTTCGCAAATTTCTGTATCATCATGAAATTTCACTTTGTAATTCGAGTCAGCCAGCCAATTAATGACATTAATTGTCCAATGGTCTGTTTTAAAGTCTGGATTCAAATAAACCTCTTGGATGCTTAGTTTTAATTCAGCGTAGGTAAAAAAACTAGGAAGTTTGTTCATGATGGTTTGACTGGTCACATTCCATGCTTTTAACTCTTTTAGCTTTAATTGAAACAATTTATTGTCATAAAAAGGGTCATGAACCATGGCAGGCGTTTCTACAAAATCTGATACACTATCAAAATTGAACGAGAAGTTTTCATCTACAATTCCGCTTCTAAAAACAATGGAAGAAATATGCCCTTCGCCAGTTGCTCTCAAGCTCATAATAAACCTCAAACTCCCTTCGGGAAGTAGAGTTTGATCGGGATGAGGAACAATGGATGGATTAAAAAGCGCAGCAGATTCAATGGAATACTCCATGGTAAGATAGGCTCCAATAAGCAACTTTTGGGTACTGCTAGGTTTGAATTCTTTTGGAATATATTCAGCTATTTTATCATAATGTCTCATCAATTGCTGATGAATATTTTTATGACGATTAGCAAAAAGCAGTAAAATTTCCTCCAAAAGTTCTTCGGCTTCTTTTTTCTTGAGTTTTAAAACCCTGAGCATGATATTACCTATTCGTGGCAATTCACTGGGAATATGAGGCAATGCAATTACCCGTGAATTATCTCCTACTATTTTTAATTTTTTCCGCTTTACAATGCGCTGAATATCCGTTGATTTCACCATAGTTGTGTTCTCAATTATTTGTTTTGCAAAATTCGGGTATAAACATCTAAATAGCCATCCACCATTTTTTCGAGACTAAAATTTAATAATGCCCAATTGCGACATTGTTTTCTGTCAATGGAGTTTATGTTGGTCAAAACATCTACGGCTTCGTCCACGGTATTTACCAAAAACCCTGTTTTCTCGTTATCTATTAATTCAGGCATAGAACCCCTGTTGAAAGCAATAACTGGCGTTCCACAAAACATAGCTTCTGCCACACTCAATCCAAAAGGTTCGTCAAAACTAATTGGATGCAACAAAGCAAGAGCTTCTCCCAGCAATTTATCTCTCTCCTTGGGACCCGAGTTTCCAACATACACAATGTCCTTTCCGTTGACAAACGGTTTCACTTTTTCATTGAAATAATCTTCGTCTTGAACCAAACCTGAGATTATTAATTTCTTTTTTGCCTTTTTAGCAATCTGAATGGACTCCCAGGCCCCTTTATCCGGATGTATCCTTCCAAAAAACAATAAATAATCTTTGGGATCGGGATTAAAAGTGAAGTTTTTCCTGTCTATTCCATTATAAACTGTAGCCATATAACTAAGCTCAGGACTTCTATCGGAATTACTGATGGAAACATAGAAACTATCGTTGTTGTATTTTTTATATACTGGCATTATATTTTTTGACGAAAATCCGTGAATTGTTGTAACGATCGGTGTTTCAACTAATTGGGAATAAGTCAGCGGAAGGAAATCGAAATTATTATGAATGATATCAAACTTTGATGCTTGCTCCATGAGATTGCTAATATGCAGACATTCCCAAACTTTGGGATCAAGAGATTCGTCTTCGGCATAAGCAGTTAGGGAAACGTGTTGAAGTTTTGCTTTAGTGATCGAATTGCCCGTTGCAAATAAGGTTACGTCCACTCCTTTTTTTACCAGTCCTTCGGTAATATTCGATGCTACTTGCTCCCAGGGACCATATTTTAAGGGCGGCGTACGCCAAGCTATAGGAGCTAAAATTGCGACTTTCATTTGTATAGTATTTAAAGTTTAAAATTGCTCATGAAACCCTTGCAATCTTTACATCCTTAGATTTCTCAAAGTTAGCTGCTTTATGTCAAGTATCACTAGGTAATTCATGAAATTTGTATTGATGATAAATTATTTAAGATAAAACTCTATTTTTAAGATTCAGAAACAAATTCTTTGTTTTGCTGTTTTCGAAATCCTACCTTTTATTCATTCTAGAGTGCATTTCTGCTGTTTTTCAGACAATGATCCACAAGTTCTTCTATATGAGCTATTCCAACACACATTACCGTATCGGCAGCACCCCAATAAATTTTCACACTTCCATCAGGTTCGGGAATTGCACCACAGGAAAAAACAACATTGGGAACATAACCCGTAATTTCATAAGTTTCCTCCGGCTGAAGAATCCACTCGTCACCAACTGCAATGATTTTCGCGGGATTATGTAAATCGTGCAAAGCAACGCCAAGCCGATACACACTTCCCGACATTGTTGGAAATACTCCATGATAAATATTGAGCCATCCGCGCGGAGTCTTTATGGGAGTAGCACCGGGTCCAATTTTCATTTCATCCCAATGATATTGCATAGGTTTCATTATTAATTCCGAATCTCCCCAATATCTTAAATCTGGTGAAAAGGAAATCCAAATAGCCCAAGGGGAGATGTCAGAGTGAGGACGATCTAAGCGTGCATACAATCCATTGAATTTCTCTGGGAAAATCACAACGTTCCTATAATCCGCTTCTGTAATCATGGAAAAACGCTCTACAGAATGAAAATCCTTGGTTTTTGCCAAGCCAATTCTCACACCGTGCTGCGAATAAGCACTGTAAGTGATGAGATACTCGCCCTCGATAAAAACAATGCGCGGATCTTCGATTCCATACGCTTCGTATGTTTTAAAAATACCTTCGGGTGCGGGTGTCAAAAACGGTTCTGAATCCACCTTGAAATTAAAACCATCACTACTCACTGCTTTTCCTATAATACTGCGCCCGTTAAGGTTGTGCGACCTAAAGAGCATGATATATTCGTCATTATGCTTAACCATACCCGCATTGTGAACTGTTGCCACAGGATATGGAACATCAGCTTTTGTGAGAATAGGGTTATTCGAATATCTCTTAATTAATGTTTTTTTCATTTTAAGCAGTTTTAATCTTTACTGTAATAATCCTCATGCGCTTTCAACACATTGAGATAAGAAATCAAATAGGCCAAAGTGCTTTCAGCACCCTGATTCTGATTAACTCCATAACTTTCAAGACCATCAAAACAACCTTTTGTTTCATGATTAAAAAGACTCATTCGCAAATCATTTTCTCCCAAGAACCATTTAAACGATTTGAACAATTTGTCCAAGTAATTTTTATCATTTGTGATATTGTAAGCTTGTCGAAACATCAAAACCATTCCCATGGCATCTACAGGTTGTTGTGCGAACACGGATCGATCACCATCCTTTTTATACCATTGTTCGTTACCTATAATAGATAAGTATCCATTACTCATGGTATGCTTTGTTAAAAAGTGCATCGAATCCAAACCTACTTTCTTAACAGCCTCTTCATTTAAAATTTCAGCTGCATGGAGCATCGCCAAAGGGAGAATTGCATTATCATAAGCCAAAAGTGCCTCAAACCACTTCCAATCGTCACGAAGGTTTATCTCATAATGTTCAATTAAAACATGAGTTAATCTCCTCAGTCTTTCAATCATGATTTCATCCGACATATTGCCCCTTAAATAATGGCAAATACCGATGATTGTATTGGCAATACTTCTAATGGATTTCAATTCCTCAAAAAATGGTGTTGCCTTATCAAAAATGAGTCTGCCAACTTGATAATAAGAGTCGTTTGGCGAATTATCGAGCATGTATCCGATTGCCCATATTGTTCTTCCAAAAGAATCTTCCGATCCTACCTCATCTAAGTATTGCCTACTAAAACTCAAGAAATTTCTAAAGCGGCCATCATCATTTTGCATATAATGAATGTAACTTAAGTACACTGGACATAGCTTGAGTGCAGCAGTATCCTTTTTAACTTTATAGGTCATCAAAGCCATCAACAAAGCCCTGGCATTATCATCAAGACAATACCCTTCTTTGAGATTGGGTATTCCGAATTTCGCGTGCTGAATAATGCCGGTGTCATCGGTGAGACGTTTTATATGCTCAGTAGAAAACGAGGGTAAAAGAGAAATATCGAAAGGAATCACCTCTTTCTTTTCAATTTTAATGTTTTCACCAACCACTTTTTCGACCACATCATTATACATGAACCCAATTTTAGGCCAGGTAATTTTTCTTCCATGCTCAAAAGCTTTCTTTCGTATTGCCAGTCGTTTTTCGGGATTATCAAGCAAGTCTATTAAAACATCAGACAAGCCTTCGGTGTCACCAAAATCAAAGAGAACACCTCTGCCCTCGCTCAATAGTTCAGTCGCATGCCAATATGGAGTGGAGACAACAGCAGATCCTGACCCCACAGCGTAAGCAAGCGTTCCACTGGTTATTTGTGCCTCATTTAAGTATGGTGTAATATATATGTCTGAAGCATATAAATATTTAAACAGTTCTTTTTGCGATGTATATTCGTTGAGCAGAACCACATTTTTCTCAAGTTTTAAATCTTCAATGAGCTGGGTTAAAAATAAACGATATTCCTCCCCTGCATGCTTAATAACATTGGGATGAGTTTTGCCCAAAACAATATATAATACATCTGGATGTTTTGCAACAACCTTAGGCAATGCTTGAATGGCAGTCTCAATTCCTTTATTTCGGCCGACAAAGCCAAAAGTGAGCATGATTTTTCTCTTTTCAAGCTTAAACTCTTTTTTTACCTCTTCCTGAACATACTTAAACTTGGGAACACCATGTTCTACGTATGCAATTTTCTCCTTTGGGACTCCATAAATATCAACCAGCATTTCTATTGCCTTAAGACTCATCACAACGATCCGATTGGCCATTTTGCAAATCCGTTGCAGTATTTCTTTCTGCGAGTAAGATGGAGTTTGCATAACGGTATGCAAAGTTACGATGAGCGGAATATCTAATTGCTGGAGCAGTGGCAAGATGTACACTCCATCCTTGCCACCATAAATACCAAATTCATGTTGTAATATGCAACAATCGGCACCACTTAAGTTTATATATTTGGCAGCAGCCAAATAATCTTTCTGAGACTCCTGCCTGATGGTGAATTTTACCTCTTCGGGATATGTTAATCCCTCATCCGAATCATTGAGGGCCACAATAAAACTCTTATTATGGTTGGGTTCGTCAATATCAGAAGCAACCATAGAGTTGAAAAGATTTTTAGTAAAGGTACCTATTCCGCATTGGCGCGGTGGATAAGTTGCAATATAAGCGTTTTTCATACAATCTATTTTTCAGTTTCTAAAATTCAAATAACAAAAGCAACTTTTTAGAAAGAGATGTTTTTTCAAAAAAATGAACGAGAAATTATCTCTCGCTTAGCCTCGATGGATAAAGTTAAAAATCACCATCTCGTCGCTAAATAAAAAGTTGCAGAATGAAATATTTAACCGTCTAGCAAAGATACACATTTTCTACAAATAAAGCAAAAGTGTCTCCATTAATAAAGACTCCGAATCTCATAAAACTCAGCAATGAAGACGAATATAGACAAATTCAACATAGTCAAGATGGTTATGGACACTTTGAAGAACTATTCTTGATTTGTTGAATACATTTACATAAGAATTTTTGCAAATATTTTATAACAAAAAAATTGGATCGATAATTTATAGAAAATTATTTTATATTTGTAAAAATAAGTTTCTATAAGCGAATTGGCAAACATTAGAATAATAAAAGGAGAATCAAATGGCTAAAATTGGAGTAATTATTTGTGGACGATACATCAACTGCGGTGGTGGAAAATGCCTAAGAGCAATGAGAGAACATGTTGGAGGATTTGCGAAATATCCAAAAGATGAAACATTAGAGTTGGTTGGATTCGCAAATTGCGGTGGTTGTCCGGGTGGAAATATAGAATATGTTCCTGAAGAAATGATTAGAAATGGAGCAGAAGTAATTCATCTTGCAACAGGACTGGTTGTGGGATATCCTCCTTGTCCACGAATCAATCAATTTAAAGAGTTTATCGAAAGTCACTACAAAATTCCAGTTGTCATTGGCACACATCCAATACCACTAAAATACTACGATGCTCATAGCAAACTTTCATTCTGGAGTTCAGCATTTAAAGAAAAAACAATCGCCCACTTATTGAGTGAAGACAAGAAACTTATGGAAGACTATAATTAGATGCTTTCTTTTAAAAGAGTTGTCTTTATGTAAAGGAAAATAGCAAAAATGAATACAAACATCGAAATAATAATAGGCGACATCGCCATACAAAAAGTTGATGCAATTGTCAATGCAGCAAACAATTCATTGTTAGGCGGCGGTGGCGTAGATGGAGCAATCCACAGAGCTGCAGGAGTCGAATTATTGGCCGAATGTCGATTATTAAATGGATGTGAAACAGGACAGGCTAAAATCACAAAAGGGTATAAACTTCCGGCAGAATATGTCATACATACCGTTGGTCCAATTTGGAATGGAGGGGAAAATAATGAAAGAATGTTATTGGCCGATTGTTACAGGAATTCCTTAAAAATCGCATTAGAAAACAATATCAAATCAATTGCTTTTCCTTCTATCAGTACCGGAGCTTATAGTTTCCCCATTGAACTTGCCAGCGAAATTGCATTAGCTGAGATACATAGTTTTTTGAAAACAAATAATGAAATTGAAAAAATAATGATTGTTTGCTTTGATAACAAAACTTACAATTTGTATCAGCGAAGTTTTGACAAGTTAATCTATAGTTGAGAACTATCCATGACCTATAAAACCGATGATTCCCATTGATGGAACATGCTTGAAATTATTGCAAAATGCAATTTGTAGATTTGAAATTGCAAGTTTTTAAAAAAAAAAGTAGTTAATCCGTTGACTATCAGAAATTTATTTCCTTTAGGATTGAGAAAAAAAAATTGAGAAAAATCAAAAATCGCCAAAAGCCATCTCGTTTTCCACCACCGGATGATTATTGATTCTACTGAAACACATCGTGTAATTTTTTGAACACTTTTAAGCTGCTCTTACAGAGCGAAAAATTATGTGGTACTATAGTCCTGAGGCTTAGCCTCAGGTTGATTTAAGCCAGGCTTTCAGCCTGAAGTTACTTACAGCTCAACAAACTCAGTGTATAGCTCAATAATGCACTGAGTTTCAGCAATCTGCTTTTAGGTCGGTCTGAAGGCTGATATTATTTAAACACGCGTCAAAGCCTCGTGCATACAACTTAAAACTAAACTTTCGCCCTACAGGGGTCTGACCTAGTACGCACCAATCACTTTGCACAATTTTTTTTTTAAAATTTAACAAATAAATACTTCCGAATCAGCAACAAAATGACATATTCATACGTTGTGTGGAATGTTGAAAAATCGAATTTTAAATTGTAAAAATCATTACGCATAATACTCAGCAACAAAATCATAACCCCAAAGATATGTATGACAAACTTTAAAAGTGATTTATCAAATAAAGAATTTCCGATTTCCGAAAAAGTTTCGGCTAAAACAATCAGACACTCTATTTTAGATTTAATTAAGAAAGAGAATCCTCAATTTACCAATGAGAATTATCTTGCAATCAGTGAGTTAAATTTTTATAGAGAAAAGTCAATATCTAACTATTTAGTCAGTGAAATAGGAGAACTTTCTGAGCTTGAAAAAACGGTTTTGTTATCGGTAACAGATAAAACTACACTAACTGATAAAATTGATGGTGAAGACCAGCGGTATTTATCCCCCGGACAAAGAATAGCTGACAAAGTAGCATCATTTGGAGGAAGTTGGAAGTTTATTATTATGTTTGGAGTGTTCATCTTCATTTGGATAGTCCTTAATGTTTTGTGGCTATTTAATAGGGCATTTGACCCGTATCCATTTATCCTTTTAAATCTGATTCTATCATGTCTAGCTGCTTTGCAAGCACCGGTAATCATGATGAGTCAAAATCGACAGGAAGAGAAAGACCGAGATCGGGCTAAAAAGGACTATATGATTAATCTTAAATCGGAATTGGAAATTAGAACCCTACATGAAAAAATAGATCATTTCATTATGGATCAACAACAAGAACTTCTAGAGTTGCAAAAAACTCAAATTGAGATGATGAATGACATCTTGAAAAAAGTAGAAAAGAAAAGCGTCAAGTAATTACTAGTTCGCACCAATCACATTGCCACGTAGAATACACCGCCAAAACAACCAAAAAATTATAATTATATAGCTTTAAAAGATTCCATTTATCTTTGAACTACAAAACTTCAAATATAGTTTTAAAATCATTGCATAATTTAACACTTCACATCTAATCATACTCTAGGACTATACAAGCCAATATGACTTTCAAATGAAAACTCTGAGACAAATTTATCCTCCACTCCTTTTGCTCATGATTCTGTTTGTGCAAATAGTATCATTATTTGTCAATTTTAGTGTCTATGATAGTCGAGAGTTGGCGATCCTTTGTTGCTGGATTCCACTATTTACCTTCATTTACTTTTTAGTCAGAAAAAAAATAATCTACAAAACAGCAGTCACTCTTTTTTTCATAGGCGGTCTTTTAAATCTATGTCATTTGTTAATAGTAAAAGGCCCCATCACCGCGTCAAGCTTGTTTGTGTTATCCAATACAAACATGAACGAAGCCATGGAATTTATGGAATTAAAATCTACCTTTTTAATGCTATTAGTAATTCCATACATCTTTTTATATGTCATGGCTCTTAGATTCACAAAACCAATTGTCATCTATCCAAAAAGCAAATACATAATAGCAATCGTATTGATATTTTCGATCGTGTTCCTCTCAGAAAATTTAATTCACGGCAGATTGGTACGAAAGGGAATTCCACAAACAACAAAGGCATTGATTTATTTCCAACAAGAGCTAAAATCTTACAAAGCTTTAAAGAAAAGGACGGTAGTAAACATTGAAGCACAATTAGACTCCACGGATTCAGAACAACATGTTTTCGTACTTATTATTGGTGAATCATGCAATAGAAATCACATGTCTTTGTATGGATATCCAAAAAAGACAAATCCTAAGCTTGAGAATAGAAATGACATCATCGTGTATGACAATGTGGTGAGCTCAAGTTCAAACACTTTAAATGCGCTGTTGGCTGCTTTGACAGAATCCAATCTCGAAAACAGACTAAGTTATGACAAAAGCGTCAGCCTCATTGATGTTTTCCATTCCTTAGGATTTAAAACATTTTGGTTGTCAAATCAATCTCCCATTGGTGTGTGGGACAATGCAATTTACAATTTGGCGCAAACTTCTGATGTTTCAGTTTTTGTGAATAACGCTGGAAGCACATCATTTGAAAGCACTTATTTATCATCATATGACGAAAGGCTTTTCCACCCATTTCATTCCGCACTCAATGATACAGTAAAGAATAAATTCATTGTGATTCACCTCATGGGCAGCCATTCCACTTACGCCAAAAGATATCCTCCAGAATTCAATAAATTTCGGAATCATACAACCAAAAAGGAGAGACATATTAACGAGTATGACAATTCAGTTTTGTACAATGATTTTGTTATTGACAGCCTTTTCAGTATTCTACAATCATACAGTCAAAAACACAACAAGGCAATTTGCTCGAGCATCTATCTGTCCGATCATAGTGAAAATGTATATGACGAAAATGAAAATGTAGGTCATGATTATTCTGGTTCAATGCCAAAAGCGAATGTGGAAATTCCGTTTATTGTTTGGTTATCAAATGGATATAAATATTTTTATGGGAACAAAGAGCAAACAATCATATCAAATAAGAACCTGCCATTCGTCAGCGATGACTTATTTCATTCCATCATAGATATGAACAATATTGAATGTGAGGCCTATTCTAAAACGAGAAGTGTTTTTCATCTGGAATTTAATTCCCAAAGAACGAGAATTTTGGAAGACAATCAAGATTACGATTTGAAATAAAAATCTCCACACTCCCCTAGCCATTTATCAAATAATTATAAATTTATTTGTTCATTGTAAAATTATTGTTTTATCTTTGCAGAGTGAACGCTCACTAACTTAGTTTTAAAAGCAAAAAAATGACTGAAAAACTATCAGATAGACAAAAAGAAATAATTGATGTTTCACTTGAAATTATTGCTGAAAGTGGTATTCAAGGACTCACAATTAAAAACCTGGCAAAAAGAATTGGCTTTTCTGAATCAGCGATTTACCGTCACTTTGATAACAAGATACAGATCTTGGTATCAATTTTAGATTTTTTCAAAGTGAATACCGAAAGACTTTTTGCGGCTGAAATGAACACAGAGAAAGACGCCATCTCGAAAATAAACGGCTTGTTATTCAATCAATTCGAAATTTTCTCAGCCACTCCATCATTGGTAGCTGTCATCTTTTCGGAAGAACTTTTTCGAAATGAGGAGATTCTGTTACAGAAAGTTTCAGAAATTATGAATGACAATTTCGTGGCGCTCACCTCCATCATTAAAAGTGGACAGAAAAAAGGAGAACTGAGGGCTGATATTGAAGCCGAACATCTGGCGGTTGTTGTCATGGGATCACTCAGACTGTTTGTCAAACAATGGCAATTGTCGAATTACGCTTTTAAACTTAACAAAGAAGGTGATAAACTTTCTAACTCCATAAAAATATTATTAACAAAATAAAAACTCAAACATGAAAATTATCAAAGTAAGCGAGTCCAAAATTGTGGATACAGTACACAAAGTTGATGTTCGTAAATTATACGAACAAGATACAGCACAAGCCATGCACATCACATTGCACCCCGGTGAAGCTCTCAAGCCACATATCACTCCGGTCGATGTGTTTTTCTACGTTCTGGAAGGAACTCCCGAAATCCTAATTGGAAAAGAAAAAGTTCAAGTATCAGCAGACAGTTTGGTAGAAAGTCCAAAAGACATCCCGCATTGCTTGTATAATAATTCAAATGCCGTTGCGCGCATTCTAGTTGTTAAAGCGCCAAAGCCACTAACACAGGCAAGATTATTATAAGAAAGTAATAAAATAAAAATAAAAAAATTTAAATTATTTGGTTAGTGAACGCTTACTTACTTAAGAAATCATGGAAATACAAAAGGATTTAATAATTGAAAAGGCAGCTGGAATAATTATGAGTTCTGGTGTCGATGAACTTACCATCAATAATTTGGCAAGTGAATTAAAAGTTAAGGAAAGTCAACTTCACAATCATCTCACAAAAGACGATGATATCCTATTAATGCTTCTTTTAAATTTCGAAACGGATATCAACGTATTAGAAGTAGAATTCGCAAAAAAAACTGAAACACCTGATACAGAACTCAATAACCTTTTCAAAACGCTGCATGCATTGTTTCTCGAAAAGCCTTATTACCTAGATCTCATTTTTGATAAAAACACAATCAAAAGAGATGAAAGTGTAAAAGAATCATTTTTGCGAATTCGCAATACTGCTGAAAAGTATCTGTCGTCAATCATTAATAAGGGCAAAAATGAAAAAACTTTCAAAACGAAAGTATCCACTGAAAATCTGGTTGGTAAAATATTATCCGGCTTTCGTTTATTTATGAAAGATGAGCAACGAGTTCGAGAACTGATGCTTGAAATGAAAACACTAAAAACACAAAATGCTTATTAAAAAAATGAAAACTAAAATAATTCCAATCATAAAACTAATGAGTGCTCCTCAATTAAGAAAGCTGATCTTAATGATGATTGGCATATCATTATTTCTTACAGGAAACGCACAAACCTGGCCGTTACAACAATGTATCGACACGGCACAAGTGCACAATAAAAACCTGCAAATGAGTCGAAACAATATAAAAATTGACACAGAACGGCAAAAGGAGGCGAAAGCCAATTTGATTCCTAAAATAAG